>LAZR01002589.1_pt1 | contig 10428 bp, 11 predicted proteins | sample 329461 | NCBI WGS metagenome assembly LAZR01 (sample SAMN03002196, study PRJNA259156) | marine sediment metagenome | biome: sea floor; feature: Hydrothermal impacted sediments; material: marine sediment; isolation source: Loki non-amplified sample from Loki's castle hydrothermal vent sediment ...
ATATTATACTATCTAAGAAACTTTATAAATACTTTAAAAAAAAATTAAAAACTTAAATTTTAAAAATTTATAGTTAAAAATTTTGGAGGAATAAAAAATGGCAAAAAAGAAACATTCTTTCGCATGGAGTCCTATTCGTAGATTAATGAAACAACAGGGAGCCAGAATTGTCGCTCGAAATGCTGTTGATGTATTAATTGATCATTTAGAGAAGAAGGCAACTGCATTAACTGAACAAGCAAGAACTTTTACTATGCATGCGAACAGAAAGAAAATAACAAAGAATGATTTATTACTGGCAATTAAATACGTATAAACCAGTTTTAATGGTTTAAAATACTTTTTTAAAATTAATTTATTTTTTTTCTTTTCTAATCTATTTAGACTTAAAATATTATCTTAGAGCTGTTAAGATATGTTAAGATTTCGTTAAACTTTAAAATCCCCTTAAGGCAAAAGTTATTTACTTTTTTCAATGCTTAACCGTTCGCCAAGCTTATAATAATTGAAGTCACCACCCGTATCCCATAAGATTGGGTGAACTTTTCTCCAATCGAGTTTGCCTCCTGTTAGACAATGAGGTATGGCATATGATTTAACAACTCTACCAATTATTCCCTCATTAGGATCATAATTGAGGATTTCATTCACTTCACACTCTATATTTATTGGACATTGGTGTATCATTGGAGCGGTTTTTAACTCTCCGTAAAAGACCTCAAAAAGATTACATTTGTCAAAATCTCGTCCACATTAGCTCCCACAAATATTCATTTCACTCAGGATATTTTCAGATGGGATATTAACGCTAAATGTCTTGTTCTCATGAATTCCAATTCGAGTATATCGTTTCTTAAATAGACTAAAAAAAATATATCTTCCAAAGTCGAAGGGTGAAATATATCCAATTACTAAAAAGTTTGGACGGTTATTTACAAGTGCTCCAACTAATACAACTGGTAATGGGCTCAAAAGATTCCCTTTAACCTCCTCTTTATTCAATTTCATTCTATTCATAATAATCTTTTAGGCTGTTATAGATATAAATAAGAATTGTTTATATAAATAGATTAAATTGATTAACTTAATATATAGTTTGAACTAACACCAAAACTTTATTATCCAATTTTTTTCCAACAATTTCAATAAGATTTTAGTATTTTAGTTAATTTAATTCTATGATAATGCTATTTAAAAATTATAGCAAGAAATAAGTATTAAACAAAATGTATATTTTAAATACTTGATTATAAATAATATACCATTAAGAATTGAGTAATAATACAAAATGACTGCGCCTAATGAATTAATGGTAAATGGGGAAACAAAAAGAATATTATTTCGTTCTATGGAATTAATTATGAAAAACATTGAAGCTAACATTAATCATTTAGATAAAAATTTCGAATACACTCAAAAATTTGTTAATTTAGTTTATGATGGGTTAGAAAATAATCGTAAATTTTTTTTATTAGCTTCTGGTAGAAGTGCATTCATCTTAGAATGTTTTGCTACTAGATTAGTGCACTTAGGAGCCGAAGTACATATCGTGACAAATGTCGCAAGTATACCAGCTATGCGTAAAGAAGATATATTAATTGTACTTTCCGGGTCTGGTACTACAGGAATAGTCGTTAGTCTACTTAACAACTATGTAAACACAATAAAACCATATGGTATCGTCACTATTACTTCTCACCCAGAAACAGTAATTGGCAGGTTAGGTGACATTACAATCAAACTTAAAGGGAGATCTAAAAGGGATAAAGGTATAGGAGATACCGCAATACTTTCACCTGAAGGAACGATGTTTGAACAAATTGCGTTTTGCTATTTAGATGCTATCGTAGCTGAACTTGCAATAAAAATGGGATTAACTAATGATGATTTACTTAAAAAACACTCGCAAGCTACATGAAATGCTTTAATTTAAATCAGAATTCTTTTATAGATATCTTTTTATTACTATAAGACTTTTCGAAAAAATTTATTTACAATTAAAAGATATCTATTATGCGCCGATTTATAGTGTTTTTATTAGAATAATAATTCGATGAGTAAAAATCTCCAAATCGGCGCACAGGTTATAAAAGAACTGTTCTAATAACAGCACAAAACTCCGTTTTTTGAAAATTATTGCTTTTTTTTTATTAATCTTACACAACAATGATAAAAATCTCCTTATTAATTGTACCTGATGAAATTTTATTACTATTTTCGTTTCTAATAATTTTTAACATCCTATATTTCACTTAAATTAAAATTCAATTCTTTCATTATTTTATATTATCAATTTAATAAATGAATTTCATAAAACTTCTTAATGTTGGATCAATTAAAATCAAAGAAAATTGAAGTTTCTGTAAGTAAAGGTGATATACCAGCAGAGTGTGTTCTAAAGAGTATTGAGAACCTCGGGGGGATTTCTAAATTTGTTAATGAAGGAGACCAAGTTTTCATAAAATTTAATTTAGCATTACCTGCTGGTTTTCCCACAAATACAAATCCTAACGTATTAGGAGCAGTCATCTCATCTTGTAAAAAAGCTAGAGCTAAAAAAATATTTTTAGGTAGTTTTCCTTCAAGGAGAATTCCAGTAAAAGTGATTTATAATTTTTTAGACATGCAAAAATATTTTGAAAATCTTGGAGCAGAGTTAGTTTGTTTAGATAATAGCGATTTTTTTGATAGAAAAACAATCAGACAAGAAGAATTAAAAAAAATTAAGGACGATACATTTTCTAAAATCCAAATAAACAATAAAGAATTTTTTGTGCCAAAAATAATTCTTAATTCAGATAAATATATTGTTGTTAACCAAGTTAATGTAAATCCTCTATTCAAATGCAATTTATCTCTAATAAATTCTTATTCTATAATCCCTATAATTAACCAAGAAATTAAGAAAACCATGCAAGAAGGAACGGATTATGTTTCACTTGATATATATAAAAAAGATTTAATTTCAAATATTCTAGATGTTTTTACAATAAAAACTCCTAATTTAGTAATTAATGATATGTTTTATTTGTTAGAAAGCGCAGGTCCTTTTATTTATAAAGATTCTAATCTAAAAAAAACGGGTTTAATTATTGCTGGAGATAATATGATTGCTGTAGATCTTATAACACTAAAAATATTAAATTTAGAAATCGAAAGCAATGAGTTAATTTTGGAAGCAAAAAATAAAAGTATTAATATCCCTACCTTTTCTCGTATTAAAGTTCGTGGAGAAAATCTCGAAGAAATCAATACTAATATTGAATTCTGTGTTTCTAGTCTCAAGGATGTCAATGTAAGAAACATTATTATAAAATTAGGGAAATATTGTTCAGGTTGCTTTAAAGAAGCATATCATCTATTAAATCTAATGAAAACATATATGATAAAAGATTTAAAATACAATCCATACAATTCCTTTTTGATTGGTGAAAATCCTATGGAACCAGATATTTTAGGAAATATTGTTCTTTTTGGAGATTGTGCTATTAACAGTACAAAGAATCGTAAATTTAGAAAAGTGATAAAGGAAACAAAAAAAAAAATCAAAAATGAAGCAAAAAAAAAGTTTATAAAGAAGAAAGATGGAAAAAAGAAAACAACTATCAAGGAGAAACCAAACAAAAAAATATTAGAATTACCTGGGTGTCCTCCTAATGTATTTGATTGCATAGAATTAATAAAAAAACAATATGGTAAGAAAAATGTTCCTAATTTAAATTTACTTAGCAAATTTAATAAAACATGGATTTCTGGAAAAATAAATAAAAAATTTAAGATTTGGGAGGCGCTTTAAAGAACTGATTAACAGAAATTTTAAAGATAATTGGTTAAAAATACTAGATTTTAATGCAACCAGGGAAACATTAGAAGATCCTAAAGTTGTAGAGGAAAAAGTTAGGATACCATTGAGCCCCATTAGGGTAAATATTAATATTTTATATCATTTTTTTGAACTATTTTATCCAAAATTCATAAATGACCAACAAAACGTTCTTGATATTGTAATATCTGATGTTGATAAAAAGAATAAAGTATTAGGGTTATATTTATATAGAACTAAAAAAGTTGGGATTCATGAAACTATCGAAACTCTTCCTAAAGACCTAATCCGTTCTAAATATATAAATTTTGACAGATTAGATAACTTTTTTAATAAATTACAAGCTGAGATAATGAAAAAAACAGATGTAAGAATATCTTCAATTCGCCTATTTAAAAAAGGAGCAATTGATTTAATTAACAAGCATTGTGAAGATATTAGAAAAATTTCCCTTCATGAGTTTCTTAATCGAATTATGGATTTAATCCAAATACTTTTTGAAAAAGATTTGTTTTTAATATATCCTAAACCGATGTTCCATAACTTCTTTAAGGGAAGTATAGAATTATTAGATAAAATCCGCTTTAAAAGCGTAGTTAATTTCCTTGAAAAATTTTTACCAGAATTTAAAGTTTCATTTCTACTTGGTTCAGGTAACATAGATATAATATTACTTTTACAACAAAGGTTATTAAAATCGGGTAAATCGGAATTATCAATTAAGATCTTAACACCAGGTGAATTAGGAATTGAAATAGAAGATTTAAATATGAAAAACAATTTGAAGGTAATTCAAGATAAGTTAAAAACAAAGCATGCTTATTATTTGAATCAACATGATTTAATATCATTCATTTCAGATTTATTTGAATTGGTAATTCCTATAAAAATCGAGAATCTAGAATTTTTAACTCAAAAAGTTCTATTTGGATACAGAAGTTTTGAAAATCATTGGGATATGGTTCCACGTCCAATTGCTTATCATAATTTTGTGAGATTTATCTTAAGACTCATTGGTTTTAACCTAAATCTAAAGAAACTTTCTCATTGGGCAATTCCAAATCTATTCTTTAGTTTTGTTAAACTTTACTTTGGGTTAAATAGTAAAATTTTACTAATAATTACAGATATTAGAAAACATAAGAAATTAAAACCTAGTCAAAAGAATTATTTGAAGTTTGTAACCGAGTATAATTTTTTATTAGAAATTGAAAATAGCACTGTGTCAAAAGTAAATATAGTCAATAAAGAAATAATTTTTCCAGATAGGAATGTTGATTCATTAGATTCAATTAAAGTGAGAATATCAGAGAAATATGGATTTATTTCATCAATTATCGTATTAGATAAATTCTTACTACAGAATTTCATAAAAAATTTTATTTTTAACCATTCTAAACTATCTCCATTCTTAAAATTAAAAACACTAAAATTGTTTAAGAAACAGAAATATCTTAGAATATTCCCTGAAGTACCTCCTTATCAATTAATTAGAAAGAAAAGAATCTTTTCTTTTTTGAGACTTATTCTACCAATTATGATTGATAAGCATGAGTTTTAAAAATTTGATTTTTCTGGTAATCGGAATAATCTCGTTAGTATTTATTCAAAAACGAAGAAAAAAATCTTCTTACTATTGAGAAACATTATATTAATGGATAAAACTCGTTTTGAGATCAATAGTACCAATTAAATTTTTAAGAAATAAATTCACTTTTGATAAATATGAAAGGAAATATTATTAGACTTGCAAAAGAGCACATCAAGAGCGGGGGAGAAGTCCTTAGTCGAGCCCTTTATGGCGATCCAATGACGATTCATGTACTTCCTGACGACACTGAACGAAAATTAAAGCTTCCTCATGTATATCAAATGCTTATGTGTTTAGGAGTGAGATGGGGGGAGGTATATGCTATTTCACCAAATTTAGAGGGAATAACAGTATGGATTCCATATGAAACCTACAAAGAATATAAATTTAGGGCATTACGGTGCAGTATAAAGGCAAGACTTAATAAATTAGGGAGAGGAGCAGGAAAAAGATTCAAACCAATAGATAAATACAACGCAAAAGCACATAAAGAATTTGCTCCAAATGAGCACTGGTATTTACAAGTTATCGGAGTAGAACCTCAACATCAGGGAAAGGGTTATGGAAGCGCCTTAATGAAATACATGTTAGAAAAGATCGATGAACATAAAGTACCGGTTTATCTCGAAACGAGCACGGAGAAAGATGTCAAATTTTATGAGAAGTTTGAGTTTAAAGTCATGAAAGAAGTCATTATTCCTGATACTCGGGTCCCAGCTTATTATATGCTAAGAAAATAATTAAATTTTCTCTTTAAATAAGAGATTCATTTAATAAACCCTTTTGTCACTAGCAATTCAGCATTTAATATAGCACCTCCTGCAGCACCTCTCACTGTATTATGGCTGAGCGATACGAATTTATAATCAAAGACATTATCCTCTCTTAACCTACCAACAGTTACCGCCATTCCTTTGTCATTATCTCTATCCTTTCGTGGCTGAGGCCTATCAAGGTCTTCTAAATAAATTATAGGTTGCTTTGGAGCAAATGGTAAGTCTAATTCTTGAGGAATAGATTTAAAATTTTTCCAAATTTCGATTATCTTCTCTTTTGAAGGGACTTTATCTTTGAATTTCATATTCACAGATGCGGTATGGCCATCAATAACGGGAACTCTCGTACATGTAGCGCTTATTTTTATAGAGTCGTTATTTATTATTCCATTTTCACCAACTTTACCAAGAATCTTTAAAGGTTCTTTCTCAGTTTTTTCTTCTTCTCCCCTGACGTATGGGACTATATTATCAATCATATCTAAAGAAGGAACACCTGGATATCCCGCTCCTGAAACTGCTTGGAGTGTGGTGATTATCAATTTATTTATTTTATATCCTGCTTTTTCGAGCGCGAAAATTGGAGTAAGATAGCTTTGAAGTGAACAGTTTGGTTTTACAACTACAAAACCATTAGAAAATCCCTTCTGTTGCTGTTGGATTGTGATAACATTTATATGTTCAGAATTAATTTCTCCAATTATCATTGGTACGTCAGGAGTCCATCTATGCGCAGAATTATTAGATATTACAGGAATTCCCTTTTTAGCATATTCGAATTCAATTTTCTTAATATCTTCTTTATTGGGCAAATTTATAGCTGAAAAAACAAAATTTACATCAGGATTCAGAGATTCAAAATCTTGAACATCTCTTACAATCAAATCTTTTAAATCTCCTGGAATTGAAAAAGACATTTGCCACTTTTGTTTTACAGCTTCTCTATAAGTTTTATTCGCAGATCTCGGGGAAGCTGCGACATCAACTACTTGAAACCAAGGATGATTACGTAATAATTTGATGTAATTTTGACCGACGACCCCTGTAGCACCTAATATTCCAATATTATATTTTTTCATTTGCCTATCTCTTAAAAAATATATTATTTGTTTAAATAAGTTAATATTCAAAAATTTTTGTGTTGGTTATCTGTTATTTCACATCAATATTACTTTTATACATTATTTACCTCAAATTTTTAATTCTTGGAATCTTTATTACATATCATCGAATTTAAGAAATTATTTGATGAAGTATTGTATTTGAAATAATACTAGGACCTTATAACTGTTTGGAAAGAAAATGCCAGGACCCTATGACAAGTTGGAAAAAAAAGCAGAAAGTCTTGAAAACCAATCTAAACTAGAATTTAATAAGAAAAATTACGCTTCAGTTATTTCTCTCTTAGAAGAAGCGAAATCAATCTATGCGCAATTAGGATTTCATGGAAAAATTGGAATGATTAATCAACGAATTATACGAGTAAGGAATTTGATCAATTTTGAAGAACAGGGAGCATCAGTAAGAAAAAAAAGAGAACAAGATTTTCAAAACCGTGTTCAAGAAGTTTTAAGCGAGAAACAAGTATATCGCGAAAAACAACTAGCCCAACAAAGAAAACTCTCACCAGAAATAGAGAAAATCCTTGAAAAAGTTAAAATGTTAATAGTAAAATCTGAGAGAGAAGAAAAACTAGGGAAGTATCCAAGAGTCATAGGAAGGTATAAGTATATATTAGAATTATATAAATCTATTCCACAAGATTCAATAGATTTATCTAACGAAATTTCAGAAATAGAGAAAAAACTTTCATTTATAATATCAAAAATGTAATAACCCCGCAATTATTTTTATTTTAAATAAATTCAAATATGACTTTTTATGAAAAATCCATTTGGTAAATTTTATCATGTTCAAAATTCAAAAGAATTATTAGACATAGCTTTTAAAAGAGGAATGAAGAGCTCTGCACAAGTTTCAAAAAATGCACCGATATTAATTAAAGCAAAAAAAAAGGAATCTAAGCGTATTAAGGTTGCAATTGATATTTTAATAAATCGGATTTTAAAAATTATAAAGATGGTACCAATCATAGATGAACTTCCAGATTTTTACAAAGAGTTAGCTTCTATTTTAGTGGATATTGATGAACTAAAATTAACTCTTGGAAAATTGAATGGTATTTTACCTGTTTTGAGTCGAATCAAAAGAGAACATCTAAATAAATTAAAAAAAATTGAAGCTCCAGGGCAGGGAGATCAGTTGCGAAGAGCTGCTTTTGGACGGATATCTTCTGTTATCAATAAACAAAATAGAAATCTTGAATATTTAAACAATATTAGAGGGCGTTTAAGAGAAATACTCTCAATCGATTATACAATGCCTTGCGTGGTTGTAGCAGGTTATCCAAATGTCGGTAAAAGCAGTATTGTTAAAAATCTTTCAACAAATAAAAAAATAGAAATAAAAGAATACGCTTTTACAACTAAAAAATTAAATTTAGGACATTTAGTCATCAATAGAAAATTTGACACAATAACAATACAAATTATGGACACGCCAGGAATTCTCGATCGTCCAATGGCAAAAAGAAACTACATCGAATTACAAGCAATTTTAGCGTTAAGATTGATTTCCGATTTAATACTTTTTATTTTTGATCCTACACCCGCCTCCGGCTATACTGTTGATTCTCAAATTGAATTGTATAATGAGATTAAACAAAATTTTACTAAAGATGGAAAAGTAAAACTAGCCATTGTTATTAATAAAATGGATTTAGCTAAAGATTCTGAAATTAGCTATTTAAAAAATAAATTGAATCTAATTGATAATGATTTTTACTTAACTAACGCTTTAACTGGAGAGAATTTTGATATATTAATTAATGATTTGAAAACGCGTTATAACAAGTAGAGCTTCGGTAATTGAATTTGAAATTGCATTTTTCAATCTAATTTCGTTTCCATCAAATTTACTGATTAACTTTTTTATTAAATGAAGTATAGAGGAAATTATGGAAAGTTTTAAAATTAATTTTGGAAATTTGAAAGTAGACCAATTAGGATTTGTTTTTAAAGACATAGAGAAACAAGCAGAAGTAATGCAAAATATTCTAGGTCTACCTAAATTTATATTTACTAACCCCGTAACACATACAATTCAATTTCGAGGAAAGGAATCGCAACTTACAATTCAAATCGCTATTAGTCGTTTAGGTAATACTCAAATCGAATTGATTAAATGGATTGATGGTGAATGTGCTTACAAGGAATTTTTAGACAAAGGAAATGAAGGTCTTCATCATATTGCTGTCTACGTGGAAGATACAGATTCATACATTGAAGAATTTAAAAAAAAAGGCATTGAAATATTGCAATCTGGTAAAGTCTTAAACGTAAGATTTACTTATTTGGATACTGAAGAAATATTTGGATTTATTGTGGAATTGTTAGAACAAATTAGGCGAAGAAAAAAAGAAATAAATAAAATATGATTATTTTAGGCTTAGACATTGGAGGAGCAAATTACATTAAAATTAGTTTATAGTATTATCAACCTAGATAATAATTTCTAAAATCATTTAGATTTTCTAAAGAACTATAACCCACTAAAGAATCTCATGTGGAATGCTAAAGATAAGATTTGGATGAACCCTAAGTTTTTTATTGAAAGAATTGAACGTATATATCCAGATTTAATTTTGAAAGAAAATCTTCAGTTTATTTAATGCTACTACCCTTGGACGAGTATCATTTGGCGATACCATCCAACTACCGCAAAGCGGTACGCAATGCTGAAATTTGGGAGGGCGAGACCTTGTATTTTTTTGCAATTGTCTTACCTTTTGCACCATCTTTAAGTAAGTCTTCGTAAAGCCCCTCAAGTTTATTAAAGATTTGTTTTTTAAACTCGTAAGAGGTAGTCAGGATGAACTGCTTGGGAGTTTTATGGCCTTCGTTCTTGTAATTCGGGTTTTTACAAATAAATGCTTCTACCCTCCCATCTTTCCTTGGACGAGTTCCATTTGGCGATACCATCCAACTACCGCAAAGCGAACATCTAATTTGAATATTTTCTAATAAAAGATCCACTACACCCTTCATTACGATAATCAAATCCCTATATAGAGGAATCAAGAGTTTTTCTTTCCTGCCTGCTATATTAAAAATATGGGAAATAAATAAAAAAAGGATTTTGATGAAAAATTGAACTATTCAACTTAATTTGACAGAAAA
>LAZR01002590.1_pt1 | contig 10425 bp, 10 predicted proteins | sample 329461 | NCBI WGS metagenome assembly LAZR01 (sample SAMN03002196, study PRJNA259156) | marine sediment metagenome | biome: sea floor; feature: Hydrothermal impacted sediments; material: marine sediment; isolation source: Loki non-amplified sample from Loki's castle hydrothermal vent sediment ...
ATTAGCCAATATCGGTGTCAAATTAGCTGCATTTAAAGCGGCGCTATCGCCCACCACTTTTAGTAATACTTGGCGTAAAATATCCGGTGAAACTCGCTGTCTCTCCTGATCATCTTGATTAGCTACAACAGCTTGTGATTGATACAGATCTGCAAGTTCAGCAGCAAAACTGTTCGTAGCAAACAATGATAGTAGAATGAAAATAATTTTATGCATTGTGGTATTCTATCACGCTGTTTTTATAGGCGTGAATGCCGTTTTATTTATTTTAAAGCTTTGCTCGACAAATCAGCGAAAGAAAATGCTTCGAGCGATGTGACCAATCTCAGGAACTGACATATGACAAACTCGGCCGACACTAATACTTCAGCCCCTTCATCACTGAGCTACCGCGATGCAGGCGTAGATATTGAAGCCGGAAACGCGCTAGTTGATCGCATTAAACCTCATGCGATCAGAACTCGTCGTCCTGGTGTTATGTCTGGTTTGGGTGGCTTTGGCAGCATGTTTGAATTGCCGCTTGATCGTTATAAAAAGCCTGTTTTAGTATCAGGCACAGATGGTGTCGGCACTAAATTACGCCTCGCCATCGAGTCTGGTATTCATAACACTATCGGTATCGATCTTGTTGCCATGTGTGCTAATGACATTATTGTTTTAGGTGCAGAACCTTTATTTTTCTTAGATTATTATGCAACGAGCAAACTTGATATTGATGTAGCAGAATCAGTTGTCTCAGGTATTGCCGATGGCTGTATCTTAGCGGGCGCAGCATTAGTCGGTGGCGAAACAGCCGAAATGCCAAGCATGTATGAAGATGGTGATTACGATCTTGCTGGTTTTTGTGTTGGTATCGTTGAAAAAGACAAAGCCATTGATGGTAGCCAAGTGGCTGTCGGTGACGTCATCATCGGTATTGCTTCTTCTGGTCCACACTCGAATGGTTATTCATTAATTCGTAAGATTCTTGAACGTAGTCAAGATGAATTATCAACACCATTTGCTGGTAGTACTTTAGGTGAACATCTAATGGCACCGACCCGAATTTATGTTAAATCATTATTGCAACTTAATGAAAGCATTAACATTCATGCCCTATCTCACATCACTGGCGGCGGTTTGTTAGAGAATATTCCTCGTGTACTTCCAAAAAATGTGTGTGCCGTGATTGATGCCAATAGCTGGCAACGACCTGCTGTTTTTGATTGGTTACAAGACCAAGGTAATGTGATCGACGAAGAAATGTACCGCACATTTAATAATGGCATTGGTATGGTCGTTTGTGTTGCTAAAGATGATACTGAACAAACCTTATCGCTATTAGCACAATACGGCGAAACGGCGTATCAAATTGGTCATATTGAACAATCTGAGCAAACTATTCCTCATGTTGTTATTAATAAATAATCGTGATTAACAGTACAAACATGGCAGATAAAACTCCTCGCGTTGTCATCCTGATTTCAGGACGTGGCAGTAATATGATTTCGATTGTCAAAGCAGTAAATGACGGTGAATTGCCAATTAAAATAGTAGCCGTTATTAGCAATCGGCCTGATGCAGCCGGCATTGAATTTGCCCAGCAAGCGGGTATTGATACAGCCATCATTGATCATAAAGCCTATGCATCACGCGAAGACTTTGACCAAGCAATGGCAACTAAGATTGATACTTACTCGCCAAACTTAGTCGTTTTAGCTGGCTTTATGCGAATTTTAACGGCTGAATTTGTTAAACATTATGCGAATAAATTGATTAATATTCACCCTGCTCTATTACCAAAATTCAAAGGCATGGATACACATCAACGTGCGATTGATGCCGGCGAAACTGAGCACGGTGCCAGTGTTCATTTTGTGACTGCTGAACTTGATGCTGGCCCTGTTATTTTGCAAGCTAAAGTCCCTGTTTTAAGCTCTGATACTGCCGATACATTGGCCGCTAGAGTGTTAGAACAAGAACATAAGCTTTATCCTGACGCAATAAATAAACTGGTGGCTGGGTCGTAATATGTTTCGAGCAATAGTCTTATGTCTACTTCTAATGCCGTTATCTCTAGCTGCGAAGGAGATTCCGGACTTCTCGGCAAATTATTTGGTGATGCTAAACGGTATTCAAGCAGGCGACTTAAAGCAACGTTTATCGACTAATGCCAATGGTACTCGCGAGTTTAATTCCTCAACGCAAGCTCAAGGTATATTCGCTTTTTTCAAACCAGATGTTATTGAAGAAATAAGCACTTGGACGATGCTTAATAATAAAATCCAACCACACCATTATATTTATCAACGCAGCGGTGGCAAAAAAGAAAAATATCTAGAGCTCAATTTCGATTGGCAGTCAAATCAGCTGTCTATCAATGATAAGAATCATCCTTGGCAGCTTGAACTTGAACCTGACACACTCGATAAATTAATCTATCAACTCGCCTTGATGAATGATCTGGATAAAAATAAAAAACAATATAATTATCGCATCGCAGATGGTGGAAAAATTAAAACCTACACCATCATGTTGCTTGGTGAAGAGACTGTAATGACGCCTCTTGGCAGAATCAAAACGGTAAAACTCAAACGATTAAGAGATGAAGAGAGTAAACGTCAAACCGTACTTTGGTGTGCCCCAGCGCTTAATTATTTACCTGTAAGATTAGAGCATACTGAAAAAGACGGTACCGTTTTTACTGCGAGCCTTCGTCGTTTAAGAGGTATTTCTACCGACAAGGCTTTTATTCAAAGTGGCGGCGATGCTAAAGCCGGCTTTAATTAAGTAAGGTAAGAGATGACAGACAAACAATTCACCATTCTTGAAGAAAAGGTACTGCATAAAGGCTTTTTTAGTATGACAAGCATTACGCTTAAACATACGTTATATAAAGGTGGTTGGAGTCAACCTATCACAAGGGAAGTATTTCAACGTGGTAATTGTGTGGCTGTTTTACTTTATGACCCACTCCGTGATGAAGTGGTCATTATCGAACAATTTCGAGCTGGCGCGATGCAAATGCCTGAGCAAGCTTGGCTATTAGAAATCGTCGCCGGTGCTATTGAGCCGGGCGAAACTGCTGAAGAAGTTGCTTACCGAGAATCAGTTGAAGAAGCTGGCTGTGAAATTCAGCAACTCATCAAAATAAATGATTTTTTTACTTCACCGGGCGGTACATCAGAATTGTTAACGTTGTTTTATGGCAAAGTTGATACAAGCGGTATAGGTGGAATTCATGGTCTAGATCATGAAGATGAAGATATTTTTGTCACCACTATGAAGTTTGATGACGTTTATAAACTATTACTCGACGGTAAAATATTGTCTGCTATCCCGATTATTGCCATTCAATGGCTATTTATTAATCGCGATAAATTGCGTCAGACTAGCTGATACTGAATACCGTTGTAACGACATGTTCCCTACCCGCTGGAATAATCGTCAGGCTATCTGTAAATACATTTGCAGTTTCAACACATACAAAATTTCGATAACTATCCTGATTCAAATCATTCTTGTTACTGCTCAAAGACGTCCAAGGATTCCATATGATGGTACTTTCACTGCCATGTGACGAAATATTGATCGTGCGATCGAAACCACTATCGATCAATGAAATATGTTTGGGTGATTTCTGATAAATTCTATCAATTTGATCTGTCACCGCTACATCATCTATTTGTTGTTTAACAGCAAATGAATCTAACTTATCAAGATATGCCTTGCCATCCAACCCTTTAATTAACACATTACTAACATCGCTCACCTTAAAATAGGTATGTAACGCTTCTGTGATAGTAAAAAATTCTGTGCCGGTATTTTTGGTTTTAAGTGTTACTTCTAGCTCAGGACCGATAATAAATTGTAGTTCTAAATTAAACTCATAATCCCATATCTGCCTCGTCCTATCGTTATCAGCTGTGACCAATATAATGCTTGTTCTACCATCTTCTAACATTTCTGTTGTTCGAACATGCCACAGTTGATTACGCACAAAACCATGATGAGGACGTTCTATTTCAGAGGTATGATCATCTCCAAACCAGGGCCAGCAAATAGGAATACCACCACGAATTGCTTTACCTTCTTGGTACTGCACTTTCTCACTCAAGAAAAATAAATCTTCTTCCGCATCATTAGGATGATAAGAAACGATTTGACCAGCGTAGGTAGATATTTTGGCTTTGGCGTACTGATTGGTAATATCAATCATGACAAAACCATTGTCCGCGAGGCTAAACTCTACGTGGTCTTTAATGCCAAATTGCTGGTTCAATTGTGTCTTATTCTGCATATATTTTTATTCTGGCTGTATTAAAAATTAAAAGACGGGCTATAAAGCCCGCCTTTGTATCATCGTTATACTTTAACTAAAGTTATATGAGTTCAACTACTTAAGAGATAGATAAATTAATATGAACAGATTGTATTAGAAATCTAATCTTTCAACGTCAATTTAATCTCTTGTAATTGAAAAAAACGATTGCTTAGTGGTGATGACCGCCGTCACCATGTACATGACCATGTGCTAATTCTTCAGCAGTGGCTTCACGCACTTCACGAACGGTTACATCAAAATTCAAATGAACGCCCGCTAATGGATGATTACCGTCAACAGTCACCATATCATCAGTGATTGCAACAACTGTTACCATGACAGGACCATCATCGGTTTCAGATTCAAATTGCATACCGACTTCGATATTTTCAACGCCGCCAAATAATTCTTTTGGTACTTCTTGTGCCATTTCATCATGACGCTCGCCGTAAGCTTTAGCAGGCTCAATGCTCGCTTTAACTTTATCGCCCGCTTCATGGCCTTCTAATGCTTCTTCAAGACCATCAATGATGTTACCGAAGCCTTGTAAGTAGGCTAAAGGACCTGCACCATCAGATGTATCAATAACTTCGCCTTCATTGTTGGTTAATGTGTAGTCAATAACGACAACAGTATTTTCTGCTATTTTCATTTTAATTTCCTTAAGAATTGAATTTATATTTGCTGAGGTACAGTTGGCACCGTTCTCAACAGTGCGATTACATATGCTTGATTACTGACTCTGCGTAATCACTACTACTTAGGGCTGGAACACCAACCATCTCAGCCAAGTCACAGGTAACCTGACTATTCATAATTGCACCTGCAACACCCGCGACAACTAAATCGGCTGCTTCAAGCCAGCCAAGATGACGTAGTAACATTTCGGCTGATAAGATTAATGATGATGGATTTGCCATATTTTTACCCGCTAATGCAGGCGCTGTACCATGAGTCGCTTCAAAGATTGCAATTGAATCAGATAAGTTTGCTCCGGGAGCAATACCAATGCCGCCGACTTGAGCTGCTAAGGCATCAGAGATGTAATCACCATTTAGATTTAATGTTGCGACCACATCATAAGCAGAGGGGTGTAACAAAATTTCTTGTAAAAAGGCATCAGCAATACAGTCTTTAATGACGATTTCTTTACCAGTATTTGGATTTTTGAATGATTTCCACTCGCCGCCATTCAAAGGGATTGCACCAAACTCTTTTGCTGCAAGTTCATAACCCCATAGTTTGAAACCACCTTCAGTGAATTTCATAATATTGCCTTTGTGGACAATTGTCACAGAATCACGGTCGTTATCAATGGCATATTGAATCGCTTTACGCACTAAACGCTCTGTTCCTTCGCGAGAAACAGGCTTGATGCCGATACCTGATGTTTCAGGGAAACGGATTTTAGTCACACCCATTTCTTCTTGTAAAAATTTGATCACTTTTTGAGCTTCAGCGCTTTCTGCCGCCCATTCAATACCGGCATAAATATCTTCTGAATTTTCACGGAAGATAACCATATCGATCTTTTCAGGTGCTTTAACAGGACTAGGTGTTCCCGGATAATAACGAACAGGACGTTGGCAAAGATATAAATCAAGTGTTTGACGCATCGTTACATTTAATGAACGCATACCGCCGCCCACAGGAGTCATCAAAGGACCTTTTATCGAAACAACATAGTCTTTTAAAGCCTGCATCGTTTCTTCTGGCAAATACTGATTATCGCCGTAGACTTCAGTCGCTTTTTCACCCGCATATACTTCCATCCATGCGATTTTACGCTCACCGCTATACGCTTTTTCAACAGCAGCATCGATAACAGATATCATCGCTGGTGTAATATCAACACCAATGCCATCACCTTGAATAAATGGAATAATCGGTTGATTCGGTACAGTTAAAGAATAATCGTTATTGACACTAATAACGCTGCCATTCTGTGGTAAATGGATGTGTTCGAAAGCCATTCAGTGAGGCTCCTGATAATTAAAAGCGATATTTTAGCACTAAGTACGCTTCCAACCAAAAAAATGACTATTTACGTTAAAAACAAATGTACACGTTCACCTCACATCAATGACAAGATAAAGATCTCAACCTAAATCAACATGTAACATTTAGGCTTATCATTCGTCATAATGATAGAACATGAAATCGGGAGATATTTAATGAATACAGCCTCATGCCCAATAACTGGTGCAGGTTTAGGTTTACGCAGAAGCTTTATGAATGAGCTGGATGCACTTGACCATAACCCTGCTGACTTCCTTGAAGTCGCACCTGAAAACTGGATGGAAATGGGCGGCGCATTAGGCAAGAAATTTACACATTTTGCCGACCGTTATCCGATGATCTGTCATGGCCTATCATTATCTATCGGTAGTCCTGCGCCGTTGGATGAAGACTTTCTGATCCGTTTGAAAAAGTTCTTCGATAAACACAATATCCGATCTTATAGCGAACATCTCAGTTATTGCAGTGATGATGGTCATCTTTATGATTTGATGCCTATTCCCTTCACTCCAGAAGCGGTTGACCATGTTGCCAAACGTATTCAACGGGTTCAAGAGATTTTGGAGCGACCACTGATCATTGAAAACGTCTCTTATTATGCAGCTCCAGGTCAGGAAATGTCGGAAATTGACTTTTTAAATGGTGTGCTCGAACAGGCCGATTGTGACTTATTACTCGATGTTAATAATATTTATGTTAATAGCATTAATCATGGTTATGACGCGGCAAATTATATTAAATCGATAAACAGTGATCGCATTGCATACTTACATATTGCAGGCCATTACGATGAAGCTGATGATCTAAAAGTCGATACCCACGGCGCCGATATTATCGATCCGGTTTGGAAATTATTAGAACTCACTTATCAACATCATGGCGTATTGCCGACATTATTAGAACGTGACTTTAATATTCCATCGCTTGACACACTTATTACCGAGGTCGATAAAATTCGTCATTATCAGTCGATTCAGGAACATGCTCATGTCGCAACAGCCTAAAAAACCAAGCTTTATTGATACTCAATATCAGTTTGCGGCTTTCCTGCGTGATCCTGATAATCAGCCGATGCCAGACAATATAGAACCTAGGCGCATGGCGATTTACCGTGAACTGTTTTATAACAATATCGAAGGGTTTATCGCCAACGGCTTTCCTGTTCTGAGAGAAATTTTCTCAGATAAAGCGTGGCATGACATGATCCGTGACTTCATGATAAAACATCATTGCAAAACACCCGTTTTCCATGAGATCGCTCGCGAATTTTTTGCCTATCTCGAAGATGAACGTGACAATGCAAATGATCCGATTTTTATTCAAGAACTAGCTCATTATGAATGGGTAGAATTAGCATTAAGCGTATTAGATGAGGTTGAAAACGAAGTAACAATCAATCCAGACAATTTGTGCTTGAACGCCCATTTTAAGACCGCATCTTTAGCTTGGCCCTTAGTTTACAATTATCCCGTACACAAGATTGGCCCTGATTTTCAACCTAATGAAAGAAGTAACAGTCCGGTTCATCTGCTTGTGTATCGTAGCAAAACAGACAGCATTAGATTTTTAGAGTTAAACCCCGTGAGTGCTCGTCTTATCGACTTACTTAATGAGAGATTAACCGGCCAAATAGCCGCTGAACAAATTGCAACTGAACTTCAACACTCCAATCCACAAGTGGTCATTGATGGCGCACAAGCATTGATTAATGACTGGTTGCAACGGGGAATATTACTGGCAACCTCATAAATCGCAGTAAGTCACACCATAATTAAATCGTAAGATACAAAAAAGGGACAGAAAACGTGTGTTTGCTGTCCCTTTTCAGTTTGTCGAAGGAGAAACTAGCTTGTAGCTAATTGCACCGCTTCAGCAGATAAACGGGTAATTTCATCCCAGTTTTCCGCATCAACTAAGTTTGCTGCACACATCCAAGATCCACCAACACAGGCTACGTTAGATAAGTTGTAATATTCTTTAACGTTCTTTTGGCTCACACCACCCGTTGGGCAAAATGTAATTTGTGGGATCGGTGCACCAATTGATTTAAGCATTGGCACGCCACCCGCTGCTTCTGCAGGGAAAAACTTCATTGCTGTGATGCCTTTTTCTAACAAACGTAATGCATCACTTGGGTTAGCAATACCTGGTAATAAAGGCACACCAGTTGCAATTGCAGCATCAATTAATTTATCAGTTGTACCTGGGCTAACAATAAATTGTGCGCCAGCATCAATCGCTTGGTTCAATGTTTCAATATTAATAATCGTACCCGCACCAACAATCGCATCTGGCACTTCAGCTTTAATACGACGAATAGATTCTAAAGCAGCGGGCGTACGTAAAGTGATTTCTAGTACTTTTAATCCACCTTTAACTAATGCTTTTGCTAATGGCACAGCATGTTCAACGTTATTAATAACCATCACCGGTACAATAGGTGAGATAGTCATAATTTCTTTAATAGTTAAGCTCATTGTATTTTTTCCAAAGTTTTAAATAATTATTTATTCAACATTAAACATGTTGATAGCACCGGTTTCAGCAGATGAAACACCGCGACGGAAACTATCAAACAATTCACGTCCCATACCATAATGATGATCAACACTGCCTTTAATGCACTGCGTGCGATTATTAAATACTTCGTCATCAACCAAAATATTCAAATCCCCTGTTTGTGTGTTTAAGTGCAACATATCGCCGGTGCGAACACGGGTTAATGGACCGCCTATTTCACATTCTGGACACATGTGAATGGCTGAAGGTACTTTGCCTGACGCACCAGACATACGACCATCAGTTACAATCGCCACATGAAAACCTTTGTCTTGTAGAGAACCTAAGATAGGCGTCAATTTATGTAGTTCAGGCATCCCGTTTGCTTTAGGGCCTTGGAAACGCAACACCACGATTAAGTCTTTTTGCATTTCGCCACGTTTAAAGGCAGCAACGACATCATCTTGATCATCAAACACCATCGCAGGTGCTTCTACAATTTGATGCTCTTCAGCAACGGCAGATATCTTCGATACACCACGACCTAAGTTACCTTTAATCAAATGCAAACCGCCGGTAGCAGAGAAAGGCTCATCAACAGTACCAATAACACCAAGATCTAAAGACTTGTTTGGACCTTCTTCCCAAATCAATTTGCCATCAACTAATTTTGGTTCTTGTGTATATGAATTCATACCACGTGTTGATGCAACGGTCATAATATCTTCGTGCATTAACCCTTTTGATAATAATTCACGAATCAATACACCCATACCACCAGCAGCTTGGAAATGGTTAATATCCGCTTCACCATTAGGATAGATCCGTGTCAGCAATGGAATAATCCGAGTGATTTTATCAAAATCATCCCAATTAATGATAATCCCTGCAGCACGAGCAATAGCGACTAAATGCATAGTATGGTTAGTCGAACCACCTGTTGCCATCAAACCTATCATGGCATTTACGATTGCCTTTTCATCAATCATGTAACCCACAGGTCGGAAATCATCGCCCATCGCAGTATATTTTAATACTTGCTCAGTAGCGCTAACAGTCAACGCATCACGCAATGGGGTGTTTGGATTAACAAATGAGCTACCAGGTAAATGAAGCCCCATCATTTCAACCATCATTTGATTACTGTTGGCTGTACCGTAGAAAGTACATGTTCCAGGGCTGTGATAAGACTCAGATTCAGCTCTTAATAATTCATCACGACCGACTTTACCTTCAGCATATAGCTGACGAATACGGACTTTTTCTTTATTTGGTAAGCCACTTGGCATCGGTCCGCCAGGAACAAAAACAGCGGGTAAATGACCAAAACTTAATGCAGAAATCAACAATCCAGGGACGATTTTGTCACAAATACCTAAGAACAAGGCACCATCGAACATATTGTGGCTCAAGCCAATAGCTGATGACATTGCAATAACGTCACGGCTAAATAGCGATAACTCCATACCTGGCTGACCTTGCGTCACGCCATCACACATAGCAGGAACACCACCCGCAAATTGTGCTACGCCACCTGCTAAAAGAGCCGCTCTTTTGATTAGGTCTGGGTATGTTTTATAAGGTTGATGCGCTGACAACATATA
>LAZR01002591.1_pt1 | contig 10423 bp, 7 predicted proteins | sample 329461 | NCBI WGS metagenome assembly LAZR01 (sample SAMN03002196, study PRJNA259156) | marine sediment metagenome | biome: sea floor; feature: Hydrothermal impacted sediments; material: marine sediment; isolation source: Loki non-amplified sample from Loki's castle hydrothermal vent sediment ...
GATTCCATCGCTATGGAAATAATGATGGATCTAAAATATGATGTAGATTATGCACTTCGAGAAATGTGGGAATATATATCAGGTGACTCATCTCACCAAAGAGAAGAGATTATAGCATCAGCTGAAGAATTTGATACACATGTTGAGGTGCTCTTGACATTACTTCCTGAATATGCTACAGAAATAACAGAACTTGCAGAGCATCACGATGTAATAATAAATTTAATTGTTAACGCTTCTGTTGGTCTTTTAGTTCACCAAGATGAGATCATGGATCATATTGCTATAATTTTTACTTTACACGAAGATATTGATGAGGATCTTGACACATTGTTAGCAATGATGGATGATCCCATGATGGACTTAAATGCTTCATTGATGAAAATGTGTATTGCCGAACAAATGTTATTTGTATATGAGTACATAACTAACCAAGATCCAGAGACAAGAGACGAATTTAATGCTTCCTTGAATTTATTTGATACGTGCGCTTCTAACATTAAAATTTTTTACGCTGCTAACGCTTCAATCATTGCTCTTGTTGATGACATAGAACTTCATCATGAAAATATGTCTAATCTAGCTATAGAACCTAATGAAGGTGTGTTTGATGATTATGATTATATGCAAGGAGAAATAGTGACCATAAATGCCACATTTGAAGAAACAGTGGCAGATTTAGATGCGATAGATCAGGAAGTGGACGCCCATATAACACAAAATAAAGCAAAAGCTCAAGCAGCTATTCAGACTTCTTATATTGTAATTGTCGTCTTGATTATTGTTGCGATAGTCTTAGGAATTGCTATTTCAATTCCAATAATAAGAGGAATAACTAGAGCCATAGATGATTTAGTTGATACATCGAATTTAATTGCCAGTGGAGATCTTACAAAAGAAATTCAAGCAGATGGAAATGGGAACGACGAAATTAGTAAATTAAATAATTCGTTTAGTGAAATGATCACTAACCTACGAAATCTTATTTCTAGCTCTCAGAGTGCGAGCATTAATGTATCAAATATCGCCACAGAATTAGCTGCAAGTTCCAATGAAGTAAACGCTGCTTCAGAAGAAATTGCTTCCACAACCGAACAAGTTGCCATGACATCACAAAGCCAAGTAAAAAGTCTTACAGATATCAGCAACATGGCTAACGAGATTAGTTCTCTATCACATGAAGTCATGAGCTCCGGTGATGATATTAGAAAAATTATGGATCTTATTATTAACATATCTGATCAGACTAATTTACTCGCCTTAAATGCGAGCATTGAAGCTGGAAGAGCTGGAGAGCATGGAAAGGGCTTTGCTGTTGTAGCAGATGAAGTTCGAAAACTTGCAGAAGAATCTAAAAATTCAGTTGCTAGTTCCAGTGATAAAGTCAACGAAATTATCTCACGAATTCAAAGATCTGTAGAACTCATAGGAAATATTACAGGAGATATTGAAGGGGCTCTTGCTGGAGTTGAAGAAACTTCCAGAGCTATGGAGGGAATTAGTGCATCGACAGAAGAGCAAACAGCTTCCTTAGAAGAAGTGACTTCAACTGCAAATAGGTTGGGGACTTTAGCTGATGAACTTAAAGAAGAACTAGAAATGTTTAAACTCTCTAAAGAGGATATTAACATTCCTAACAGCGAATCTACTAGAGAAACAGTACAAAAGAAGCCATTAATAAGAAGTCCATTTAAAAAATAATAATCTAAAAATTTTTTCTTTATTTTAAGAATTATAAAAATACATCTAATTTATAAAAAATTGAGTGAAGTCTTATAAGTTGCGGACTATTGGATACAATATTTTTTTCACAGTCAATCCCATGACATAGTTTCTACCAAAATCTTGGGGTTTATCAATCTTGGATAAACCCCATAGATTTTCTTTATAGTAATATTATTTACTAATATTTTTACATATTATCTCAATAGGTTTACTCTTATTTTCAAAGATAATATATTCCTTGAATAATTTATTCACACATCTAATATACTCCGCTTTTCTTCCAATTGCAATACTCCTTTCTCGAAATGATAAAAAATGCAAAGAAATTTCTCTTAACCCTGAAAAATCATCCTCTTCTAATACAATGTCATGAATATATACATCTGGGAATAAATTAAATATCAGGTTAATCAAGACGGGTTCTGATCGTATAATTAGGATTTTTCTATTTGCAATTTGGCGCCTCATTGAATTTAAATACGTTTTTGATAAAAAGTAATTCTCATTTTTAACAAAAAAAAAGATAAAATGCTCTATTGAAACTATAAACTCAGGATATATTCCATTAGTTTTCTCATAGAAAAAATTGAATAGTTTAAGATCAGTGTTGGTATATTTTTTTACAAAGGATAAGAATTGATAAAAAATCAAATCATCAGCAATAGTGTAGACCACATTTAAATATATTTTACAATAAATTTAAACTACGAATTAATTTGATTTATCATCATTTAACATCAAAAAAACCATGAATATGCTATCATAAACCTATAATAGATCCTTGGTTTTATATATATTAATCAATAATTCCCTTCAAAGGTTTACCTAATGTTTGTTGAGTATTTTTATTATCTTAAGGAAAAATTACCGGTAAGTGTTACAGAATATATGACCTTATTGGAAGCGCTTAACAAGGGTCTTATTCATAACATGGTCGAATTTTACTATACATCAAGGTCGATTCTTTGCAAAAATGAACACCATTTCGATATTTACGACATAGCTTTTGCGAATTTCTTCAAAAATGCGATGTTACAATTCCCAGAAGATTTTAAACAAGAAATCTGGGAATGGCTTGATAAACCTATTACATTATCTGAGTTAATTGAAGGATTGGAGTTATTACTGAAAGAATTCCAACAGTACTTAAAAGTTGAGGATATTCAAGCACTATTTGAAGAACTACTTGATAAATATTCTGATAAATTAGGAGATAAGTTACTTGGAAATGCTCCAGATGATATCAAGGAAGAGATTTTTAAATGGCTTCAGCAAAACATTGAAGCCGCAGGAGGTAACGCAGCATTACAAGAACTATTAAGTCAGTTTTCAAATCTCGAAGAATTACAGAAACTTTTAGAACAACTTATGCAAGAACAAGATGAAGAACATAATTATGGTGATCACTGGATTGGTACTCAAGGAACATCACCATTTGGAAATTCAGGACAAAATCCTATGGGTATGAGAATCGGGGGATCAGCTGGTATGCGTTCAGCTGTCCAAATAGCTGAAAAAAGAATTTTTAAAGATTATAGAAAAGATATTGTCTTAGATACCAGACAGATAAAATTAGCCTTGAAACGTCTTAAAAAATTAGAGGAGATTGGAAAACAAGATGAACTTAACATAGATAAAACAATCGATCAAACTGCGAAAAATGGTGGGGATATCGACCTTATTTTTGAAAAACGAAGAAAAAATGACGTAAAAATTGTCCTATTAATGGACGTTGGAGGAAGTATGACTCCTTATGCTCATCTCGTCAACCTTCTCTTTTCTGCAGCCAATAATATGTCCCATTGGAAGGATTTTAAACATTATTATTTTCACAACTGTATATATGAGTCTCTATACTTTAACGGACGGCGTAATCCTGAAGAATCAATTGAGTTTGATGACTTTCTGAAGAAATTTGATAGTTCTTATAAGATAGTAATTGTTGGGGACGCTGCGATGGCCAGTTGGGAACTTACAGAAAAGTATGGTTCGATCTACTACTATCACAAAAATGAAATGCCTGGTATTTTTTATATTCAAGAAATCGCTAATCACTTTAAAAATAATGTGATATGGTTGAATCCAGAACTGATCAGACCAGAATGGAGTCCATGGACACGTAAAATTATTTCCAGTATTATTCCTATGTATGGTTTAACGATTGAGGGTATAGAAGATGCAATGAAATATCTGAAGAAAAGTGGCAAAAATCTATATACTACTGTTAACTATTTCAAAGGATTGAATTATTAGAGAATAAACCTTAGATTAAATTTTCTACTTGAGAACTTTTAATTTTTATTTAAACTTTAACTATAAAATTAATCGAATTGTTGTAAATTTTTCATTTTTATACATGATAAATGGTGAGGTTTATGAAAGATGATACTCAAGAAGGTCCGCCATTTCCCATCAGAGTTGACCCTCATGATATGATGATACTAGGTAAATTAGAAAAAAATACGCATATAGAATTGTTAAATTATGATGAACATCTATGGTATCTAGAACAGTGGTCTTTACAGGATGTTGATGATGAAAAAAATCAGGAATTGGAGTTCGTAGATCCCTTTGGTGTGCTTTATAAAACTGACAAAGAAGGTAAGGTAATCTTAGTCTGGTATGCTTTATCAGCGCATGGGGGAACACCCATCGCCATTTTAAGAAAAGTGCCGGATGAATTACTAGAACTATCACATTTAAAATACCTGTATTTATTTTGCGATGTAAACGCTATCGAGACTTTACCCAGTACGATCAAGAGTAATGATATTTTTGAAGTAATAATCCAGCCAATAGGTCCTGAATCAACTAATTTAGCTCCTAATAGATCGGAGGCATATCATAGATGTCAACGATACAATATCAACGAAGGAACAGGATACGAAATTATTATAGTTCGTAAAGATTTAATCAGTGAAATAAATAGTCAACCTCCCGATGATTATTACGGTCCAGCGATATTCTTAAAAAATGAAATGTTTAAGCGGTTCTGGAAATCAGAGAACCAAGAATAATTTTTATTTATCTTCAATTTTATAAAATTTTATATTATTTCAAAAACTCTTAATATGATGGAAATGAAGGATAATAACATATCTGATAATGAAACAATGGAAATGAAAGATAATGACATACCTGAAAAAAGAACCCTAATGCAATATTTTGATCTTTTCTTTGGTTTGTCTAACTCATATGTTATGAGTTTCATGATATTGATACTTTTTGGGAGTGTGATTTTAGCGATTCTCGCTCATGTATTTATATTTATATTGATAATAGGAATCATTTTGACTTTTTTAAAAAAGAATCCCTTTTCTTTGGTTTTTGTTTATGGAACTATTATTTGTGGGGCTTTCTATGCTCTACCTGGGGTTTTTGTAATTCCAATGGAAAATTTTTCTTGGTGGATTTTTGATTATATTGCTTTCGGTATTGGTATTACCGAAATTGTTTACATTGTAATCAAACTTAAAGACTCAACTTTGATGGAAACCTATAGCATGATGTCTTTAATTAGAGAAAGAGCAGCTTATGATGCAAGTCTCCATTATGTATTAACTGATCCTGAAGTAGTGAGAATGCAGGAACAGGTAGCACTTATAAATGAATCAAAAGAACAACTAAGATTGGAAAAGTATAATAAGCAGCACAAAAGATCCTGGATTATCTCAATCTGTTTTATATCTGTAATTGGATATTATATAGCATATTTTTCTAGTTTCGGTTTGTAGCCTTATGTTATTATAAGAAAATTGAACTAGGTTAATTCTCTATTAATTTTTTAATATGCTCAACTCCGTAAATCGCATCATCAGCATAGCCATCTGCACCGAATTTTTTAGCAAGTTCCTCATTTAATGGTGCTCCTCCTACAATCAACTTTACTTTATCTCTTAATCCCGCATCTTGTAGTGCTCTATGTACCACACCAATTTGATCCACAGTCATAGATAAAAGAGAACTTAATGCTACTACCGAAGCGCCAGTTTCTTTAACTTTTTCCACTATCGTTTCAGCATCTACATCCCTCCCCAGATCGTAGACTTCAAAGTTAGCACTCAACAGGAATATTCCTAGTAAATTTTTCCCTAAGTCATGTTGATCACCCTTAACGGTTGCGATTACGATTTTTAACTTATCCACTTTTCTATCTGAAACAGCCAAAGCTGGTTTTAGCACTTCAAGCCCAGCTTTCATAGTATCTCCTGCTAAAACCAATTCCCCTAAAAAATAATCAAATTCCTCATAACGACGACTTACTTCATCCATCCCTTTGGTTAAAGCTGTTAAGACTTCAAAAGGATCCTTTCCATCCTCATCAAGTGCAACTTTAACAGCATCTGCTATATCATCCACTTCCAATTCAACAACGAGTTCAGTCAATTCTTCAAAATCCATGATTTAATTCCAACGTTAAAATAAACATAATTCAATTTGATGAATAATAATTATTACTACTTTATTTATATTAAAAATTTTTTTAAATAATCAAAATAAAATTGTTATTATGGTATTATCAAAACGAGAACGCGTCATTCGCACACTAGAACGAGATGATGAACCAGACAAGGTTCCAATACATTATCTTGGTTTTGAAAGAACTGCCACTGCTTATCAACAGTTCCTTGAATCTGAAGAATTTCAAGAATGTAATACGTATATAGAAAATGATTTTTCAAGAGAAGATTATCGATGGGCGGGAAACATAACAGAATTACGATTTTGGAACGTGGATTGTCATACAATGGATCCGTGGAGGCATAGAATGAAGACTATAATCGCAGATGGTCCACCCGAGCATCCAAATAGTTACATAATACCGACATCCGGTCGAATATTTAAGCGTGTAGAACAAGTTAAAACAGGTTTATCTTACGCTTGGTATATAGACGGCTATTTCCGTACTCCTGAAGTTTTACATTCATATTGGGATCAGTATGGAAAACCGTCAGAGCATATTAATGATGATATTAATTATTCCCCTCAAATATGGGAAAAGTTTGTGGAGTCACTCTCACCTTATTTATATCCTATGTGCAGATTAATGATTGCCATGCATGAAGCACTATTTGAAGGAATGACAATCAATAGGGTGGTATATTATATGCGGAAAAATCCACAATTTATTCATGAAGTAATGGATGAGTATACAAAGACGAATTTAGAGTTCATTAAACGTTATGCAGAGGCAGGAGTAGACATTGTTTTCTTTTTCGATGATTTGGGATATAAAGGACGCTCTATTCTATCAATTGAAAATTTCCGCACATTTATTCTACCTTATTATAAGAAAATATATCAAGAATGCAAAAAAAATGGGATGTTCGTTATCCAGCACTCCTGTGGATATATAGATGATCTCTTGCCATTTATGGTGGATGCGGGATTGGATTGCATTCAAGCACTAGAACCCGCTGCTGGCGTTGATTTAGCAAAATTGAAGAAGACTCTTGGTGAGCGTGTTTCGTTCATGGGAGGAATGGATTCTACCAGGATACTAAATTTCGGATCACCTGAAGAAGTCGTAGAAGAAGTCAAAAGATGTATTAAGGCAGCTGCTCATGGCGGAGGATACTTTGCGGGACCAAGTCATAATATCCTAAATGTACCATGGGAAAATGTGCTCGCATTCAGAGCTGCCATAGAAAAATACCGAAAATATCCATTGAATTTTTAAACCTTCCTTAAGAAAAATTGAGTTTTTTAATTAGTTGGTAAAGTAAAAATGAAATCTAATTGATGCAGAGGATATAGAATTTATTTATTATATTAGATTTACTCCAAAACTTCCCACTTCCTCATTTTGTTCGAACTATTAGTACATAAATGAACCTAGTTACATAGAATTAAATTCCTTTATTTTCATTATATTACTGTTTTATTATGATGTGCATCAAGTTTCTAATTAAAAGATGGACATGATTTAAATCGGGGTTTCATTTAAAAATATATCTCAATTCAAATATTTTTATTGAAATACATTCAAAAGGTTGTATCATTATGGATAAATTAAAAGATGATATCAGTGAAACTGAAATGAAATATTTCAGTATAATAAATAGCCTTTTAGATGTCATTGTTGAATTAGATTTAGATTTTAATATTACGTATATTAATCCCCAAGTTTATGTCTCTTTTGGGTATTCTCCAGAAGAATTGATTGGAAAGAAAAATCTAGATTTCATTCATCCTGATGATTTATCAAAAATTATGAAAGCTCTCTCTAAAACTATAAAAACTGGGGAAATAATCTCAGAAGAGATTCGTATAAAGCACAAAAATGGTAGTTACATTCCCGTTTCTACAAGAGGTCGTAGGGTGAAGTACGATGATCAAATCAAGATCGTTGCAACTTTTAGAGACATTACGGAAATAAAAAAAAATGAATTAAAAGTAAAAGAATCTGATATAAGATATAGAGAGATTATTGAAAATATTGAAGATGGATATTATGAAATAGATCTCGGAGGAAATTATACTTACGTAAATGATTATATTTGCCGGTTCTTGGGAATTTCAAGAGAGAAGTTATTAGGAATGAATTCTAACCAAATTTTGGATAAGAACACGACAGAAGAGATTTACAAAATCTTTAATAACGTATACGAAAAAAACCTTCCAAAAGGAACCTTTGAAAGCCAAGTCCTAAGAAATGATGGAAAAATTCGGATATTTGAAGGAACATTTTATTTGAAATATAATTCAAGTGGTGATAAAGTTGGTTTTTATGGATTTACTTATGACATAACAGAGAAAAAGGAAGCAGAAGAAAAGTTAAAGAAATCTGAAGAAAGATATAAAGAAGCTTATAACCGAGCTGAGTTATACAAGGATATTTTCTACCATGATATAAATAACATTTTTTCGAACATAAAGCTCTCAATTGATCTAAGTAAGAAATATTTTAGTGAAACTGGAAGAGAAAAAGATATTGAAGCTCTTTATGATATTATTCAACAGCAATTTGATAAAGGAATAAAATTAGTAGCAAATGTTGGAAAAGTATTTTCTTTGGACGAATCTAAGATCTCATTAAAATCGATGGATGCCCTGAAAAAATTAAAGGATACAATAAAATTTGTTCAAAACAGTTTACATGAGAGAAATCTAAACATAAAAGTAGATTCATTCGCTAAGAAAATTCTCATTCAAGCTGATGAATTTCTAATCGACGTTTTTGACAATTTATTGATTAATGCTATAACTTACAATAACAACTCTAATATAGAGATTCTTATTAAAATCACCAAAGTGAATAAAAATAAAATAAGTTTTATTAAATTTCTATTTCAGGATAACGGTATTGGGATACCAAAAGATAAGAAAGACATGATATTTCATATAAGATCCAAAAAAGAAAAAAACTCAAAAGGATTGGGATTTGGGTTAACACTCGTGAAAAAGATCATAGACAATTATAATGGTGAAATTTGGGTTGAGGATAAGGTGAGTGGTGATTATTCCCAGGGTAGTAACTTTATTGTTTTAATTCCTGAAGCCATCTAATAAATATTTTTTTATCGAGTTAAACTGAATTTTAAGGGTTAAATTACTTCTTTTTCCCCCAATTTTTTAATTTCATCGGGAGATAGTCCAAGGAGATCTTGAAATACCTCTTGATTATATTCACCTAACTTGGCTCCTAAGAACTTAATTTGACCGGGAAAATTCTTCAATTTGGGAACTATTCCCGGTACCAAAATCTTTCCGTATTCGTAATCATCATACTCTATTATGGCTTCTCTTTGACGCATGTGTGGATCCTCTGCTAAATCTGCAATACTATTTACTTTTTCACATGGAACTTCAGCTTTTTCTAGTAATTGCATAATCTGGATAGTAGTATAATCTTTTACCCAATCCCCTATAATCTCATAAAGTTCGTCTTGATTCTGGATTCGGTTTAAATAAGAGTTAAATCTATTATCAGTTAACAAATCTTTCCGTTTCATAGCTCCTGCCAACCTTTCCCAAAGTTTTATTGAATTTGCATTAATTGCTACAATTCTCCCATCTTGTGTTTCAAAATTTTCTGCAGGGACTACAAACCTAATTCGATTACCTGCTCTTTCATAAATAGATCCAAATTTGGAATACATTGATATAGCACCACCTGATGTCCTAAATGCGGATTCTGTGAGAGATAAATCAATAATTTCTCCTCCATTTTTATTGACGTCTCTATTATATAATGCCATCATTACTGCAAAAGCTCCAAGATATCCAGTTAAATAATCGATTAATGGGAAACCTGAACGTACAGGTGGATTTTCGGGGTATCCAGAAGTATAAGTCACCCCTGTAAATGCACTTACTGTCCTATCAAATCCTCCCTTATCCTTATAAGGTCCTGTTTGACCATAACCTGAAACTAGTCCTATTATTAAGTCTGGATTAATCTTATGCAAAACTTCAGGTCCCAGATTCCAATTTTCTATAACTCCAGGGCGATAATTAAAGAGAGCTACATCTGCCTTAGAACATAATTTTCTAGCTATCTCTTGACCTTCATTTGTATGAAGATCTAACGTGACACTTTTTTTGTTTCTGCCAATTGTTAACCAAAAAGGACTTCTTTTCCCAGATAAACCCCCGCTTCCTCTAGTCACATCACCAACTTTCGGTAATTCTACTTTTATTACTTCAGCTCCAAAATCGGCCATCAATGTTCCGATTAAGGGAGCAGCTATTATAG
>LAZR01002592.1_pt1 | contig 10420 bp, 5 predicted proteins | sample 329461 | NCBI WGS metagenome assembly LAZR01 (sample SAMN03002196, study PRJNA259156) | marine sediment metagenome | biome: sea floor; feature: Hydrothermal impacted sediments; material: marine sediment; isolation source: Loki non-amplified sample from Loki's castle hydrothermal vent sediment ...
ATGGTCCCTGCGCCGATCATGTTTGTAGGGCTTGCGCCTGGACGGAATGGTGCAGATATTACAGGTATTCCTTTTACTAAAGATCCTTCTGGCCTACTCTTTCGGGATATGCTTGAGCAAACAGGCATAAAGAACGTATTTGTTACAAACATAGTGAAGTGTAACCCAAAGGATTCAAAAGGAAATAATAGAACACCATCAGGAATAGAAATAAAAACATGTGGTGTCTATTTAGAAGATGAAATAGCAAAAGTAAGTCCAAAGGTCATTGTTCCTCTGGGGAAACAAGCTACAGAGTTTTTCCTTGGAAAGGTAAATAAGATGAAGGATTTTGCTATGAAACAGTTTTCAAGAAAAGGGCGGATAATAATGCCAATGCTTCATCCCAGTTATGAGATAAGAAAGTTATCGAGGCTGTCCGATACGTCATGGGTGCTTTCTGTTTTGGCATTAGAAACCGGCCCGTTCCGTGACCAAAATACAGATACTACCAAAACTATTACTGCTTCGGCTACAACGGGAACTTCCATAACCCTTACCGCAGTAGGACATGCGCCTTTTGTTGACGGGACGACAGCAGGCCATGAACCAAGCGGTTCTTCGGCAACAAGCAAGGTGCAAACAGGCGCATTATTTAAGTTGATACAGGCCGCTGGCACTTCCAATGTCGGCGAAGACCTTAATTCTACCACACAAGATGCTGTTACGACAACGCTTGAAGTGCCAAAGGGCGTGACATGGGACTTCACTACCAATGGTACATGGGGTTCTTCGGGTACATCAACTATCGTTTTAGAACGAAGTTATGATTCCGGTACGACTTATGAAACAGTGGTTAATGTAACATCCAAAGGGAATAAAAATGTTGCTACATCGGGCACGGAAGATATAGCCGATGCGATTTACAGGGCAAGGGTCTCTGATGGCACGGGTACTGGAACGGCTGAGATTCAGTTTTCAATTCGTGATACATCCCATATTGGGATTGTCAAAATCACCGCCGTTGCAAGCACAACTTCCGCTACGGCAGAGGTCTTGACCACATTGGCTTCGACTGACCCAACTCATAGATGGTCTGAGGGGTCGTTTTCTAATTACAGGGGATGGCCGATAGATGTCAAAATATCGTCTGAGGAAAGACTTACTTTCGCAGGCAATATCGCAGAACCGCTTTCTACATGGGGGTCTGCCGTAGACGACTGGACATCGTTCAGAGAAGGCACGTTAGATGATGATGCGATCTCTTTTACTTTAATAGGTTCAGGTCAGCAAAACAGGATAAGATGGCTTGTATCCAAAGACTCCTTATTCTTGGGTACGGTTGGCGGAGAGCACCTTTTAGGTGCGTCTAAGGTCGATGAAGCACTTACTCCCACCAATGCAAGGGCACGGCTTCAGACTACCTACGGGTCTGAGGACATCGCTGCTTTAATAGTGAACCAAGCCATACTCTTTGTCCAGCGTGGTGGTAAGAAGATAAGAGAGTTTTTGTATAACTTCGATGCCGATGCGCACAAGGCAGATGACTTGACGGTATTTTCCGAGCACATTACGGGAGACGGAATTGTCAATATGGCGTATCAGAGAACGCCCGACCCGACTTTATGGTGCATACGTACCGATGGCGAAATAGCGATAATGACCTATGAGCGCGACCAGAAAGTATTTAGCTGGTCGAGGATAGTTACGAGGAGTGGGGACGAGTTTGAGTCTATAGCCATTATATTCGGTGGTACAAGAAGCGAAGACGAGGTATGGGTAACGGTCAAACGAAGTGTGAACTCCGCTACAGTTCGGTATGTTGAAAGGTTTTTTGAGAGAGCAATGCCGTCATCCGTATCGGATATGAAATTCTTAGACTCTTATATCACCGATACCGGCGGGGACACCACTATTACGGGATTAAGCCACTTAGAAGGTGAAACCGTTCAGGTATTAGGCGATGGATTGGTACAGGCAACAAAGACAGTTTCTTCGAGTCAGATAACCGCTGCCACGACCGCCGCTAAATATCAGGTTGGATTAGGATATACTTCGACCTTGAAACCGATGAAATTAGACATAGGCGGTGTAGGTCTTGCTACGACAAAACGGATAAATAAAGCGATAGTGAACGTATTCGAGACTATAGGCGGCGAGGTAGGTCCGTCTACGAGCGATCTTGAAAGTATTCCCACCGGGACGGGAGCATTATTTACAGGGCATAAGGAAATATCCATGCCCGGCGGCTATTCGAGAGAAGGTGATATTATAATCAGGCAGACAGACCCCTTGCCGTTGACGGCTTTATCCTTGACGCTGGAAGTAGGTATTGGTCGTGATTGAACTAATCCCATATAAGGCCGAACACGCGATTGAGGTTATAGCAAATAGAGCGCAACAGCCGGGACTAAAGATAACTGGCCTTATAGAACAATGGGCGAAACATAAAGAGTCTGTAATATCTAAGACAGTGATTTTGGGTAACAAAATAATCGGTTGCGGGGGTATTGAGATATGCTGGCCGGGTATGGCTGAAGCGTGGGCGGTATCTGTTTACAATCTCAGTGATTATCTCGTTAATCCGAGGAAAGTAAAACATCAATTACACGCTTGGATTAAAGAACATAATTTAATAAGAGTACAAGCGCCGATGAGGACTGATTTTCCAGTAGGGATTAGGTTTGCGGAATTTTTAGGATTTAAACCTGATGGATGGCCGGAAGTTCCAAAAGGTGTATTAATGGAGAACTACCATCCAGACGGAGTATCCGCAATAATGTATTCGATTATAGGAGTTTAATATGCCTTTTACAGCAGCAGCAGTTGGAACAGCGGGTCTTCCTGCTGTGGCCGGCATTGCTGGCGGTGCGGGATTGCCAGCAGTTGCTGCGACTTCCGGGTTAATAGGTACGGGAGGCTTAATAACTACAACAGGTATTTTGACAGGAGTGGGTACTGCTATATCTGTTATTGGCGCAATCCAACGGGGACGTGCTCTTGAAACCCAAACTGAATCACAACAAGCCCTACTTAACCGCAACGCTGAAATTGCCCGCAGGCAAGGCGAGTCCGAACAACAGGCCGCTAACGAGGCTGCGCTTGAACTGCAAAGACGGGGAAGAAGGGCAATATCAAAGCGGGCGGTGGGTGCGGCAAAAGGCGGTTTTCTTGCCAAGGGTAGTGTTTTAACCGTAGCCGAGAAAGAGGTTTTTATAATAGAACACGACATCCTTCAACTCCGCAAGGAAGGTCGAATCTCAAAGGCGTTCAGGGAATCAGAGGCCGTAGGGCTGGAACTCAGAGGGGAGGCTGCGATATTAAGAGGATTAGCTGCAAAGAGAGCATCCCGTTTTCGAGCCGCTGGCGGAATATTAACAGGTGTAGGCACGGCGGCAGGACTTAGTGCTTAAAGGAGAATTATTATTGCTGACATCCCGACAAGAAGAGTGTTACCATCCGGCAGGTCTGATGCGGCGCGTTTCTCGCTTGATATAGCGAGGACGGGCGGAGAGCAGGTCGGCGCCGGACTTGGTGCGCTTGGTGCGGGAGTGAGTGATTTAAGCGTATCGCTTGCGAGGACAGAACGTGTAAAACAGGCAGCAAGGGATGATGCGGCTTTTGCGGATGCTATTGCGGCGGAGAACAAATTAGTATTCGACGAAATCAATAAAATAAGAAGTACGGTCTACGGCTCGACTGATGAGATAAACACCGACAGGGAACGATTAGGCGATTTGATTTCCGGACATAGGGATTTAAGACTTGAGGGAATGAGTACAAGGGCAGGAGCGGCTTTTTCAAATAGTTCCAAGAAATCACAGGTTGCGCGTCAGGCACAAATCGAAAATGCTTTATATAGAAAAGAAATAGATGTCGGCAGGCAGAGCGCGTCTCTTACTATCGGGCAGGCGTATGAGATTATTTTTTCGGATGCCACTTCAGACGCTCAAAAAAGAGATGCCTTTGAATCAATAGAAACTACACGAGGAGGGTACGCCGAGTATTTCAAATCAGGAGAACTTGAATTATTAGAAGAAGGAATGAAAATCAGTGCCTATATCAACGTAGGTAAATTCGACAAAGCGCGTGAATTAGCCGCAAAGACAAAGGCGTTAGGGCCGGTTGAAAGAGGAGCAACGCTTCAAAATATAGACAGTGCAGAAGCAAGGGCAAGGAATAAGGCCAAAACTACCAGTCAGTTTATACAGAACGCTGCTTCTGACGAAATGATAGAAAAACTAATAGAAGACCCTGACTTTGTCGGACAAGAGCAATTCGATGCACTTCCCTTTAATGAGGATAACCAAAAACTATGGTCAAAAGTCCTTAATGATAGAACAGTTGCATTGAAGTCAGGCGAACTCGACCCGTTCTTGATAAGTGATAGTATAGTAAACAGGGCTATTTCTACGCAGTTAGAGCAAGATGTTAAAAACTTACCTGCATCAGAAGATATTATACGACTCATCGGAAAAGGGCTTACGCCAAAAGAGGCGCAAGAGTACATAGAAACCGCGAATCGTCGTAGAGACAAGGATGATGTACTTAATGTTTCGGCAACAAAAGACATATTTGCTTATTACCAAGATTTATTTGAACTAAAAGCATTTGCCAACTTAACAGAAAAACAAATAAAAATACGGAAAAAAGGTGGCATTCCAGTTCTCACACAGGAACAACTCGAAGACAATGCTACGGACTTGCTCGAAGTTAAACGTGACTTTACAAATTACTTAAAGACAAACGAGGCAGATATTAAATCCGGCAAGATTACTGCGGGCGACATTGAAGTCAAGGGGCGCGAGATTGCCGCAGGTCCAGGTGGAGCGCAAGAAAAAGCTGTATTTGGTTTTTGGGAGACATTTGGCACATTAACAACATTTTCTCCATTAATTTTCTTATTAAAGAAGAGTAAGGCCGAGAAAGAATTCGCCGAGATAAAACAAGCCGCAGTAGATAAGTTGTTACAAGTATCTCCCCGTAGCAAAAATCAATTCTTTGAGATAGTAGGCAAGTTGAAGGGCCTTGACACAAACAAGGCGGACGAGTACCTGCAAAAACACAGAGGGAAGTTTAATCTTTAATGGCTAAAACACTTACATTGGAAGATATTCAGACTGTGCCTCTGGGCAGTGGGGGGATTACATTAAACGAAATCCCAGTACGCGACCTTGGTGGAAATATTATAGCCGATGGGGTTAATGCGTCCTTGCCACCTGACACATATAAAGCACTCAAACAACACGAAGACCCCATAGAATTGCTCCCGGCTGATCTACAAGAAGTAGGTCGAAGGGTAATGGATTTACAATTAGACCCGGCTAATATGGCTGTTCGTGTTAAAAATTCTTTATACTTTTCCGAAAAGTTTGGCATTAGTATGACGCAGGCGGATATATTTTCTGGGGAAATTGCTAAACAGAAATGGGACATACCTAATATGTCCCCCGAACAAATATTTGCTAAGATTCAGGAGACGGAAGATACCTTACTTAAGAACCAAGTAGGAGAGTCGTTTGATTTAGCTCCGTTTAGTACATTTGGCAAGGCGTTCAAACAAAGTCTTGCGGGTAAACCCGCTGCTGCTGTACGGGGGGTTACAGTATTCACGGGTGAAGCGGGGGAAGGGCCGATTGTTCTTGGTGTGGATATTGACAAGATGCTTAATAAAGCGAGTGATTTTTTTGAAAATCTACGCGACCAAGAAGATAGGCGCGAGATAGATATTAAAATTGCTGGTAAACTATGGCCGGTGAACGAGGGGGAACCTTGGTGGAAACTCAGCACAAAACAAATTCCCGAAGCCATCAATGCTTGGGCGGCCAACATCAGTGACCAGATACCTCTTATGTTACTTACACTTGCAGGCAGGGCCACCGGTGGTATCATAGCAACACCAGCAGCAGCCAAACTTTCCGCTGCCGTCGCACTTGTGACTGGAGGTCCCGACCCGACTGATGTGGTTACTGTTCCTGTTGTAGCGGCAGCAACCATAGCGCTGGGTAAGCATCTTGGTGGCATGGCTCCGATGGTTTCTATAGAAGCTGCGGGGTTTATGGACTATGCCAACGAACTTGGACTGGATAAGGATATAGCAGAAAAGTATGCAAGATGGTACGGTCCTATCTCCGGTTTGATAGAATACTCACAGCAGATATTCAGGCTCAAGGCTTTTTCAGGGCTTGCCGAAAAAGCCCAACAGCAATTATTATTTGAAATCATTAAGAAGGTTGGCGGGTTAAGTATTATAGAGGGACTTGAAGAACTGTCTCAAGAGTCTTTACAGAACCATTTGATTGGTAAGGCTATAGATGAACAAAAACTCCGTAATCCAGAATTTGCGACCAAGAAGCCGCGTCTATTTGAAGGAGGTGGTAGGGCTTTTGCTATTGGCACAGGAGTCTCTTTGTTCACTCAAGGGTCAGGTCGTGCTACAAGGCGTTCAATTTCGTTCGTAAGTGATGCAGTACAAGCTAAAACAGACAAGACAACAATAGAACTTGCCGAAAGTCCAGCCAGAGAATTGATTAGAATAGAGATTGAAAAGAATGTTATTGAGGCAGAGAAAACAGAAACCGCTAAGGGTGTATCTGAGGACATCGAAACTAAGATACAAGAGGTCGCTCCTGTAACAGAACAAGTTCCGGTAGAATTAACCGAACAGGAAGCGGCGGATAAACTTGGCACAACTCTTGAGCAGATAAGGTTTAATAATGAGTTAAGAGACAGGCTTAATAAAAATAAGATAATTATAACAGATGATATTCGCGCCGAATTTAAGGCCGAGTCCAAGAAGGGTCCGGGTCTAACCAAAGCCGAGCAAGCGATTCTAACTCCCGAACAACAGCGACAGGCCAGATTTGCACAAACAGAGGGCGAAAAAGTTGGTTTTAAACAAGCCGAAAAAGAATCAAGGGAACAGGCAAGACGTGAAGTTTCTAAGATACAGGCAGCTAAAAAGCTTACTGCCCAATTACAGAAAACAGCCAAGGCGTTAATAGACGCCTTTGTTGTCGATAAAGACACGAAGAACCTACTGAAAGCAAAATTAAAGAGCGATGTCAAAACCGCCGAAGACCTCAAGCCTTTTATGGATTCTGTCACAGAAGGGATAGAAGAAGCAGAGCGAAAGGGTAAGGTTAAGGATATTATCAAGGCCACAAAAAGGATTAAGCCTGATAAGATGCGTAAACCGTTTGGCAATGCAGCGAGAAAGTTGCTCGACAGTTTCAAAGTAGGTAAAAAAAGAGTCGAGACTCAGATAAAGATTAGTGACCTTTTAGATTATGCCCGACAAGTCATAGATACGGTTGCTCCTGATAGCATAGCTGCTGTAGAGGCACAGGATATGATAGACCGGCTCCAAAACGAGCGCGCAAAAACCATTGGGATACGGGACTTAGATTCTCAGTCTCTACAACAAATACTCGATACTTTAACGTCCCTCGAAACAATGGACGCACAGGAAAGTTCTATTATCACAGAAGAACAGGCTAAGGAGGTCGAGTCTCGTAGAGAGACGTTAAAAACAGATGCCAGGGCTAATTCCCGGCCAATCAATGAGAACGAAACTATAGGCCAAAAAATCGGCAGAAGTGTTAAGAATTTCATAGCAAACGGTCATGGCAATTTAGAGTCAGTGTCCGATAACATCAGCGGTGGTATTGCAGGTACAATCGACCTATGGCTTAAGTCCAAGAAAAATCTTACTGCGTTTGTTTACGATGTTATAAACAAAGGTGTAGACGAGCAGACTAAATATGCCCGAAAAGTACGGAATGTTTATCGCGCAGTGCTTAAGAAACATGGTGTAACTAAAGAGACTGTCAAGAAATGGTTTGAAGATAGCCACGTATTTGAAATGAAGGATGGTAAGGGTAATAAAAAATCTTTCTCCTTTACAACAAACGAACTTATGTCCATCTTTATGCACACACGTAACCAACACAACCTTGACGTATTGCGCGAGAACGGGATGAATCGGTTTTTGCCAGGCAAGCGAACTGTGGAGATACGCGGGTTTACAAACGAGTTGCTTGACAGAATGACAGAGTCTTTGACTGCTCGACAAAAAGCCGTCGCTAAAGACATAGGCACTCAGTTGATGGATGGGTCTAATAAGGTCGCTATCAACAAAACAAGTCAATCTCTTGAAGGCAGAGACATTGCTATTGTAATACATTACTGGCCTGCCAGAAGGGCGATAGTGAGAGATATTGCGGGTAAGAAATTAGAAGGAGTTCAGAAATTAATCGAGAGCTTAGGTATATTCAAAGAACGAACCGGAACCGGAAATCCTCTGCGGATGTCAGGATTTTTCGAGACTGTGTATAATACAAATAAACAGACCGCTGCTTATGTGGGCCTTGCTCCTGCACTAAGAGACGCTAAATCTGTTTTATCGGTTGACGTAAGAGAAGAATATATCAGGAATGGATGGGGAAAAGAAATATCAGTTATCGAAGAGTTCATTAGGAGGATTGAGGATAATGCTCCACAAGTAAGCCAGTTGGATACTGTCGTCAAAAGATTGGTGGGCAAATTCGCCCGAAGTAGATTTGCATTAAATGTAAAAATATGGGTGCGTCAACAGGTATCCTCTTTGCTTACGTTTGCTTATGTAGACGCAAAACATATTCGTGCGTTTCGTGGGGTTGCAACCGCTGAAGATATAGCGTCTATCAAAGAACTGTCTCCGCAGATAGGTGCAAGATTTGAGAGCTTTAGGTTTGACAGAGACATAGGCGATGCTTCACTTGAGAACGAATTAGAGGAATATTTAACTGGCGAACTAAGTCTTAAAGATTCTTTTCTTTTGGGCATGAAGTATTTCGATACTAATGCTATTGTTGATCTCTACCGTGCGTCATTGTCTGAGATAGCTGACGCACGACCTGACTTAGACCAAAACAGTCAAGAGTTTAAGGACTTGTTGAAATCAAGGTTCGAGTGGTTGGTTAGACATACCCAACCTGTGTGGCATGTCAAAGACAGGTCTCTTTTGGGTTCTGACCCAAGGCCATTGGTTAGGGCGCTAACAATGTTTATGTCTCAAAGAGAGCAAATGGTCAGAATGGTTACTGGTGCAAGTGTAGAATTTTCTAACAGCAACAAAGACACTGTTGCCCAACTAAGACTCGCAAAAGTGTATGGCGCGGTCGGTCTCAATATTGCTATGTTCACGATGTATAACGCTGCATGGGCATTATTGGTTCGTAAAAAGAAAAAAACTATATTAGATATAGGCTCAGAATTTGTTCAGAATATGTTTGGGAATCTATTCTTCGGTAGATACGCTGCTGAGATAATTCGTGTCACAACAAACAAGGTTCAAGGCAAGGGTTTCGGGCAAGTATCGTTTGAGGCAGCACCGGTCCGACTTCTTCAAACAGGTGGAAATGGATTAGTAAATCTTAGTGCGGCAGCATTTCACTTTATAACAGGGGATATTTATTTGGCAGGGCCGAATAGGAATCAGGAAAAATGGAAAAATGAATTACTTGTTGCAATAGATAACCTCATTGACTTTACATCTGGTGTGACCGGCTTACCTTATGTTGGTCCCAAAGATATTGTGTCAGGAATTAAGACGTGGGGCGAAGAAATAGATTTTGAAGACGAAGTTACAACGGGAAGATTCCGATAATGCCCGGCCGCGCACGCTATAGTCCGAAGATAAAAGAGCCTGTTTTTAAGAGTATGACTATGGGCAAATGGAAATTGAGGCTTGCTACTGCCGCTGATGTAAGTGCCGGCGCTGCGAGAACGGTTGGAGACTGGATAAAAGAACACAATGTTGACGGAGTTTACGATGTCGATGAAGCTGACGTATAAAATTTTATTATTGATGTTTTTAAGTTCTACGGCTTTAGCGGTCAGGATACATCACAAAGACGAAGTACTTATCAGCGATATACTTACGATAACTTCTACTGCAATGCCTCAGATTAAAATTCTAAACCCTGATTTTCACGCTACCATTGGTGCGGAAATAGATCTAAATAGTGTCGGAAGACTTGTTCTAACAACTCCCGCAGGTGGCGGTGATATTATTTTACAGCCAAGCCTGGGCGATGGTACAAAAGATGTAATTATATTTGACGATACAACAAATCCCGTTCATTTACTATGGCGTACAGCGGGGAAGGGCAATATAGGGACATCTCTAACAGTTGCTTGCCCTGACAACATCTTTGCCAAAACTAATATATCGGCAGGGAACAATATAGCAGCAGGTGGACAATTCCTTGTTGAAGATGGCACAGCGGCGAACCCCTCTATTTACTTTACTGACCTTGATGGGGGGATTTATTCGGGTACTGGTATTAATTTCGCACTTGGCGAATTAGACATAATGGCTATTACAACTACTGCTGTTACCTTAGCTAATAATATAAACCTCACTCTTAGCGGGACGGGGAAAGTAGCGATTGGAACT
>LAZR01002593.1_pt1 | contig 10418 bp, 11 predicted proteins | sample 329461 | NCBI WGS metagenome assembly LAZR01 (sample SAMN03002196, study PRJNA259156) | marine sediment metagenome | biome: sea floor; feature: Hydrothermal impacted sediments; material: marine sediment; isolation source: Loki non-amplified sample from Loki's castle hydrothermal vent sediment ...
GATATATCGAGTGGGCATCTTGATGTATGGCAAAAGGCCGTCCTATAAAGAATTGTTCAAGTGGTTAAAGTATTGATCATGTTACAGGACACAAAAAATAAGGTAGAGGAAATCATAGAAGAAGATATTTGGGGCTTGATAAAAGAATTCCTTGATATGGGCCCAAGGTTCGGTCAAGGTGAAAACGAGATACAGCTAACGGTATCTTTGTTCTTGTTGCTGTTCGCCGCTTTTATTATTACCAGTTTTGCGCTGCAATGGATTCGGCAGCTTCTTACCCGAAAAATGCATGGTGACGATAAGCTGAAGTTTATCAGTATTTTTAAGTTCATCAAATATGTCATTTATCTGATTGTCATACTGACTACGATGAGTGCGGCGGGTATTAATATAACACTGCTACTTACCGCTTCCGCAGCACTTTTTGTAGGTCTTGGGTTAGCACTGCAAGATCTTTTTAAAGATGTTATCGGAGGAATTTTTATAATTACCGATAAATCCCTGCATGTCGGTGATATCGTAGAGGTAGAAGGTCGCGTAGGCAAGGTTTTCGAGATTAAGCTCAGAACGACAAGGGCCATTACCCGTGACGATAAGGTAATCGTGATTCCCAATCATCATTTTATCACCGACATAATATACAACTACACGCAAAACCATACTACGACACGTGAGAAAGTCAGTGTCGGGGTTGCGTATGGCAGTGACGTTATGCTAGTGACTAAAATCTTGGAGGAGGTAGCTAAAAGTCAAAAAGGTGTACTCAAAAGTCCGAAGTGCTTTGTAACTTTCGATGATTTCGGCGATTCTGCACTTATGTTCTCTATAAATTTTTACATTAACGATAGTTTTTCAGACCCAAGGATAAAAAGTGCGATGCGTTATCAAATCGATGCTAAATTTAGGGAAGGCGGCATTACTATTCCGTTTCCTCAAAGAGATGTACACATCTTTCAATCCAGACCGTTCGAACATCAAAATACAGTAACTAAACCTATAACGAAATGATATTCGGCACCAAATTTCAATGTTGTTTTTATTGGATGGTTTTACTTTTTCTAAGTGTTGGTCACGCACAGACTCCTGATATTTTCAGGGCCGAATATATGCGGATGCCCCGGAATAACCAGGGCGCAAAGTTGTCTCGGATAAAACTGGTGGTCAATTATCCTATCACCCTAAAAGATTCAAGCAATATCATTATCGGAGGTGAATATAACCGCCTTTCATATGGTCTGCGGCGTGAAGGTATCCCCGAAGGAATCGAAGGACTAAGACATCTTCACGTTGCCGATTTGAATTTGGCATACGTACACCGTTACAATGAATTTTGGCGCATCATCGGCGTAGTTACACCAAGGCTTTCATCTACTTTGGGAGCACCGATAGAAAAGGGGGATATATCTTTCAACGCTACAGCAGGAGTATTGCGGGAAAAGAAACACATAGATAAACCCTCGATTTTAGTTCTGGGTATTGCCTATAACTCCACCGTAGCCCTAAGGGTTCCACTTCCTATCGTTTATTATGAGAGACGGTTCCATAAACATTGGTCTTACGTAGTAGGTGCACCCAAATCGGCCCTGAAATATCATTTTGACGAAAAACATCAGCTGCAGTCAGAGTTCATTTTGGATGGATATTACGTTAACTTGCAGAATTCCATTTTGGTGCCCGGAGGTGGTGAGGCGACATCTATATCATCATCAGGTTCATTAGGTACTTTCGGATATCAGTATGCTTTAAAAAAATCGGTCTTCCTTTACATTTACGGCGGGCATACCCTATTTCAAACAGGAGTTTTACGAGATAAGGATAGGGACGATATTTTCACCTTGAACGATGGTCCCAGTCTCTACATGAGGGCCGGATTTCGTATAGGACTTTAAAGGTTAAAAAGCGCAACGGTGAAATTCAATTTAAGTTTTAAAAACGCCAAACTAGAACCTAAACGTCAATAGAGAAATACGGTTTGCGCTTTGGAATTAGGAACAGCTTGAGTAATCTATACATCGTTATTCAGCTTAAATTTAAGTGGTCTACGCCGCAATTAAAAAAGAAAGAATGCCGAAAATACTTATAATAGAAGATGAAGCTGCCATTCGAAGGGTGCTTGTGAAGATACTTTCTGAAGAAAACGAATTGTATCAGTTGGAGGAAGCCGAAGATGGTTTAAAGGGAATGGAAGCCGTCAAGAACAACGATTATGATCTTGTACTCTGTGATATCAAAATGCCTAAAATGGATGGTGTAGAAGTACTGGTAGCGGCAGGGAAAATTAAGCCTGAAATCCCTTTTATCATGATTTCAGGACATGGAGACCTAGATACCGCTGTCAATACTATGCGCCTAGGCGCCTTTGACTATATATCGAAACCGCCCGACTTAAATCGATTGTTGACTACCGTACGCAACGCGCTGGATAAACAGGTATTGGTCGTCGAAAACAAAAAACTACGAAAGAAAGTTAGTAAGAACTATGAAATGGTAGGGGATAGCGAGGCAATTTCCGTTATCAAGGAGATGATTGAAAAAGTTGCCCCGACCGATGCCAGGGTCTTGATAACCGGATCGAATGGTACGGGTAAGGAGTTAGTCGCCCATTGGCTCCACGAAAAGAGTGAACGTAGCGGCGGACCCTTCGTTGAGGTGAACTGCGCAGCCATTCCTTCAGAACTTATCGAAAGCGAACTATTCGGTCATGTAAAAGGAGCTTTCACCTCGGCGGTGCGGGATCGGGCCGGTAAATTCGAAACCGCCAACAAGGGCACGATATTTTTGGATGAAATTGGCGATATGAGCCTTTCTGCCCAGGCTAAAGTATTACGTGCCTTACAAGAAAGTAAAATTTCAAGGGTCGGTACCGATAAAGATATCAAGGTCGATGTTCGCGTAATAGCCGCAACTAATAAAAATTTAAAATTGGAGATCGAGGAGAATAGATTTCGTGAAGATCTATATCATAGATTGGCCGTAATTCTGATAAAGGTCCCCGCCCTAAACGATAGACGTGACGACATTCCTTCATTAATCGAACATTTTACCAATAAAATTATTGCGGAACAAGGTATTGCTTCCAAGACTTTTTCGGACTCAGCCATCGATTTGTTGAAAAGCTATGATTGGACCGGGAATATACGTGAGTTGCGAAACGTGGTCGAGCGTTTAATAATTCTTGGGGGTAATGAAGTTTCGGAAGATGATGTGAAATTATTTGCCAGTAAATAAGGGTTATTATTTATGGGTTACTGCAGTCACCAATTAGGAGAAGTGCGTCGCCCGTAATTTCTTTAGTTTTAAGGTTGTAATATTTTTTTCCTTCCGAAAGGTCGGCACGCAACAGCTGCTGTTCACAATTTTCATAAATGTTCAATGCAAACCTTCGGGCCTCTTTACAGTTAACGGTATTGATTACGTTCTGAAGTGACAACTTGTATTTTGTCAGGGCAATATCTATTTTTTCTTTAAGTAACTTCCCATTCGGTGGTTCTGCTAGTTTATCATCCTCGCCGATTTTAGATGTGCCGTTCTGAAATTCTTCAGAGCCGCTGATGTTTTTATGTAGATCATGGTCGCGAATGGCTGAGAGCGCCGCGGTAATCTGCACAAGGGTTTTTTTGAGCAATATACGGGTACTGGCCAACGTGGTGGTTTTTGTGGCGTTTTTGAGTAATAGGGCAACTTCGTCAAGACTTTCTGTCGCTTGGGTACAGCTGCAGTCCGTTAGTTGCTGGTCTGACTTAGAAATAGCGTCAAGTGCTTTGTAAATATGAAAGCGGGTAATCTGAAGATCTGTATTTTCGAATGCTTTTTCTGTTTCTTTTAGAATGAATGAGATATTACTTCCGGCATATTCACAGGCTTGTGTTTTGCCGAATGCCGAAAAAAGACATAGCAATAGAATATAAGAAAATAGTTGGGGTAGTTTCATAACGTAGGCTTGGTCGGTAAAATTTGGGTATTTTACTTTGCAAAGGTATAGCTACCAGTAGGTTGCGCCTATTTTTTTCGATGGATGACAGTGGTAGTCCATTATGTTGGTCAAACGGATATATAACCGGGTCAAAAGGTTGTTTTTTCACAATTAGATTACCGTTCAACGAATGTATTTTCTATATTCATCCCATGGATAAACGAAAATCAGATTCCTATAAAGTTACAGGACATATCAAACTGGTCGATTGCCCTACCCGGGAAGATTTTGAGGGGTCTAACAAAGAGTTGAAAAAAGAGCTGAAAGGCATCAGAAAAGACTTGGGAGATTTACAGGATACCATGTATGCACATGCGAAATATAGTGTTCTTGTTTGCTTGCAGGGTATGGATACAGCAGGAAAGGATAGCTTAATCCGTGAGGTTTTTAAGGATTTTAATGTGCGGGGCGTTGTTGTGCATAGTTTCAAGGTGCCTACGGAGCTCGAACTTAAACACGATTATCTCTGGCGGCATTATATTGCCTTACCTGCTAGGGGTAAATTCGGGGTTTTTAACCGTACCCACTATGAAAATGTTTTGGTGACACGGGTACATCCCGAATATATTATGGCCGAAAATATTCCCGGTATTCGTTCCGAAGCAGATATCAATCAAGATTTCTGGGAGCAGCGCTTCCGTCAGATAAATGATTTTGAACGGCACATCGCGGACAACGGCACAATTATCTTCAAATTTTTTATGCATTTATCCAAAGAAGAACAACGTCAGAGATTGTTACGGCGATTGAATCTTAAACGGAAAAATTGGAAATTCTCCCCAGGTGATCTTAAAGAGCGAAGGCTCTGGGATGACTACCAAAAGTGCTATGAAGAAGCCATTAATTCAACCTCAAAATCCCATGCACCCTGGTATATCATACCCGCAGATAATAAAAAAGCGGCACGCGTAAACGTAGCGTCTATTTTATGGGAAGAGTTGAATAGGTATACCGATATTAAGGAACCTGAATTAGGGGCCAATCTCGTCGCAGATTTAGACAGTTATAAAGAACAATTACAAAAAGAGGCTCAATGAAAAAACTATGGATAATGCTGTTACTTGCAGGTATGCAAGCCTACGGGCAAAATGAGGACGCACAACAGCTAAAAAAAATCTATGATGCGGCACTTATCGAAGGCAAGGCTTATGACTGGCTTAATTACCTATCAAACCAAATAGGCGGGCGGCTATCGGGGTCTTTGGAGGCGCAGCGGGCAGTGGAATATTCCAAGGCACAGCTGGACTCACTAGGTCTAGATCGGGTTTGGCTACAACCTGTAATGGTACCCAAATGGGTAAGGGGCACTGCAGAATTTGCGTATATGGAGACGGCACCCGGTGTTACAAGTACAATTCCTATTTGCGCTCTAGGCGGTTCGATTGCAACTCCTTTGGGGGGGTTAAAAGCCAATGTAATAGAGGTTCAGGGTATCGAGGAGCTAAAGGATTTGGGGAAGAGCAAGATACAAGGTAAGATAGTGTTCTATAACCGACCCATGGATCCTACTTTGATAAGTACCTACGACGCCTATTCGGGTTGTGTCGACCAAAGGTATTCCGGGGCCGAGGAGGCGGCCAAATATGGCGCGGTTGGAGTAATCGTGAGATCAATGAACCTGCGACTAGATGATTTGCCACATACGGGCTCTATGGGTTACGGTGATACGGCCGTAGGAGATAGAATTCCCGCTGCGGCCATAAGTACCAATGGCGCTGATATGTTGGGCACTACTTTAAAATTAAATCCTGATACAAAATTTTATTTCAAGCAGAATTGTAAACAGTATGATGATGTAGAATCCTTTAATGTCATTGGTGAAATTAAGGGAAGTACCCACCCCGATGAAATTATGGTAGTGGGTGGGCATCTCGATTCTTGGGATTTAGGTGACGGATCCCATGATGACGGTGCCGGCTGTGTACAGAGTATGGAGGTACTTCGACTTTTGAAGCTCTCAGGCTACAAACCAAAGCGCACCATTAGAGCCGTGTTGTTCATGAACGAAGAAAACGGTTTACGTGGTGGCAACGAATATGCAGCGCAAGCCGAAAAAAAGAACGAAAACCATGTCTTCGCTCTGGAAAGTGATGCTGGCGGTTTTACACCACGTGGATTTTCGTTCGATAGTTCCGATACCGATTTAAAGAAGATTCAATCTTGGGCGCCCCTCTTCGAGCCTTATCTTATTCATCTACTGGAAATGGGATATAGTGGTGCCGACATTGCCCCACTGAAAAAGGAGGGTATGGTTTTAGCTGGATTACGACCAGATTCCCAACGCTATTTTGTGCATCACCATGCTGCAAACGATACTTTTGAACATGTCAATAAACGTGAGCTCGAACTTGGGGCCGGCAGTATGGCAAGTTTGGTCTATCTCATTGATAAGTACGGTATAGGTTCTGAGTAGTCGGAACAATAGTTCCGAAATACCATATCAATTCCTAAACCGTATTGAAAAACATTTTTGTTACCTTCGTAGTTCACAAAAAACGAGTAAAATGCAAGACGGATTATACGCAAAATTCAATACGAATAAAGGAGAAATAGTAGTAAAGCTTAGCCACGACAAAACGCCCGGTACCGTCGGTAATTTTGTAGCCCTGGCCGAGGGAAAACAGAAGAATTCGGTGAAAGCTGAAGGCGAACCCTATTATGATGGTCTGAAATTTCACAGGGTAATTCCTGATTTTATGATACAGGGCGGATGTCCCCAAGGTACGGGAACCGGAGATGCAGGTTACAAGTTTGACGATGAATTTCATCCTGATTTAAATCATTCAAAACCAGGCGTACTTTCTATGGCCAACGCAGGCCCAGGCACAAATGGTAGCCAGTTTTTCATTACCCACGTAGCGACACCATGGTTAGACAATAAGCATACAGTTTTCGGGCACGTTGAATCTGGTCAAGATGTAGTTGATGATATTGCACAGGGCGATAAAATAGAGAGCCTTGAAATTGTAAGGGTAGGTGAGGAAGCTGAAAATTTTGACGCGTTATCAGCTTTTGAAAGCTTCAAAGGCTCAAAGGAAAAGCGTGAATTGGAACAAAAAAAAGCTCAGGAAAAAGAACTTGACAAAATTGCCAAAGGTTTTGAAAGTACGGAAAGTGGGTTGCGTTATAAAATGATCCAAGAAGGTAAAGGCAGCAAAGCCGAAAAAGGTCAGACTGTCTCGGTGCACTATGAAGGTTCTTTGTTAAACGGACAGGTTTTTGATTCCTCATATAAACGTAAGCAGCCGATTGATTTTCAACTGGGTGCCGGGCAGGTTATCTCTGGTTGGGACGAAGGTATCAGTCTACTAAAGGTTGGGGATAAAGCCCGCTTTGTCATTCCTTCAAATCTTGGATACGGAAGTACGGGTGCCGGCGGTGTAATTCCTCCGAACGCCACTTTGTTGTTTGATGTAGAATTGATGGATGTAAAATAAAATTTGAATTTTTTTCTAATAGAAATGGCCTCGACACTAGCTCGAGGCTTTTTTTATTTATGACCTGTTTATCAATCTTTTTGGTATGTACTAATGATAACAAGTACTACATTGACAACAATCAATATAATTAAAACAGTAAAAAATGTAAGCATTTTATCTAAATTTGGTGGTTACCCTACTTTCTTCTACCAATAAACAATTCAAGGCTTTTGAACCCTACCTTTCATCGATTAACTATTGATTAATCGAGTAGTATAAGAATCTACCATGAGATTGAAAATTCATGGCTTATCTTGAATTTTTTTTAGATGCTAAAATATTGAGTACCTGAAAAGAAGTTATAAAATTCACTACTTTTTGGTTAGCATACATCATTATAACAATACTGCGGGGAAAAAGATTTACTTTAGTCTATTTTAAATGTACGAAAAATATGACTATTCTTATATTAAAATGTTAAAAAAATTTAGAAAACAATAACAGTTTATTGTGTCAGAAATTAAATCATCTAAATAAAATATATAAACCTTTAGAAAGGCAAGGCTTACAACCTAGAATCAATGGATAGAATCAAAAAAAAAGCCCTGGCAATTATGACAGGGCTTGGTACAAAAAAAGTTTATGCGTTCTAGTCTATTACTTTCACATTTACCGCGTTCAATCCTTTTTTTCCTTGTTGTAGTTCAAATTCTACAACATCACCTTCACGAATCTCGTCGATTAAACCAGAGATGTGTACAAAGTGATCTTCGCTTGAACCGTCTTCAGTGATAAAACCGTAACCTTTGAACCTATCCTTCATGTTTTTTAAGCTTTTTCTGATGCCATTTTTCGCTTTAATAATTTGGGATGCCACTTTCTTTTAAATTTATTTTGAGACTGGACTTAACAAGCTTTTAATCGAAGAGGTTATTCCTTTGACATTTAGTCCAATGATGGCCGTAGCCAAGGTCAAAATCGAAGTAGCACGATCAAGAACATGTTGTACGGTTCCCAGTTTTTTATAAAGCGCAATGGTTTCTTTAGTAATTGTTTCTATTTTTTGGAGCGACATTTCGACTTCTTCCATTATCAGTACGGCCGATAGCGTATACAGTTCCGTAGTATCTTCCAATTGTTGGCGGTGCAATTCCTTGATTTGCCAATTTTCATTCTCTGACAAATGTTCTGAATTTTCGTAGCGGTAGTCGCCCAATGCATTGGTCATCCTCAAAAGATTATCCGCAAGTTCTTTGACCTGTTGTGCTTTTAAATTCGGCATATTTTTAAAGTAATATAAATGGCTTCCTTTTTTAACAGCTTTGTTTTCACAAGTGAAAGTAGATTTTGATTCACATATTGCGTAGCGAACGAATGCTATTTTCCATCTGTGAGCCATAGCCTAACAATTCCTTTCGTACCTGCTTATCGGTCATATGGCCACTATTGTTATATAGACTTTGATGTCCCTTTGAGATTTCCCTTAATATTTCCGCTAAGGTTTGAAGTTCTTTCTGTTGTGCATCTATCTCCGAAATCCTCCTAAAATAATCTTCCGCGAATTTTGTGCGCTCATAGGTAGACAGTCTCTTATCTTTTACAAAATCAAAATAGAAATTTTTAAGGCTGCTTTTTTGAACGTTAAGTTTCCCGGTAAGGTTACCTTCGAGGTTGAGCTCTAAAAATTGTAGTAATTTTAAAAGTGGACCATGTGCCTGAGTTATATATTCCTTTAATTTTTTTCTCCGGTACGTATCAGTTATCGCCCGAAGTAGTANCGTTGATATATCAGAGTAGGCCTTCACATCGGTTTCGTTCAATTTCAAAGGACCAAAATCCCCAGTAGCCAGGGTTTGTGTCAAATTGTCTGTATTGTAATTTGTTAACTCGTTCTGACTGAGGTCAGATAGTCCATCGAAATAACTTTGGGTTGCCTTATAAATAATTTTGGTAATACTATCGGCCTTATTGTTCTGCTCGCAGTCATATTCGGTATGGTGTATATCAAATTTTCGGATGCTTTCTTGGCGAGCATCTTGCAGACATACCTCAAAAAAACTTGTGGATAGTGAATCGTACTGTTCGATACCTTCTATTGAGGTTTTGGAAAATTCACTTATATGCCGAAGGTTGACACAGCTACTTAGGCTTAGGGCAACCCCCACAAAGCAAATTGCGAAATTTTTTAATTTAGGAGATAGCATCCGAACTGGCATTCTAATGAATTAACAAGTTAACGTAATTGTCTCTAATTTTTGTTTTTTTAAATTAAAAATCCTCCTGCCTTGAGCAAGAGGATTTTACTAGGTTGGGTGACAGAGTAATTCAGATCTGGACGAATGTTCCATCATACTTTGCCAAGGTCATTGAGAAATTCTCGGCATAGGTCAATTTTTGTTCTTCAAGCATGCCTATCGCAATTTTTTCACCCATCAAAAGCGATTCGTAATAATCCGTGAAATAATGAACACCTGCCCAGTTTCTGCCAATAGCCATGTTAGACGCCAACTTGTTCAGTTCGCCTTCAACGGTAAGCTTTGCCAGTTTGCAATATTGGTCTAAAACAGGGACAATATCCAATCGGCTGCCCTTTTGCACGGAAACGTTTGCCAAATAACATGACTTGGGCGATACGCCAGGAGCTATATCAGCGAGAAGGTCTAGTACTTCTTGCTGCCTGTCGCCGACGGGTACGATGTTCAAAGGGTGCTTGTGTTCAAAAAATGCTTTTAAAATCGTTACGCAGGCCCCGGCAACAGTAGCATGGCCCGCTCCATAAGATGGGTGTATTGGTGAACCTTCACAGAAAGCCATCGGTAGCAAGTAGTTGTCGGCACCGTTCTCCGCTTCGATTTTTGAGAAAATTCCAGAAGCTTCAAGGTTTTCTTTCAAAACTGACAGTTCTGGCGCCATTTCTTTTCGTGCTTCCGCTTTGTATACCCGGGCAGCCAGTATTTCAGGTCGTTACCTACGATGAACGTTATATTTTTGAAAGCTTACCGCTTTTAGCGCCCGCGCAGCTACTT
>LAZR01002595.1_pt1 | contig 10415 bp, 14 predicted proteins | sample 329461 | NCBI WGS metagenome assembly LAZR01 (sample SAMN03002196, study PRJNA259156) | marine sediment metagenome | biome: sea floor; feature: Hydrothermal impacted sediments; material: marine sediment; isolation source: Loki non-amplified sample from Loki's castle hydrothermal vent sediment ...
CCCTCGGGAGGCAAAGCAGTTTCAACCCTTCCAGGGGTTAATCCAATACCGGCCCCTTTGGGGTCGGATTCTTTATTTTACAAAACTAAGCATTAAGACTTGTGGAATATGGGCAACTTATAAAAAGCTGCCCATATTCCACATATACTAAACTACTTCTTCTCTAACCATACAGTTCTCAACTGTTCTCCCCACTCAAGGGTATGTATCCAACCTTTGACTCGAGGGCTCAGAGCCCAAGTGCGGCGGCCATTTACTATTGGGACATGGTAGGCCTTCTCTCTATCCAATCGATTAAATTTTTTGTATAATTCTATACGTTCTTTGTTATCCAGTACCTGCTCTGCCTTTATTAGCATACTAATCATTTCCTCATCCTGAATATTGGAGGTATTAAAATTTCTGTAAGGATGATTGAACCACCAATCTGTCAGCATACCCCATGACATTTGATTGATTCCAACCTCTTCAGGCATACCTTTAGCCCACATGTCCACATATGACAACCATTCGAATGTTTCCAATTTTACACGTATACCAACCTTTCTAAGATCGTTCTGAATCCACTCAGCCATATTTAAAGGTTCAAGTTCGCCTGAACCTCCGGTGGGTATCCAGAACACCAAATCGAATCCATCGGGGTATCCTGCTTCCGAAAGCACATTTTTCGCTTTTTCAGGATCATATGGATACATCTGATAAAGCTCTGGTACATAACCAGGGGTCCCATAGCCTGCAATCTGGCTTGCAGGTGAAGCGACTCCTTTGAGCAACTCTTCTGCCATTGCCTTTTTGTTAATAGCCATGTTGATCGCCTGTCTTACCTTAAGGTCCTTCGTATATTTATTTTTCATATTTAAGCTTAGGTACCAAATGTGAGCATTTAGCCCCTCGGCGATTTTATATCTCATTTTTCTTAATCTTGCTAAGCTGTCAGAAGGTATTTCAAAATCTACATCTATTTCTCCATCAACAAGGCCGAGATCGCGAACGCCTCCGAGCTGCAGGCCACCGTCCGCGCCCTGCGCGATGTCCTCGACGTCTTTCCCGCCGAGGGCTTCGTCTCGCTCTACCCTCTGATCAACCAACAGCTCGGCACCGTCTTGAAGGACGACAAATTGGCCTACCTGCCGGCCGCACAACGACTCGCCAAGGTCTTGCTCGAAGAACTCGATCGCAAGGCCATTCAGGATAGTTGGCGCGAGGAAGCTGAGACCATCACCGCTGCCATTGTAGCGTTCCTGGACGGGGCAGAGAAGGCACTCAGCAACTACGTACCGATAGCGCTCAGCCCAAATCCCGGCCACTTCAGGCGCCTCGTTCTGAAACTTCCCAGCTGTGCCTGTCACAGCTGTCGCGGTCTCGCTGCGGCATCTTTGGAATGGCAGGGAAGATCTTCAGCAACTACACACGTCAATCGGCTGCGCCGAGTCCCCGCGATTTCCGGCGGGCGGTGCTGAAACTTCCAAGATGGGGCTCCGCAACGGCAGCCTAACCCGCGTGCGCTGCCAACTCCGCAACAGGGAGGGGTGATCCGCGTCACCCCTCCCTCCTCTTTTGGTTTGCAGTTTCCACTTGCCGAACACCCATGTTGCTGCTATATTCGGAAGTGTCGAGGAGGGGGCAGTGAGCGCAAAAATACTGGGGTTCGTTCGCACAGCGGATTTCGATCTCGGCAGGATCGATATTCGACGGCGGCGAATCTACGAAAACATCATCAGTCTGCCGAATACGGGTGTGGCTGTACTCGAAGGTAGCGCCTTCGATGAATTGGTCGTACTTTCTCGTCGTGCGCTTCGCCTTACCCGCCGCAGTGATCTACCTATCCGCGAGACGCTCATGGAGTTTGCTGATGCGTCGATCACCGATCGCGTGCTGGACAGGATTGCGATCAAGCTGGCAGGCGGCTACTCGCTACTCAAGAGGGGCCGACCTATCCGACACATTCAGAAACTCACGAAGCAGCTCTGGGCGCCGCTGGAGATCCTGGAGCTGCGGTTCGGATATGTCGATCGGAAGAACAGACTTCGGCTCGACATGACGGCAATCGTGGTGGCGGGTGAGCTCGTGGGGCGCGAAATACTGCAGGCGTTGCCAAGCCGGTTTGTGACCACAACGTTCGCACACGCGCTTGGCTGGCCTCGGTTTGGTCGGCCAAGACACAACTCACTCGTACGTACATGGTTCTGCGGTCTGTTGATGCAACATGAGCGGCGGGGTACTCAGATTGCTGAGTTCAGATGTCTCCCTCATCAGCAGAAGTACAATCGGAAACTGAAGAAGCAGCGCGAAGAACCCTGTCTTATGGGCTACCGACAGCAGTGCGCTACCTGTCCAATCGGCTACAGCCGCTGCGTGCGTGGTACGCATCGATACACGTGGATTGTTCGCGCGTGTCCACGGTGCCATGTTGATCGTGCGATGTTCGACCCGGAAGACGTGAATGCCAGGTACTGCATCGCATGTAAGGTGAAGAAAGCACGAAAACTCTGGCTCAAGGAACGCCAAAGTATGTGAAAGGAAGAGGAACATGGCGCTGCAGGTGAAACTACCAGGTGACTCCGATCGTCGCGTTTGCAATCCCGAACGTGACCTGATCTGGGCGCTGCCGAGAATCATCGAAAAAGCCATCGGTGATATCGGCACAGCTTCGACGCAAAAGGAGTTTGCCTGGCAGCTGAGAGCAATGCTCCTGAAGCACGGCCTCGTGGTAGACGGCAAGATCGCATTTTTCGGCGAACGTACCGGGGATGCGAATTTTATGGACGGTTTCGAGGAGTTCATCAAGAAGTTCGGTGCCGTCTGGCATTATCTGCGCGACGATCCAAAGGGCGAGGGGCTCGCGCGGCTGCAGGAACTCTTCAAGGAACCTCGTTTCGCGCCTTTTCGGCTGCTTATCTCGTTGTTTGTGATGAGGCGGCTAATGGCCGAAGTTCCGTACTGGATCTGTCAGGTCGAGGCCAGCTCAAAGGAGCCGCCACGGCCGGAGATCGAGCGGATAACCGAGGCGGTCGATGAGCTTCTCAGTCAGCTCTAGCCGGGTGGGGGTACGATTCATGGGTACGTTGGCGAAACTTGCGCAGGAAGTGGCCAGACGGTGTCCGGGCGGCAAGCTGCCCTCATCGTATCTGGTCGTCGATCTGGAAACGAGCGGGCTCGATTGGTCGAGGCAGGTGAAGCCCGACGTAGTTGTTCAGATCGGTTTTGCAGCTGTGCGCGATCGTCAACTCGTAAGGAGAGACGCTGTCTACCTCAAGCGGCCGCTGGGGACGATGAGCAAAGGGGCTTCTGACGTGACCGGTATTACCGACGAGATTCTCATCAGAGACGGCATCGAGCCAGCAGAGATCTACCCCAAGTTCGTGAGCCTACTGCAGCTCTACCGAAAGAGCGGTTGTATGTTCATGGGCCACAACATCGTAAGTTTCGATGCGCCGTTTCTTGCTGCCGATCTCAAGCGACAGCAGATCTCTTTCAAGTTCAAACCCGGCGAGTATATCGACACGGGTATGATATACAAGGCGGTGCAGTTACGAACGCATCCTGGTCCTCACGAGAGTTTGCACCAGTTCTTCCTCCGGGTGAAGAATACCCGTAGCCGTGTCAAGTGGAGGCTCGCGCTTGCGATCGAGCGACTGAAACTCCACATCGAGCACAACATCGATCTCAACAAGGCGCACGACGCCGGCTTCGATTGCTGGATGACACACTTGCTCTTTGAGGAGTTGAGGCGGCTATCGGAGGACTCTGATGTCGAAGTCTAGAATGATTGTAGGTCTCGATGCGGGACTGACACACCTGGGTATCATGGTGGCTGAACTGCCGCGTACGCTGCAGGAGAAGCCCAAGCCAATCTACCTTGCTACGTCCAAGGCGCCGCCTAACCCCACACAGGAAGAGAGGCGGCACGGTATTTCGGTCATGCATCGTAGTGTGGAGCGTATTCAGGTGCAGGTTCACGCTATTGCAGATATCCACAGTAAGTACGATCCAGTTGCATACTTCATCGAGATGCCCAGCGGCGGTGGGAAGAGCGCTGCCGCGAGTCGCGGCATGGCATATTCGATTGCGTACATTGCGACGACACTCTACTTGCTTGCGTGGGAGAAGGAGATTCGTTACCTTTCTCCGCAGGCTGTCAAGAAGGCGGTCATCGGCTGGCACACTGGGTCGAAGTTGGAGGTCGCCGAGAAGGTGTTCGAGTTCTGGCCCGAGGTCGATAGCTGGCCTGGCTTCAGGATTGTGCAGAAGAAAGGCAAGCAAGACAAGGCACTCGGGCATGACTCGACGGACGCTGGCGCTGTCATCATTACGGCGACACAGACTGATCTCTACAAGTCGCTGGTAGGAGGTAACTGCCGATCATCAACTACACAACAGTCTTCACGCAAGGGGGGACGCTCATAGCGCGTGTCGACTACAACGCTGAGTTAGCGCATGCCTCGTCACTTATGAGATGGCGCCTTCAAATACCTCAGCGGTTGACGCTTCTGGAGTTGCGTCGATTTGTCGAAGACCGCTTGATGGCAGGGTTGAAGTACAAAGGAGCAGCCGAACGAGCGACTGTGTCGGTACTGCTCTCTGCAGCCGTACATCCCAGGTTTCAGTACTGGGAGCGTGGATTGGGTACGCCAATCTGGGCGGTCTGTCTGAAAGGAACCAGCGATGGGTGAGCCTTCGAGTATGGCCGACGATATTCCGATGCCTTCAGATGAGGAATTGAAGGCGATCCATCAACAGCAGCAGGCGAAGGCCGAGGCGATGCAGGCGGTGCTGAAGCAAGCTGCGGAAGATCTGCCCAAGCGCATGAAGGAGAACTCGGATCTGACGACGATGGGCTACATGATGCTCTTCGGCTATCGTCTCATCCAATGGGCTGCGGCAGAAGCCTCAACAGTCGAAGGCATGACGCCGGCAATGCTCCATTTGCTGGCTGAAGCACAGGAGATGAAGTCACGAGAAGCATTCAACTTCTCGGAGGTCATCAAGGACTTTCAAGACAAGCAGATGGGCTGGCTGGAGTCGAAGCGGCGTGAGGAGCTGGTCAGGCTGCGTAAGCGGGAGCGGCGGATTCATGAGCTCGTGCAGAAACTCCGCCGCAAAGATATCCCGCTGCCGTTCCACTCACTGACGGCGTTGTTTGGCGAAGACGGCTTCAGGCATGGTGATCTACTGCTCGTCTTTGGGCCGGCCGCGGCGCTCGAACTTGTACTTCGTCGCTGCGCACTGGAGTACCAGAAGTCGGGTGGGATTGTGGCGCTGCTCAGCACGGAGTCAGGTGACGAAGGTGATGAGCGGATTGCGAAGATCACACTGCCTCCGACTCGCTGGCGAGGCATAGGTGAAGTCTACAGTGACGTGCTTCTGATTATGGAGCCGATCGCGAAAGCCGGCTTCAAGAAACCCGTCGGGCTCGTGGTCGTTGAAGGACTCGACAATACATGCCTGCATTCCCCGATGCAGGAGGGAAGGCCGGTTCGGCTGTTCCGCGCACTGATGCTGCTCAAGCAGTATCAGCAGAATCACGGGATAGCCATGATCGTTGGTGTCGCGACTGATGACGATCCACAGGGGATCGATCTCGGCCAGCTGTATGCGCCACCGCTACTACAGGAGGCTCACGTTCGTGTCGCAATTCAGGAGTCGAAAATCGTAGATGGCGTGACTACGATCGTCATTGGCAACGATATCGTTGTCATGGATCGACTCCGCGAAGAACTGGAGGGTGGAACAACGGAATGAACGTTCGCTACGTCGGATTTGAGTTCGCACCGGTCGAGGGTTGGGAGGAAATTCTCCCTGCACCGAAGGCGCCCTCGAACTGGAAGGATCCAGAGAAGATCGAGGCTCACATCGCGCGGAAGCTCGACGAGCTGCGTGACGGCAAAGCGGGAACTGAGCCGCTGTCAGGCAGCGTCAGTCATATTCATGTCCTCGCGGTAAAGACAGAGTCGAAGCACCACGAGGCGGCCGGGCTCGATGTGGAGGGACACCATGTCGGTGCGGAGTTCTACGACTGGTTTTGCAAGAACGTGCCGGCAAGGAGACCAGTACTCGTAGGACTCAAGATCCGCCGAGCAATGCAGCTTATCGCGCTCGATGTGATCAGTACAAGGGGCTCAGTGGCCGAGATGGGATGGGCACTTGGGCTCGGTTCGCAGTACCAGTACAATGCGTTACCGGGCTACATTGATCCGTTGAGCGTACTGTTTGGCTCATCGGATACGGATCTCGACGGTGCGTGCCGGCGCCTGGGGTTGCCCACGGAGGATCCAGGCGATGCAGTGTCTATGGCTCTGCTGGCGGTCCGACTCGGGAAGCAGCTGGGACTTAGCTGATGCTCTCAGAGCTGAGGACACTTCCGAAAGCGCGTGTCGAGGAGATCAATGCACTGCTTCGAAAGAAGGAACGGGTAGCCGTTGATGACCCGGACACCGATCTCCTCGACAGCGTTTCGGTCGAGTTTCCCGACGGCTGGATTGCTGACATCCGTGTGTTGAACAGCGATACGGGTCCATACTTGGATCCAATCCTGTGGGATGATTGCGGCAATGAGCGGGCGTGCCTTGACAGTGGGGACACCCAGGAATTCAGTCCAAGGCACTACATTTTCGACGGGAGCGACTTCGAGGCACATGAGGTGATTGTGCTGCGGGAGAATGCGTGATGGTAGTCCGTGTCTACGGGAAACCAGACTGCAAGATATGCAAAGCAGCGAAGAAGAAGCTCCAGCTTCTGGGAGTTGACTACCAGTCTCTGGACTTCGACGCGACAGTTAGCCTCCATGACAGTTGGCGAGCTGACAATAGTGCAGCAGTTCTGGCGGCATATCGCCTTCACAATGAGCGGTTGCCGATCATCTTCATAGATGACAGACCGTACGACTACCCAGGAGCCATGCGTGAGCTCAAGACCAGGAGGAGCCGTGGCAACACAGAAGAGACGTCGACGAAGATCGACAGAATATCAGACGCTTGAAGGATGGACGAGCGGCAATCCCGTTGAGATTGAACCGCGCAACCAGGAGCTGCACAACCAGAGCAGAGTCCATTTCTGCTCTACGAGACGACGACGCGCATGCTCTCGAAAGAAGGAGTGCGACTTGTTCAGGCCGTGCTGCACGCACGATCGGGACGTCATGGTCTACGGCCGACACGGTAGCCGTTATCGGCATTATGGTGTGGTACTAGAGGACCAATCGAGCGCATTCCGAATTGAGGTCAGGAAGAGAGAAGCTGCAGTTATCCACACGAAGCTGGAGCGGCCGTGGAGGCGCTGTCGCAAGATCAGAATCACGGTGGTGAACCTTGACGGCTAGGCAGCCGAAGGAGGAACTGCAGGATGGCGAAGAAGCCGCCGGCAGCTGATGATGGCGACAAGGCCAGGCTGTTCACGTCGTTGCGCGAGCTGCGCAGCGAGCGGCTGGTGCCGTTTACCTACGGCCCGCTGTACGTCTATGGCCAAGTACCATTCAGCATACTGGATCGATTCGCGGAAGAGGAGGATGTTAGGCCGCATCTGATCTTCTTCGACTTCCCGTTCACGATCATCAAGCTGCCCTACCGGTTGCCTGACGGAAAGCCCAGTCCGTATCCATATCGTCTCTTTGCGATTGTTGATACGGTCTACGAAGCATTCTGTAGGTATATGCGGACGGTCGAGATTGCGCATCGGGATATCGAGTACCTGGCACTGCCACGCCGCATGACGGCAGCGCTTCTCGATCCATTCATGCGAGTGCTGGAGATCAGCGTGCCGGCCCCGGAGATCATCGACATCTGGACAGTGAGCACGACGAAAGGTATGGCGATACCAACAACTCACATCGAAACACTGCCATATCCGATCTTCAAACCAGGTGAAGCAGACGAGCTGACGCGCGAGGAGTTTCTGCGGCGGCTGCCTCGGCCAGTTGTGGCGCCACTTACCATTGAGCTTAGGCGGCGAGCGCCTGAGCCGCAGGTGCTTGTTCGGGGAAAGGAGCTGTTCCAGGAGCTATGAGTCAGCTACTCTATGCCCGAATAGTCGAGAACGAGGACACGGGCGAGTACTTTCTGAAGTATCACTATGACGACAGAGAGCCGGAAGAGCGCGAGTCTTACGGTAAGGACATCGAAGCTATTGCGGCTGAGCTGCGTTACTACGGCTGGGCGCGTGATAAGGTGCCTGGTGGTGGCATGAAAGTTTGGATTCCGCCAAAATTCACTGAGGCGATGGATCCTATAGCGACGCAGTCGATCAGAACCATGGGGCGAGCGAGGATCGATACGCTCCACAATCTCCACATAGCGCTGGTACTGCACAATACACACCATCCAGCACTTGGGTGCTGCTGGGGTTTCTCGTACATGGACGTTCGATACAGTGACGACGGTGTTGAGAAACCAGCTCTCACTGCCCTCGACCCGATTCTGCCGCTGTTGACTGGCGCTCTGTTCGAGATAGAGTGCATTGGGCACTTCATTACGCGCAACTCGGCAATTCGCGCAGGACGAACACTGTACGAGACGATCAAGAAACAGCTGGGCAACGAGCTATTGGAGCTCGCTGTGAACCTCCGTGTACGAAAGGAACTGGCCCATGGCCGAAGAGCAGAAGCAGGGTGACCAGCCCAAGCCGATCCAGTACTACCTCGTGGTGCTGGACGAAGACGTCGATGGTGGGCCGCAGTGCATCGCCTGCGAAGATGAGGATGCGCTCACTGAAGCTGTTGAGCAGCATGTCCTGTCGGCGAAGCATGAAATCTATGCTTTCCTCTTCAGAGGAGAGAGGATTCCCATTGGCTCACCAAGACCAGTCTGCACGCTCGACATTGGAGGAGCTGCCAGACAGATCGGGAAAGCCTCCGCGCAATACGATGAGTCAGGAAGAATCGTTCCGCTCGTTGTACCTGGGCGAACCATTCCGTCAGATGCCTGAACAAGAGTACCTCATCGACTTTCTCATGAGTAAGGGTGAGGCACTCAAGAACGGGCTTGTTACGTTCAATCGCGGCTTTGGCTGGTATGTTTTCGACGAAGTGCGTCTCCAAGGTCGAGACCGGCGCCATGATTGGGGAGTCTGGGAGCTTTCTGTTACCAATCTTCGACCGACCGGGTCGTTGTGGGTGCAGGAGTGGTGGCGGGCTATCTACATGGCGCGATTGCAGCGCGCCAGCTTGGCAGATCCAATCATAGGTGCCGGGCGCGCTCTGAGTGACAAGATCGAGCTCATGATCGATCCCGCGTTTGGGTGCTACCTGCTTCACGCACATGGTCTATACGGCAATCACAGCCTCGTGTGGCCCGGTGGAAAGCATAATCTGGTTCTCAGGCTCGGCAGTCCGATAGAAACGCGCCTGCGCTAAACCCTACGCGCAGGCGCGTTACTATACTGTCTAGGTGGTCCCTTTGGTATCCAGTAAAGAGAGGAGAGTACAGGCGTGGCCAAGCAAAAGACCGAACGGGAGCGAATGATCGAGCAGGCGGAGGAGCTCCATATCCTGCCCGAGATCACCGGTGTCGCTCCTACTCAGGGAGGGCAGCATTTCACTGCTCTACAGGCCGCCATCGTCAGATTCGTCGACGTCAGTCAGCCGGATACGCGACCCGAGTTCATTCACGGCCCGCTGCTTGCAGCGGTGTTCTCGATGGGCGAGCGAGGCGGTCGCTGGATCCGCGCTGCGGAGTACAGGATGCACTGCCTCAACCACGTCGTCGTGATCGGCGGTACCGGCGGCACGGGAGAGGCTGACAGCAAGGGCGGACTCTGGACCGTTGTCGCTGTCGATGCACCGGCCAAGTCGGCCGAGGGTATCGCGATCCAGAGAGCAGCACTTGGACAGCCGTTCTGGCACACCGAGCTTCCGGAAGGCGTGAAGGCCATTCCGGAGGGCTTGTTCAAGGACATGCGGGCCATGAGCGATCGGTCGAAGATCAGTCTCTGGTCAAACCACTTCCACCACCGTGCGAGCAACCGGCGCCTGCGGCATTCGCTCAGGGCCGGCTACACGCTCGCGGCGGCACTGCTGGAACGCAATGTCCTGCCAAGGCTTACGCAGCTCAAGGCGCCGAAGCTGTTCGCAACGGCGGCTGACGGTGAGCCTCTCGCGCTGCGCTGGCGAGATACGGCGGCTCCGCTCGAAGCAGAGAGGGCGCTGGACAGGATCGACGAGATCGTCAGCAAGCGCATGCAGCGCGGTGACTGGAACGTCGCTGGCTACAAGGCCAACTCGCTCGTGGCCGGCATCACCGGTACGGTAGTGGCAGCCGAGAATCGCTCCGTCACCGTCCGAGACGTGGACGGCAGCGAGGTCACGATCACCATGCAGGTGTCGGCGTTCCGCCAGTACGTACGCCGGATCACCGGGTTCGATGCGAGTGACCTGCGCGTCGTCAAGCTGGTCGATGTCGGTCGATTCGTGGGGCCGGAGACGT
>LAZR01002596.1_pt1 | contig 10414 bp, 9 predicted proteins | sample 329461 | NCBI WGS metagenome assembly LAZR01 (sample SAMN03002196, study PRJNA259156) | marine sediment metagenome | biome: sea floor; feature: Hydrothermal impacted sediments; material: marine sediment; isolation source: Loki non-amplified sample from Loki's castle hydrothermal vent sediment ...
CCATAAATTCCCGCATTTTTTTTTCCTCCCAGCGTTTTCCCCACATAAGGTCATATCCAAAAGCTTGCAGACCGTGCATGGTTAGCCCGAAACCCCAGCCCAAAACAGGGAATAAAACCCAAGGAAATCCTGTTGTTTGGTAATTCAAATAAACCAAGAATGGAATAACGATGCAATAGGCCAATAAATTACCGTAGAATTTTTTGATAGATTCAACTCTCTCCTTGGCCTTTTCGTAACGTTTATCCGAAATATATTCCCCTTGGGTCTCCATTACGGATATCTGTTTGGTAAGAATGGGTAATCGCACCGTAAAATCAGAAGTTGTTTTCTGAATTTCTACCGTCTTATCGGTTAGAATGCCATAGCGTTGTCGGATGTTCACAAGACCAACACCGCTGCTTTTTTTTATAGTTTGCTTTTCCTGTAGGTTATTGCTTACTAACAACATACCGTCCTCTTCCTTAACTTGTATATGAAGAGGTCGCTCTGCCGTAACAACGTTGTGTTTCACCGCATTTTCCAATAAGAGCTGAAGTGACAAGGGTACAATTTTAGCCTCTGAATTTTGGCTGGTTTCGGGAATGTCGAATACGATGCTGTCTTCAAAGCGCATTTTCAACAATCGCACGTAGGTTTTGGCAAACTGTAGCTCTTCGTCAACGCTGACCAAGTCTTTGTTTTTCTGCTCAAGCACGTAGCGGTATACCTTAGAAAGCGAGGTCGTGAATTTTTGCGCCTGATGCGGATTTTCTTCGATAAGACTGGTCAATACATTTAAACTGTTGAATAAAAAATGAGGATCTAACTGATTTTTAAGGGCATCGAACTTAGCGGATGCAGTACCAGCGATAATTTTTTGTTCCTTGACCTTAGTCTCTTGACGGTATTTGTAGTAATAGAATGCATAAAAAATGGCTAGTACTACTGCAGTAATTATCAAGGAAGTATAATAGTCGTCAAATCGTTCCTGTTCCAAAAAATCGTACAATGATAAACCTTGTATTCCAACCAGTATAATCGCCCTAGCTATAAATATACCCACTATTGATATTACGAAATGGGCAACACCGCTAATGACCAGCGTTCTTGTAGCATAAAAACCACTTTTGGCGTTTAAACCAACGAAGCGGAAAACCAGAAGGTTCATGAAGTACAGTATGAACGAAGGAATCAAATTACCGTAATATTCCCGCCATGCGATTTCCAATGAAAATCCACCATCGAATTTGCCCAATGAAAAGAGAACTACCAGTATGATTAGATAAATGAGAGTACCAATCAACAATGCATTACCCAATTCTTTGATTAATTTTCTCATGCACTTTATTTTTTACCGCATTGTTTGGCAAGGGTCATGGCACATTCTTTTCCCCAATCGGGCTAAGACTGACCATCTGGCTTAAAGTTAACGAAAAGTTGCAAAGAGCGCTCTACGTCCTTACCATAGGGGGCCATATCCTTTCCATAATAACGGTCAGAGTCCATGTCCCATTCCGCCTTTGAAAAAACTACACGGGGGTTTTCGGGAGCCAGTTGTAACGCCTTTTGATACAGTTGGGAATTTTCACCCGATAAGGTCATGCCGTTAGTGGCCCCGTCAAAAACTATCCAAGCTGTGTTAATCATGGTTTCCTTTATAAGCAGTTCGGTATTATCTGGGGATAGGTTTTTTGCTATGTCAATGGACTCTTTTGCCTTTTCCAATCCTTCGGTCAGCTGTTTCTTATCTTTTTCCCCGAAGCATGCGGTAGTATTTACTAGGTCGCTGTAGCAAGATGGCAGCCAGTTAACATTTTCCAAAAGGGCGATACGCTCAAAAAGATTGGAAGCTTCTTCCGTTTTTCGTTCTTCCCGTAGTTTCATTGCTTTTTGCATACTCTCTCCATATTGAGATTGTGCATTCAGGATAAGGGGTACTATTAGAAGTGACATTCTCAATATATTTTTCATAATATTTTTAGTATAGCTCGTTATCGGATGTTTACGTAATAACAAAAACTGATGGAAATCACTATGAAACATTATTAGTAAAAATCAGTGTACTGTCTTACTTTCTTAAGTAATGCCATACAAAAGTGAGGTTCGTAATGTTTTTTAGCCAATAAGAATTACCGAGTTGTAAAATTGGTAAGCTGAAATGGGAAGTGCCGAACTTACGTAAGTCGCAATAGCGCTTTTATGTATTATCCAGTTGATTACAATTTTGTCTTTATTGACGCTCCAGAAAAAACCAATAAAGACAAAACTGTCCACTGTTGGGCGCAATGCCCTTCGCGGATACATCCCGCTGATATTTGGGGAATCGGCATATTGGTAGCCATTAATATTTTTGAAGCCCAGAAGGTTATTTACGGTATCTTCAAAATTGATATCCCCTTGTGCGATATCCCAGTCCGAATTATTAAAGAATGTATACAATTTAAATAGACTTTTCTTACCCTTACTCCGAAAAACGGTTTCCACTGCCATGGATTAATCTGCACAGTTCCAGCGCACACCCTGATTTGAGGGAATCAGCGCTTCATAAGGCGCCAAGATGAAGTATTTTAGGTTTACGCTTAACGATTGGTTACCCAAAATTTCAATATGGCCCAGCCCTACTCCTACGGACATTATGGAAATATCGGTCTTCTCCTGAACCGTAACATCAGTAGTGTTCAATAAAAAAATTGGAAAGTGCCTTACCCTATTCCGCGGATTAGTCTCCAGTACTAAAGGTAATGCCCTTAAATAAAAACGGTGAAAATCGGGCCCGTGTTGGTATATTGTTCGCCGTAACATTGAAAGGTTGAAATACACTTAGACCCTCAATCAAGACCTGTGTCTTGCCCGCATCGCCCCCTCTTACAAATAGACGGCCATCCTCATTAACTGTCGAAATACTGGAAAGAATCTTTAGTGCTGCCGCAATATCTAAGGGTTTGAGGACGGAGACTTTCAAATTGTCGCCCACATCGAAACTGACGGCTGTCAAGTTAACTCCAGTAAGCGTATTTATGGCTTCTAACATTGTAATCTTCAGATTTTTAATATAGTCTACGTCAGTCGTTTCATCATGTGGCTCGTAACCCATTCTGGAAAGGATTAAAGTTTTTGTCCCTATTTCTGAAATTTCAAAGGCGAACCTACCTTTTTCATCCGTGGACGCACCATCATAGGTACCCTCTAAATATACATTTGCCGCCAAAAAAGGAATTCCGGAAGCGTCGATAACCTTTCCGGCAATCGATTTCTGCGCCATTACCCATTGGAGTGTTGACAATAAGATGGCGAAATTGATTTGCATTTTCATGATGTCCAAATTTCTTGTTTCAAAAATCGAACTTGCTTACCAGTGCTTATAAAAAGACTCACCCAATTGCGTTATTTATGGGATGGATTGCCCGTACAAGGTATCCTAAGGTAATTGGTATATAAAAATTCGCCTTAATTTCGCAGTATGGTGAAAAAGTTACAAATTCGTCTTAGCCTTGAAGAAGAGGCGCAAGAAGGCATTCTCAAGCAGAGGGCAGCCAAATACTTAGGGGTATCGGAAACCGATTTTTCCTTGCAAACAGTAAGGAGATCAATAGATGCCCGAAAACCTACCGTTATTATTAATTATAAGCTGTTGGCCTATATCGGAGAAGATGTTCCAGAAAGCAGTTATAAATTTAAATATACCGATGTCTCAAAAGCCAGGCCCGTTCATATCATCGGATGTGGGCCAGCGGGCCTATGGGCCGCGCTACGGTGTCTAGAACTTGGTTTTAAACCTATTATACTCGAACGCGGTAAGGATGTGAAAGAGCGTAGGCGGGATATTAAAGCAATTAATCAAGACCATGTGGTCAACGAAGACAGTAATTATTGTTTTGGGGAAGGCGGTGCAGGTACCTATTCCGATGGAAAATTATATACCCGCAGCCTCAAACGCGGTGATGTGCGGCGTATTTTTGAAAGTTTGGTACTTCACGGGGCTACCGAGCAAATATTGGTTGATGCCCACCCACATATCGGAACGAACAAACTTCCAAAAATCGTTCAGAATATTCGGGAAACGATTGTTTCATACGGTGGCGAAGTTCATTTTAACACTAAAGTAACGGATTTTATAATTGAAGATAATCAATTGAAATCCATAGTATTGAACAATAATACACAAATGGATGTCTTACAGGTTATCTTAGCGACCGGTCATTCCGCCCGAGATATTTTTTATTTGCTAGACTCAAAGCAAATTGCCCTTCGTGCAAAGTCATTTGCTATGGGAGTTCGGATAGAGCACCCACAGCACATCATTGATGCAATACAATATAATTGCGGTAAAAATCGGCATGAATTGCTTCCGGCGGCAGCATACAGTCTGGTCGAACAGGTCAAAGGGCGGGGGGTATATTCTTTTTGTATGTGTCCAGGCGGATTTATAGTTCCGGCTGCTACAGCTCCAGGTGAAGTGGTAGTCAACGGGATGTCTCCTTCAAGACGTAACAATCAATTTGCGAATTCAGGTATTGTGGTCGAAATTGATGTCGATAAGGATATCCATAAATTTGAACAATATGGGGCACTAAAAGGTCTTGAGTTTCAAAAAAACCTAGAGCGTTTAGCTTTCACTTCAGGTAACCGAAGCCAAGTGGCTCCTTCTCAACGATTGACGGATTTTGTTGAAGGTCGTATATCATCCGATTTAAACCCTACTTCGTACCAACCTGGATTACAAAGTGCACCTTTACACTCTCTATTGCCCCGATTGATCGGTAACCGTTTGCGAAAAGGCTTCGAGGTTTTTGGAAAAAAAATGAAAGGATACTATACCTCCGAAGCAAATATTGTTGGGGTCGAGTCTCGAACTTCGTCCCCGGTGACCATCCCCCGAACAGAAAACCTGAATCATCCTGAAATTAAAAACTTATTTCCATGTGGAGAAGGTGGTGGTTATGCAGGAGGAATTGTATCTGCTGCCATGGATGGGGAGCGCTGTGCCGAAGCCGCTATAGCTTGTATGTAAATAGCCAGCTTCTTACTAAAATCAACAGGCAGAGAGGAATGATTGATGCTAATATAATGGGACTTAAAGCTGACGCTAGCACACTTAAGCAAAATATCGGTATAGTTGGATGCTTTTTGCCAATTATGTTCTTATGAAGCATTAATGCCGTCTTAAATAGTCTCTTCCTCAGCCTGTCTCAATTATGAATCGATACTTCGGGAGAGGTGCAGCATAATTTTGGCACGGTTCTGTACTATCTTTGTAATAGCAACGTTATGCACAAGTAGCTGCTTGCCTATGCTCTTGAAGATGGTACATGCTACAAAGACCAGAAACAGAATCTATGTTTTCAATTTTTAGCAGTAAAAAATTCTTAATCGATTATCTCGACGGATTTATCGATATCCATAATCACATATTGCCCGGCATTGATGACGGCGCCAAAAATGTGGACGATTCCATTGCTTTGATAAAAGAGTTTGCGGCGTTCGGTGTCACGCACTTTATCGCTACACCACACATAATGCACAACTACTATCCTAACGATAGACAATCGATTACCCAGGCACTAACCGAAGTAAAGCATGCTTTGCTAATCAATGATATGAAGCAAATCTCCATTGATGCTGCTGCGGAACACATGATTGATGACAATTTTGAGCATTTGCTGGATACCGATGATATTATGTCACTCCGCAAACAATATCTTTTGGTAGAGATGTCATACTTACAACCGCCTATCAATTTTGAAGAGGCTATTATAAAAACAGCTTCAAAAGGGTATTTCCCCGTATTGGCCCATCCGGAGCGTTACGGATTTTTACACCAGCGCAAACGAAAATATAAGGAGTATAAGGAGCACGGCATCCTTTTTCAAATGAATCTGTTATCATTAGGAGAATACTATGGAAAAGAAGTGCCGAAAGTTGCTTTGGAGCTTCTGAATGATGGTCTAATTGATTTTGTAGCCTCAGATATTCATAATCTGGACCAACTGAATTCTCTAAAGAAGCTTACCCTATCAAAGAAGAACGTAGAACAATTGGTACCGCTCATCAACAATACTATTTCAACTTTTTATTGAACTATGATTATCTGATAGACTATGATTAAAAGGATTGGCACTTTATCATTATTTAGTGTTGATTCGAGCAAGGTATTGCTAGAACTTCTACCTCACGAGCAATTATTCCCAATAAAAAAAGGCCGATTCACAATTGAATCGGCCTTTTAAATTTAGGTTCCAAATAACCTACTATTTTTGTTCCTCCTTTACTACCAATCGGAATCCCTCGCCGTGAATATTTAAAATTTCGACATCATCATCCACTTTTAAATATTTTCTCAATTTAGCGATGTAGACATCCATACTTCGAGAGGTGAAATAGTTATCGTCCCTCCATATTTTAGTCAGGGCCAACTCCCGTGGCATCAAGTCATTTTCATGAAGCGCCAAAAGTCTGAGTAGCTCATTCTCTTTCGGAGAAAGTTTTATGGCTTCTTGGTCTTTGTATTTTAAGAAACGAAGTTTTGAATTGAGGTGGAAGTTACCCAACTGAAATTCGAACTTCTTGCTTTCTGCTAAGGAACCTGAAGCTTTACGTTGAAGAATCGCTTTGAGTTTCATTAGCAAGACTTCTGAATCGAAAGGCTTGTTAAGATAATCGTCCGCACCAGCCTTGTAGCCTTTAAGAACATCTTCTTTCATAGTTTTTGCCGTTAAAAAAACTATGGGGACATGTTCATTTTTTTCCCGGATTTCCTTAGCTAAGGTAAAACCATCTTTATAGGGCATCATAACATCTAATATACAGATGTCATAATTATCTTTTTTGAATTTCTCGAATCCTTCCATGCCATTTTTAGCCAAAACGACGTCAAAATCGTTCATTGAAAGATAGTCTTTCAGAACAATCCCAAAATTGGGATCATCTTCGACTAGAAGAATTTTTTTGTTTACTGTTTCCATAGTTTTGAGTTAGAGAAGTCTTACAAACTTCAGATTAAAGGCAATTTAACGTAGAAAGTGCTACCTTTTCCTTTTTCACTTTCCGCATAGACTTCACCTTGATGATCGTCTATTATCTTTTTAACATAAGCCAACCCCAGTCCGTGTCCCTTTACGTTATGTAAATCTCCCGTATGTTCCCGATAAAACTTTTCGAAAACTTTCTTCAGCACCGCCTTGCTCATACCGGCACCCTGGTCTTGTACTTTTATTATAATGTTATTTTTGACCACTTCAGTGAAAACATCAAGACGTGGCAATTCTGGGGAATATTTTACGGCATTGTCCAAAATATTGACGATGACATTGGTCAAATGCATTTCATTTGCTACTACTTCACTACGCCCAGCTTTGAGATGGGTTTCTATGTACCCGCCCCTATCGGCTACTATCAGCTCGACGTGCGCAATGGCATCGTGAATTAACTCATGAACATCTACCCTATCTTTGCTGATCTCTAACTGGTTTCTTTCCAATTTAGATATGCGCAACACGTTTTCAACTTGGGCATGCATTCTTTTGTTTTCGTCTCTTATCATTGTAAGATAACGTTGTACTTTTTCTTGGTCACCGATTACTTTCGGATTCCGTATTGCCTCAACGGCCAAGTTGATGGTAGCAATCGGAGTTTTAAACTCATGGGTCATGTTATTGATAAAATCCGATTTGATTTCCGCAATTTGCTTTTGCCGAATCAACTGGTAAATCGCACCTGAGTAAGAGGCAACTATTACAAGGGTGAATAACAAGGATAATATTGCCAAGCCCATAATTGAACTCATCAAAAACCGCTTCTTTTTTGGAAAACTTAATAGTAATGAAAAATTACTGTTGCCTTCGCTGTCCTTAAAAAGCGGAGTTTTGTAAAGCGTATTATCCGAAAAATCGAATTTTTTGGATTTCACCTTCGTTGGAAAACCTTTACTATATACTCCATATTCAAAATCTAAATCGAGGTTTCGATTACGGAGTGCACGATCAAGCAGTAGTTCAATTTCCTGTTTGCTGACTCTTTCATGAATCGGAACCTGTTTTGCAAATTCGCTAAAAACATCTTCGAAAGCCGCTTTTTCCACTGAGGAAAGCCCACCAATTTTTTCTAGTTTTTGACTCGCAGTAAGGCGATAACCCTTACCGTCAAGGCCGAAATCCTCTTTATATATGGTATTAGTCCTTTTGCTTGTATACCCTTTAATCGTAGTCGTATCGTTGGCATTGCCATTGTCAAAGAACGTTGAGGCTATATTATAATCTTCCTCTAAAATACCATGTGAGTAAAACCGAATTTCGTTGGAATTAAGATCTCGGTCTATAAAAAAGATATCTTTTAAGTGCGAGCTTTTGGGTTCGCCCATCGTATCCTTAATACTGATGTAACGTTCGAAATAATCCTTACGTTCTCGCTCTTCGATTTTCTCTGAAACCGTATGAAGGACTTCGGATACCGTAGTAGAAAATTGCTCCTCCTTATCGGAAACTGATTGTTGAATCCAAAAAACTTGAACTAATATAATTCCGACGAGGGAGAGGCTCATCAACACTACCAACAGCACAAATAACCTTTTGTTCATCTAGCGAACCCTTCTTTATCTTTCTACCTTCCATTTCAGCGTACAAAAGCTACTTGATTTGTTCAAGACGTTTGTCACCAAAATTGCGCTTTATAACTTAATAATTGACGCATCATAATCAGCCTAATGACCCAAACCTTAAGCATAGGGACACAAATAGATAGTCACTAATGTAAAATTAAAGATTTAACATTAGCAATTTGGGTGTTTAACCAAACCTTAACAAAAATGTTAAAATTAGTCTAGCTAAAGCAGTTTAACAGTGTGGTATGAACTCTTAAAACCTCAGTTTCCGTTTTTTTTAAATCTATATTTTGAATTACAAAATCGGCTAGTTCAATTTTTTCTGAGTCGTTCCATTGATTTTGTATTCTAGCTTTAATATCTTGAGAGGAGGTTCCTACATTTCTCTTCTTAATTCGTTTAATACGAGTATTCTCGGGGGCTGTGACCAATATGGTCTTTGAGTAGAAATCTTGGGAACCAATTTCAAAAATAATGGCGGCTTCCTGAATCACATATATTGTATTTTGTTTTGTCGACCATTGTAGAAAATGCTCCCTGACAGCAGGATGAACTATAGCATTTAATTTATCCAAAAGGGATTTATTAGAGAATATCTGTTCAGATACGTAGGTTTTGTTTAACCTTTCTTGTGTATAAGCTCCCTCGCCCAGCAAATCCTTTAATGCATCTATAACCTCGATTGAGGTCTCCATTAGATTTTTTGCTTCCGTATCGGAATTATACACTGGAACACCTAATTCAGTAAACATTCGGCCTACGGTGGTTTTACCGCTACCAATACCTCCCGTCAATCCAACAAATTTGCACATAAACGCTGATTTTTAACATGGCGGTAGCAAATGTTCCCACTTTCGATAGTCACTGTTTTTTTACAATATATTCCGTGCTTTTTTCCTTTAAGCTTACACTATGTAGACCTTCGGGTTTCATTTTAAGTGTTAAGGCTAATTCGTCGGATTGTGAGTCCTTTTGATCTGCATAGTCAGCTATGACTTGAAAGTCTGTGTCCTTTAAAAGCTTTAGTCGATTGATTTTGGCTTTACAGATTACCGACACTTTGTCTGGAAAGGTTTTTATCTCTAAATTCTCCGGAAGATTGATAACAGTAACAGGAACTTCAAAAACCCTTTCTGAAAATCGTACAATTTTACCGTTCAATACTACTTGTTTTTCTGAAAAGATCGTGTTTTTTAATTGGGGAGAAACCTCGATTTTCAATCGCTCGGAAAAATCATCGGTCAGATTGGCAAGAGAAAGTCTCTCCGTTCGAAGCTGTTGAATAGTATCGATTTCTTCTTTCGGACCCGTAATGAATATCGAATCAGGGGTAATACCAACGTCACCATCAAGTAGATAATTTTGACTCAGATCCAAATTGATTCTGGGTAATACAGGTATTTTTCTTGTGAACACTGCAAGCATATCCAAAAATAGTGTGTCATCTTCTATTTCCAACAATGCCATTGCTTCTGGTAATTGATTTTCTATCTGAGCACGATACCTGGTTTCAGGAATAAAGAATTTACCCGTATTTTTTTCAGCTTCCGCCACATCAATACTAACGATTCTGTTTTTAAAATTAAATCCTAAGAATTGGAAACCACCTGCCCTCAATTTTACATCCATCTCGTCTTTTGACGCCCCTTTGAACAAATATCCATCGGGCAAATTTACATACTGTAAATCAAACGCCGCGGTGCTGACATAGGTTTGGGATAGTGCCTTAATAAACCAAATGGTCGCGGAACAAGCTAAGAATACAAAGAACACCTTTGCCTTTCGTTTTTTTAAAACTCTCCTTATACTCTTTATCATTTTTTTTATTTAAACCTT
>LAZR01002597.1_pt1 | contig 10413 bp, 8 predicted proteins | sample 329461 | NCBI WGS metagenome assembly LAZR01 (sample SAMN03002196, study PRJNA259156) | marine sediment metagenome | biome: sea floor; feature: Hydrothermal impacted sediments; material: marine sediment; isolation source: Loki non-amplified sample from Loki's castle hydrothermal vent sediment ...
GCCAAACCTCAGTTAGAATTACAGGAAGGTCATTGTCACCACCCGTTACGAGAAGTCATAGAAAATAGCAAAATTGTACTTGTTTCTAATTGTGGTTATTGGGAATTAGATAACTTCGATTTATTAATTGATCAAATTAAAGCGTTATGTAATCATGCTGAGAGAAAATTTGCAGGAGCTTTATTACGGCCTCACGGAGTTATAGTAAAATCAATGATAGCTGGAGGAGCAGATTTAAATGATATTTTTGAAGCCGGAAAAGAAGCGGGTAAACAACTCATTAATGAGGGAAAAATGAATCCTGAAACATTAAAAATCGTTAGTCGTGAGCTTGTACACCTAGAAAGCTATATAACGCCCAGAACATAATCGTTAAGTGGTGTAGAATAATTAGTAAAAAAAGAAAACATATCTGATCAAAGTCAATAATCTAGTTTTCTATTTTCTTTATGTCAATTTGGCTATTAATATATGCCATTGTGTTCATATTGATTACCATGACTGGTAATCTTTCTTCTCAAATATCAATTATATCTTCATTGAAAATGAAAAAAAAAAAGGATTATATTATTATTTTCTACTATTTTCTTGTTAGAAGCGCAAGTAATAGATGTACTCCGAGTCCAATTCCCCATCCTCCTAATGCGATTGCACTCCATAGTATTTCGGGGGTAAATAATATGTTAATGGATATTAATAGAGGAATAGCTCCGATATACGCTGCCGTGTGAAGAATAGCAGTCCACATTAGAAAGGTGCTTATATGTTTCATTGTAATAACACACATAGCACCATGAACTAATAACCCGATTAACCATCCGAATGCAACAATAACCATAACGTCTGAAGCTTCAACAACAAAATCAACAGACATAATTACTGCAATATCTTCGGCTAATGGTAATATAAGAACCAATCCAAGGATATAGGCACATATATGAGCTATGAAGGTAAAACGCCAAAATAACACCCAATACGTCATCCTTTGATACTTATATTCTTCACGTCCTTCTCGAGATCGGCCTTTAACTTTTTCAAGGGCACTTGGATTTATAGAATCCCATTTTATGGTAACAAAAATATGGATTCCTATAAAAAAAAGCCACAAAATGACAGGGATATGCCACCAGAAAATTGCCTCGGGGTCAAGATCAAGTCGAGAAATTTGCTCCCAAAGACCAATGAAGATTAGTCCTACATACGCTATAATGTGAAGAATCAAACCTTTCATTACTACCGATAATGTTTCGTTAAAATTAAAGAGATAGTATGCTAATATATGTAAGCCAAGGAAAAGTGCCCATCCAACTTGAGTTTGAAATACGGACTCGATTGAATAATCAAAGGTTTCCCATATTTGAGTTGCATATGTTATAACGGTAATTACAGCAAAGTAGGTAATATGTAGTAATAATACTTCGATTCCTAATAGCCTTGAGGTCGCAAATTCTTTCAACCTTTCTTCTGAATAATCCGGGTGTTTTTCACGTAATTTAGTTTTTTGAGCTTCGAGAGACTTATCCCATGTAAAGAAACCGAATGCGTGGAAGGCAAAAGCTATACCCCACCCGCCTAACGGCCATAAAAACCATAGGAAATCGAGCGTGTTTAGCGTTGTTAAATTAAGAATCAATAGGAAAAGATTTATACTTCCATAAAACCAAGCGTGAAAGATGAAAGCTATTTTAAATCCAGTTTCTTTTCTTAATTTTGAGAGGTACTTAATCTTATCATTGTACATAAGGTAAATAAGTGCATGAAAACCAATCCCAAATCCCCATCCGAAAATTGGGAAAAAAGGAAGAAAGTAATCCGTTGGAAGAAAATCATTTGTTGGTTGTATCACTGCCCAAATCAAGATAAGTAAAAGGTTTATGGCTACGTAGGCAAACAGATGGATGATAAATAGTATTCTGTTTGTCAATATTTTTTTTAATCCAGAAAATTCCTGATCAGTACTCAATTTTTTTCACTCATTATTTTTATTTAAATAGATCTTTAGATTTTATTAAGATCATTGGTATTATGTTTTTTTTTGTCGTTTATAAATTTTTAACATATTTATTAAAATAAAAATAAGAGAGAGAATTTTCAGCTCTTTTTGGGAATGTATGAATCATTTATTTAATAGAGTTTTCATATCACCCAGAATATAATCAATCTCAGCATCAAACTTTTCTACTTGGTCGAGAAAGAGATTATTAACATGAATCAGCTGTGATACGGCAAACTCGGGAGACTGAACAATTTGTTTTGCCATTTTTATTGCCGCATCTAGAACTTCTCCTTTCTCAACAAGTTTATTTAATATATTCAGTCGATAAGCTTCTTCAGAACTGATGTAGGTTTCTCGCGTTCCAGTATTTAAAACAAGTTCAAGAGCTTTACCACGCCCTACTAGAGTTAAATAGGGGAAGAATAAGGGACAAGCTCCAAATCGTATCTCAGGATGCCCAAATAACGATCCTCTTGATGCCACCCGTAAATGGCAAATAACAGCAAGGTCAAAAGCTCCAGCTAAAGCATATCCATTTACAGCTGCGATTAACAGTTTTGGATATTTAAAAATTGCCTGGTGGAAAAGATGATTGGAATCAACAAACTTTTGGTAATCCCCCTCCCCTTGGATTACAGCCTGAACTTCATCTCTATCAAAACCTGCTGAAAAAATATCTTCCCCACCATAAAAAACTATTGCTTTTATTCTTTTTTCATCCTTTAGAGCTGCTAATGCGTTTAGTATTTCTGATCTCATAGCTTCGCTAAATGCGTTTTTCTTCTCTGGTCGATTAAATTTTATAATCGCAACCTTACCTTTTCTTTCAATTACAATAAATTGATAGGTTTGTTTTTCTATTTTTATCACCTTAAAAATTAAAAATTCATTAATTAAGATTTAGTCAAAACAGCTTAAATTTCTTTTAGAATATAACAAAAAAAGTTAAAACAAGAAATAATAATTTATAATATATATTTTACAAACAGAACGAGGAAATACCGGATGTTTTCTATTTGTACTGCATACATTGAAAATGGAAAATTGGAAGAGACTTTAAAAGGTTTTAAAGAATCAGAAAAAAAATTTACTAAAGATATTGGGGTTCTTTTCAGGAAATTTTTTCAATGTAAAATCCAACCTCACATTATCTGGACCATTACAGAATGGGAAAACGAAAAAGCTCATCATGATGCCGCGCAATCTTTAATGGAGACTAGAAGAGACGATCGATTTGCGTCGGTAGGATTTGGTCCAGAACCTTATTTTGAAATATTTTGTGGTGAAGATGAAATTTTTAAAATTGGAAAATATTCTGAGGAATATAAATTTATTATCGTTATTCATGGTTTAATAGGTGAAAAAGTTTACGATACATTTTTAGAGATAAGTAAGAAGAGATTAGAAGAAGTAAAAGAAAAACTTCAATGGGTTAGCGTTTTTCGTAATACTTATCATTCAGGCGAATTTGTAGCTTATTTAGGATTCACCGATGAGAAATATTATAATAAGATTCGAAAAATAAATGATATCTATTTAGAAGAATATTTATTCACGGGGTTAAGGAAACCTCTCGGGATGTCTTACATTGCAAGTTATAACCAATTTTTGTGTAATCCTATCGATTTTTAACCTATTTTTGAAAAAATCTTACTGCCTGTGGAAAAAGTGATCAAAAAATGATTCTTTATTTCCATAAAAACCATTGCGACCGAGTAAGTGAGCAAAAATACTTAATATTTGATTATATTTTAAAAATTATAACTTCTTAACCTTTCTTATAATTAATAGTAAACTTTTTTTAGATTTATGTTTCATTTTTTGTTATATGAGGATAAGTGATCTTGATAAACAAATTATTCGAGTATTGTTTGAGAACGGGCGCGAAAGTTTTACAAATCTAAATAAAAAATTCTTTAAATCTACTGGGATTAAAAAGAGAATTACAAAACTCCAAGATAGTCACATTTTAAAAATCCAAGGCAACACGAATGTTAATAAACTCAATTATGAAATCATGTTTATCTTGATGAATATGAATGATTCCGAAGATTTGAAAGAACTTCTTCATGCATATTCAAAATGTCCAAGAGTTTTTTTATTAGCAGATATAAGCGGTCAATATAATGTAATTATGGGCATCTTTGGAACTAGCATTGATGTTCTCCATAGATATCTTAATCATTGTGGTCCTACAAATCAGAAAGGAGTTTCACACTCACTGATTTTGTTTAATTCAGTAATCAAGATTCCCGAATATCTTCCTCTTAATATGTTTAGAAGTAAAAGTCAAGAAAATTTATGTGGTAATGTCTGTAACGAATGTGAAGCCTTTTTAGATGGAATCTGCGAAGGTTGCGAAAATTTATAAATTTCACATTCCAAACCAGCTTTTTTTTATGATGTGAGTATCTAATATGAAATATGCTCTTTTATTAGGAAAACGATAACCTACTTCCCTACAATTTAGTTATAGAGAATTACAAAATTATAAATATAATATTCAGTGTTCTTTATTATTCTTTTTCTCTTCTAGCATCTTGAGAAAAAATGATTGTATTGCCAAGTGATCCTTCTCCAGTATCCCCTCTCATATCTCTGGCGGCAGATAAATATATCCCAATTGCCATTGTGGAAGTTTCTGCTTTAGCGCGAGCAGTAAAAATATCTGAAGCAATTTTGCGAATAATTTTATTATCAGGAGAACTTAAAAAAGCCCATTCTGCAAGGTGACAAGCTAATCTTAAATCTCCTTGATTTAGAAGTTCTTTTGCTCTTTCAGCCAGCTTAATTCCTCCACCGGAAAGATTTGCTATTTCTTTTGCTCGTGCAGCTTCTGGAGCAGGTTTAAGATGTGAAGGTGTTCCGTCATACCACCCCCTATACAGTCTCCAAATATTCCTCACTATAAATTCTGGTTCGTCATATACAGGTTTTAAATATGATTTTGTTAGTAGATCATCTGAAACTTTCACGCTATGGAGAATAGTATCAAGAGAAACCCCTTTATTCATTAAATCTATCGTCTGTTCATGAAGCGACTCAAGTAACATCGCTGTGTTAATTAACGCTTCCTTTACTCTTTCATTCCCAATAATTGGAACTCCGTGTCCTGGGCACAATATTTTAGGACTTTTACTTGCCATCTCTCGCAGGGCAATGGCCCATTCTTTAGCATAACGTTGAACCTTTTGTGGATTCCCTGTGTTTGGAACTGCCCATATAAATAAATCTCCAGTACATAGTATACTGCTATCGGGGAAAAATACCCATGTATGATCGTCTGTTTCGCCCCTAGCATGTTTCAATTGGACATCAACTCCTCCGATTTTTAATTGTAATTCCCCTTCATAGATTTTATCGGGATAATAAAAACCAGTAGGAAACATCGGTTCACCTTGATTTCCTCTAAATTGTCTTAGATTTATGTATCCATTCCAAGATTCTGTTAGTTTATACCTATCGAAGCGATCAATAATTGACTTATGTCCAATAACCTGAGGTTTTGGCCAACCTTTCTTTTTGGATTCTTTCAAATAATTTTTTATTCCAACGTGGTCAACATGACCATGTGTAAATACGGCAGTATGTAATCTTTGTTGTGATACCTTTCTAACAGCATTGAATCTTTCCCTGACATCAAATAATGCACCGGGATCTACAATGATTAATCCCTCATTAGATTCTCTAATAATCGAATTTGAAAAACCACGATAAAACCAGGTGCGATTATTATTTTGATCATCAATTAATTCAAGCCCTCGTGGCATACCGAAGGGATGATAAGTAAAAGTATCTTTTTTTCCCGTCCACAGATCTTCTGCAAGTTCTAGAACTTTTCCCATATTTTAAACACGAAAATATTTTTCTTTCAATAAAATTATTCTTGATTTAAATAAAATTTTTTTACTTGAGTGAGAAATTTATAACTGATTATAAAGAAAATGTATAAAAAAAGAATATCATAATTTGTTTATAAAGAAAAAAAGAGGAAAAGTAAAATGGATGTTGAAGAAATAAGAAGGCTATTAGGGAACGAGTTTGCTTTCATTTATAATGAAACCTATCCTGTTATTCATGACTTAAATTTAGATAAGAATGCAAAAATCTTAGACATAGGGACGGGGATGGGCTTAATGGCAATAGCTCTGACTTTAAATAATTTTAGCATTATTACTGGAGAACCAGAGGATGATGAATCAAAATACGCAAAACAGGATTGGTTAGAATCTGCTCAAAAAATAAAAGTGGATCATATGATAACATATACTCCATTTAATGCTGAAAAAATGCCATTTGAGGATTCTTCTTTTGACGCGATATTTATATTAGGGGCGTTGCATCATATAGATGACAAAAAAACGGCTCTAAAGGAATGTGATCGGACTTTAAAAATAAATGGAATTATTTGTATTTTTGAACCAAATCGCGAGATGTTAATTTTTATACGTGAAAAGCGGGATCCAGATCATCCAGACTCAGTTGATCCAAGGGGATATGCCCAAGAACTTCACTTGTCTGTAGAATTAATACAACGTCCTTTTTATGATACTTTCATTTTAAAAAAGATTTAAGAAATAAATAATGTAATTTATGTAAGAGTTCAAAAAATTGTACAATTATATTTAAAAGAGAATTTATTAAAAGAATGGATGGTTTCACCTGGATTTTCTCTATAAGCAGGATATGATCGGATTATTGGTGAAACTCTTATATTATAGGAGGTAAATCAATTTATTATAGTAGCTGTGTCCTCCACCTTTGCTTTTTCTCCTACTTGTATTTCTTTTACTCTTTCCAAGAAGTAGGGATCGACGATCTTGGAGATCTGGTTAAAATCATAATGCTTAGCATCTATGGCTTTTAATCTGCAAACGGATGAGCACTTTCCGCATCCCTTACAGAGCGCTGAATTAATAACGGCTTTTTTAATAGGTAAACTGACATCTTCGTATTCTCTTTCAACATCAACAATATCAATGGCGTTGAATTCACAGACCTCGACACATCTTTCACAACCATTACATTTTTCGGTGTTAACGATTAAGTCCTTGAAAAAGCATTCAATTGAAAGTAGGGATGATAAATATTCTAACTTTGTAGTAGATATTTGTTTCCTACTTAAAAATCTGCTTGCTCTTCCAGCAGCACCTTGAGCTTGAACAATTGAGTCTTGGATATTCTTGGGAAACTCAGCGCTACCACAAATGAAAACTCCATTAGTCACAAAATCTAATGGTCTCAATTTCTCATGAGCTTCTGGAAAAAAGCCATTTTCATCCAAAGGAACATTTAACATTTCAGCGAGTTCTTTTAAATTTGGGGAGGGAATTAAGGGAGTCGCTAGTACAATGAGATCGGTTTCTTGATCAATCACGTTATCTAAATCGTCATGAACTTTTATGCGGTACTTTTCTGGAGTCTTGTTAACCTTAATTATTTCTGGAATATTATTTAAATTATACCTTAAGCAATTCGCAATTGTGTTTTGTTCATTAAAGATATCTTCGAATTCTGTTTTCACGGTATGAAGATCTCTGTAATATACAAGCATTTCTAGCTCAGGTTTTAATTCTTTTAAGATATTAATGTTTTTCAAAGCATTGTTGCAACACACGTTAGAACAATATGGAAACCCATCTATTGTTCTTGAATTAATACATAAAATAGTTGTAATATGATTGACATTATCAAGCCAAGATCGATCTTCATTTTTTAATTTTTGTTCTAATTCTAATAACGTTATTACATTCTGGTTCTCTTCATTATATTGGAATAACCTTTTTGGTTTAAATTCTTGACTACCTGTCGCAACAATTATAACTCCAATATTTAAGCTGTGAAGATTTCCGTCGTTATCTCCAGTTTTGACTAAATAATTTCCAATATTTCCATTAATTTCTCTAATCTGGGAATGTAACAAAACATGAATGGTTTTACAGTCATAAACTTCTTTGATTATATTATTTAAAAATTCAGACGCCTTTTGTTGGGTTGGGTTTAACTGGTAAATATTATTTAACATTCCACCAAGTTTGTTCTCTTTTTCTACAATATATGTCTCAAAACCTTGCTTGCTTATATTGAGAGCAGCTGTCATTCCCGAAACCCCACCTCCTATAATCAAGGTAGTAGGTGTAATATTTATTATATTTTCTTTCGGTAATACATCAATTTCTCGTTCTTTAATTTCAGAATATTTAGCAGATGATAGTAAAGCAGCAATTTGCCCTGCAACCCCACTCGAATTAATAACTGTTTCAGAAATATTCATTGGACCTTTACACAATCCAGATAAGAAGATTCCATCTCTTGAAGATAAAGAATTGTTAAAGTAGGATCTCTCTTTAAAAAAATTGTAGTTATCTAATTCAATATCTAAGATTTTTGCTAAATTTTCTGTACCACTAGAAGGAACCAATGGAGCAGAGAGCACTACTAAGTTTGCATGAAACTTTTTTGATTCGTCTGCTTTTAAATCGTCGTAGTGGATAATTAAATCATTTGTATCCTGATCTTCTTCAATTTTGCTGATTACAGAATGAATAAATTCAATTTCATAATCTTCGTTGGCATTTTTAGTATACTCATAGAAATTTTTCCCAAACACTCTGATATTGTGACGGAATACAGTTATCTCTGAATTTTCAGAACTTATTTTTGTATTAACTGCGTTTTTCGTGGTATACATGCAACAAACCCGAGAACAATAGGGAGCATCTTCTTCTGACATAATACATGAGATAAATGCAATTTTCTTAGGTTCTTGTTCGTCACTAGGTCTTAGAATATTTCCTCCAAAAGGACCTGAGGAGCTTATTATTCTCTCGTATTCCAAAGCATTGACGACATTTTTAAATTGATAACCCCATTTTGATGATAATTCCTCACCAAGCATTTTAAATCCAGTTGAAACCACAATAGCTCCTACATTTAATTCAATTTCGTCAGGTTCTTGTTCGAAATCAATGGCTCCTGCTTGACAAACCTTTTTACACACACCACAGACTTGTCTTTGTAGATATAAACACAAATCAGGATCAATCAGATATACTGGTGGTGTAGCTTGTGGGAAAGGTAAATATGTTGACTTTCTTTTTCCCAGATTCATATCAAACACATTAGGAACTTCTATTTTAGGACATTTTGCAGAACAATCTCCGCATCCTCTACATATTGCCTCATCTACATAGCGTGGCTTTTTGAGAATCTTAACCTTGAAATCACCTACTTCTCCGGTAACTCCCTGAACTTCACTTAACGTCAGCAGTTCAATATCTGGGTTCCTATAAACTGCCACCATTTTAGGGGCAAGAACACACAAACTACAATCATTCGCAGGAAATAATTTATCAAACTGCGCCATTCTACCCCCGATTGAAGGTTCTTTTTCTATCAAATAAACTTTAAACCCTAATTCAGTCAAATCTAAAGAAGCTTGTATACCAGCTATTCCTCCTCCAATTACTAAAACAGAACCATTCATCATTTCAATTCCCCTTTTTATTTAAACTATTTTTTTAAAAATTGTGACAATTTTAAACTTATCAATATTGATAAGTTAGTTAAGTAATAAATGAGCAAATAAATTTATATAAATGTTTTGATTTCAAATTATCGGAATTCGACAAAATTTATGGGAAAGTGATCTATCTTGTTCATAGATCCATTTTAGATTAAGGAAAAGAGAAAAAATATTCCTTTTTATTATTGGCTCTGTCTATAATGTACGATCAGTTTTAGATATAATCACGAATATTAAAAACTTGAAAATGAGAATATTATTTCATTTAATTAGGTGGTATAGAATGATAATTATAGAACTAGTAACCCCTAATAGGACCTAAATCTTTTATTTGCTGCGTAAATTCTGTGATTAAATCAGCAAATCGTCTTCCTTCAGAAGCACTTATCCATTCTAGCTTCACCCTTCGTCCGTCGATGCCTAATTGTTGAATAATAATACTATGTAATCTTTTAAACCGTTTTTCTGTATATTCATTTCCGGAGATGTAGTGACAATCTCCTATGTGGCATCCAGAAATCAAGATTCCATCTGCTCCACTCTTTAAAGCTTTTATGATAAATGAGGGATCAACTCTTCCTGAGCACATTACACGCACTATTCTCATATTAGGAGGATATTGAAATCGTGAAACCCCTGCTAAATCGGCTCCAGCATAGGAGCACCAATTGCAGCAGAAGACGAGCAGCTCTGGTGACCAAATATTTTCTTCCATTTTGGAAGGTTTTTTATTAGATATATTAGAATTTGACATTGAGAGTCACATCAGCTTTATTATCTATTCATCCTGTTTTTAAATTAGTTTCTATTAATAGAAAGATTTATTTTTAATATTAATAGTAGTGTCAAGTATCTATTAAATTTATTTTTAGTTTCAGAATTAAGTAATCTT
>LAZR01002598.1_pt1 | contig 10411 bp, 13 predicted proteins | sample 329461 | NCBI WGS metagenome assembly LAZR01 (sample SAMN03002196, study PRJNA259156) | marine sediment metagenome | biome: sea floor; feature: Hydrothermal impacted sediments; material: marine sediment; isolation source: Loki non-amplified sample from Loki's castle hydrothermal vent sediment ...
GACAAAAAGAAACTTTTTGATAAGTTTTTCCGTTCCGATGATGCGATTATCAAGAACATCAAAGGCACCGGTTTGGGTTTGGCTATTGCCAAGGGAATTGTCGAACAACACAAGGGTAAGGTCTGGGTTGAAAGTACTCAGGGCAAAGGCTCAACTTTTTACTTCAGTTTACCGATAAAAAGACAAACGGCAGCATGAAAGTAAATTAAGAATAAATAATTAGAGGAAAACTAAAAAATTAGAAAAAAACTAAGCATTGAAAGGAGGGGAGTATGGGCAAAAGAATATTAGTAGTAGATGACGAAGCTACCATATGTGACTTGGTCAAGATCAGGCTGGAAAAGGAAGGCTATAATGTTTTGACTGCACTTAGCGGTCCCGAGGCACTGGAAATAGCCGGGAAAGAGAAGTTCGACCTGGTAATCTTAGACATCATGATGCCGAAGATGGACGGCTATGAAGTCCTGAAGCGTTTACGCGGCGAAATTAAGCTAGCTTCACCGGTAATGTTGTTAACGGCTAAGGCTACGGATAATGACGTATGGGAAGGTTGGCAAGCAGGAGTTGACTACTACGTAACGAAGCCTTTTACAACTCATACTTTAATAAGAGGCGTGCAGCTTTGTTTAAAAGAAGCCAGCTAGACTAGTCATTGGTCAGTAGTTCTTTGTCATGGGGAAATACTGGCTGACCGGCTTATTTGAGTATGGCTAAAGAGCTGTAGCCTACGACGCTGTCTTTGTCACCGGAGGCTGCAGCCGAGGTTTCATATTTAAGTAGCCTTATGTCTTGTGCACCTAGCAAGGCACAGGTATTGATAGCAACCGCTGCCGGACCTACTCCGCAGGCGCTTATAGATGCGCGAGCAACAGCTTTGTATATGCTTTCGATATTGCCCTTAAGCAATTTATTAATTAGTTCAGAATCTTTCTTCCTCGTCGATTTATCATTTTCATAATGACTTAAGTCAGTTGTAGCAACTATAAGGACATCGTTATCCTTTATGGCGTTGGCTATTGCTTTGGACAACTTAAGGGTGGTCGCAAGACTTTGATCTAACATGCTCACGGCTATAATATTGAATTCATGTTCAAAGATATATTGCAGGAACGGCAGCTGTACCTCGATTGAGTGTTCGTATTTGTGGGCACTCGTATCTAATGTAAATCCTTGATCAGCTATTTTGTGAGCGAGCTCGTTGTTGATCGAGTTTTTTCCAATAGGCGTAGTCCAAGAACCTTCCGGATATATGGAGACCTCAGGGCCAAAGCCGCTGTGGTTCGGACCTATTAATAGAACTGTTTTCGGTGTGTATTTGGAGGCTTGCAAATAAGCCCAGGCGGCAACGGGTCCGGAGTACTGATAACCCGCGTGTGGGACTATTATGGCGCATAGCTCCTCGTTCATTGACTTATCAGCAGGCGGTAATTCTTGTGGGCCAACTTTGCTCAAAAAGGATTTCTTGATTTGCTCCTTTAAATCGTTGGCTTGCGAAGCATAAAATTGTCCGTCAAACCTGGCAGGTCGCGTAGCCATTCAAGCACCCCATTGTGATATAATCAGCTCACACAAAGACAGTAAATATTTCATAAGATAAGGTTAATTTTTATACATTGCTTAAGATAGGGCAAGGGAAAAATTGATTACGGGTTATACATATCGTTATTTTCTTATTTTAATCACAGTGTTTGCAATCTACCAACTCGTTTTCTTTTACGTCATAAAACCCTACTACATGAAGAAGATATTTGACGGTGAAGCAGATGAAGAAGAACTTCCCGAAGTGGCTTTTGAAGTGGTCTACCTTCTTGTATTAATCCTCGGGATGGCAGTAGCGCCCTTAATGGAAATACAGCCCTTCTTGTTATGGGGTGTAGTATTGCTTATTTACGGAATTGCTATTAAGCGGACAAAACAGTCTTTTTTCATGGCAGCCGCATTGCTTTATAAGCCCTACAGAAAACTTAGTTTAAAGAAGCAATTCGAGAAGCAAGAAAACATTATTGTCTTTATCAGCTTGATTAGCAGCGCTGTGTTCATTGTTTTAAGTTTCTTCATCTAGCCAAACCGACCTCGACATATTTCTGATCAGTTCTAACCGCTCGTTTCTTTTTATTCTACAGGGGTATTAAAAAGTCAACGTAGCTAAACCATTTTAAAAGAATAGAAAGGATGAATTCTCTAAGGACTGCTGAATGCTTGGCAGCTTTGAGCTGTTTTATAAGAAAATGTTCCCCAATGTTCCCGTCGGCATTAAAAAAATTTCAGATTACAAAGAAATTGTCGGTGAAAAATCCATCGAGAGCCTCAGGCAGAGTACGGCTCAAATAAAGGGCTTGAAAGTGCTAAACATTAGCTCTACGGCTTTTGGCGGCGGAGTAAGCGAGCTTTTATATACCGCGGTCCCTCTGATGATTGATCTTGGAATCGATGCCGGATGGCAGGTCATACAGGGCGATGATGCCTTTTTCACCGTAACAAAAAATATCCATAACGGATTACAGGGTATGGACTTTCTTCTGACAGAGCACATGAAGAAGATCTACGAAGATCAAAACAAGATTAATGCCGAGCAGTTTGAATCTGATGCCGACATAGTGATAATACATGACCCGCAGCCGATGTCGATGATAAGTTATTTAGACAAAGAAAAGCGTGACAAAGCAAAATGGATATGGCGTCCGCACATCGATTTAACTCAACCCGAAGAAGAAGTACTTGAATACATAAGCCAGTTTATTCCTTACTATGACGCTGTCGTAATGACTCTTCCTGAATACGCCAAACCCGAGATGCGTATAAAGCGATTTTTTCAGGTGACTCCTACAATAGATCCCTTAAGCCCAAAGAACAGCGATTTAAGCGAAGAAGCGGTAAACGAGATCATGCAAAGACTTGATATAGATGCTTCAAAGCCGACTATGACTCAAGTTTCAAGATTTGATCCCTGGAAGGATCCGTTTGGTGTAATCGATACGTACAGGCTTGCTAAGAAACAAATACCGGAACTTCAGTTGTTGATGGTCGGTTCAATGGCAACCGATGATCCGGAAGGATGGCACTATTTTGAAAAAACTGCGAGGTATGCCGGCATCGATCCATCGATAAGGTTTTTTTCAAATGTCACCGGTGTGGGAAACGTTGAAGTCAATGCAATCCAAAGAGCATCTGATGTCGTCATCCAAAAATCAAAAAGAGAAGGCTTTGGACTCGTTGTCAGTGAGGCTATGTGGAAAAAGAAACCCGTCGTCGGGACTAAGGTCGGCGGCATAAAAGTTCAGATAAAAAACGGAGAGAACGGGTTTCTAATAGAAACTACAGAGCAAGCGGCTGAGAAAATCGCCTATTTGCTGGCTAACCAGGAAGAAGAGCGAATAATGGGACAGAACGCTTATTCCTTCGTAAAAGAGAATTTTCTGACGACGCACGAGCTAGCAGATTGGATAGGTATTTTTAAAGAGGTCGCCTGAGATGAGCAAGCAAGCTACAAAAAGTAAAACTTTAAAAACGGTCTAGGGCATGAGCGACGAATATAAAAAGCGTCTTGAGAAGATGCTTTCAGGCAAAAAACTTATTTTGGCATCAAATAGAGGGCCTTATGCATTCGAATACGCGGAAAACGGAGATCTTGTTGAACAAAGAGGCGGCGGCGGTCTTGTAAGCGCTTTCTTATCGTTGGCAGGACACATTGATCTGACATGGTTCTCGGTTGCAAAAACAGAAGCCGACAAAGCAATCGGCCAAGAAGGTGTAGAAGTCGGTTCTAGAAAACGCTCACTCGTAAAATTTGTCGAAGTAGACTCGGGTATTTATCATGATTATTACAATAAGATGTGCAATGAAGTACTGTGGTTTATTCATCACGGCTTATGTGACGCTGCGTACCAACCAGTATTTTCACGAGAGATAAATTCTGCATGGAATTCTTACAAGCAAGTCAACGCGCGCTTTGCCGATTCACTAAGTGAACAAATGGCGCTTGGTGAGGGTGATAATCTCATCCTTTTCCAGGACTATCATCTATATTTGGCAGCGAGAAATCTGCAAAAAACCCAAAAGACTTGGACGGTTCATTTTACTCACATACCATGGCCGTCACCTGAGATAATCTCCATGATGCCACGACACATATTAACCGATATTCTCAAAGGTTTGCTGAGCCATGACTTAGTCGGATTTCACTCTCAGGAATACGTTGTTAATTTCTTAAGGGCTTGTGAAGATATTTTAGATATCACCGTAGATATGGACCACCAAGTTGTCAGTTTTGAAGGTCGCTGGGTGCCTGTCGGAGCATTTCCAATATCCATAGATTCAAATGCTCTTGTAGACGAATCACTTTGCGCTGAAGTCAAGCAAAACGAAATTATTGATGTTGATAAAAGAAGATTTATTTTTCGTGCTGACAGAGTGGATCCGAGCAAAAATATAATAAGGGGGTTTTTGGCCTTTGAGCGCTTGTTAGAGAATTCTCCCGAGTTTTTGGGAAAAGTCGACTTTCTGGCTTATTTATATGAGAGCCGCACGGATTTGAAATATTATCAGGATTACGTTCATACCATAAAAAAAACCGTGGGCAGGATCAATAACAGATTTGGTGACAATAGTTGGCAGCCCATCAGGTTACGCTTGGCGGACAATTATTTTCAGACCTTGGCTGCTTATAAGAAATTTGATGTATTACTAGTAAACTCGATAGCTGATGGCATGAACTTAGTCGTCAAGGAAGGTTCCCTTTTAAATGACAACGACGGTGTTGTGGTGCTATCTGCAAGGACTGGTGCCCACAATGAGCTTAGCCGGTTTTGCCTGACCATAAATCCGTTTGATATTAACGAAACCGCAGACTCACTAAGTAAGGCATTGCTTATGCCTAAAAAAGAGCGGAGCCAAAGAAGCATTTTTCTTAAAGATATCGTTAAGAAAAATAACAGTGCAAAATGGTTGTTTTATCAGCTGAATATGTTGGAGCAAAAGAACACAGATTTCCGATGTGTTCAAGAATAGCGATTATCCCTGATTTACTAAGAGTCCGTTGTTCTGAAATAAAACGGCAGCTGGCTTAGTTATTTTATCCCTAATCATTTTATCTCCCTACGTTTTCTGTTTTGAATTATTTACCAAGGGTAACTATGAGTTAGATATTAGACGTTAGATCTAGATGTCCGATTAAGGAAAGAAACGTTTTTCTGCTTAAGAATCTAAAGTCTAATATCTAATGTCATATGCATAGGTTGAAATATGCATAGGTTGAAGGGGGTGTGTTCATTGGCTAGAAAATTAGCTAAAAAAGGCGGCATGAGTGTCCAAGAGGCAGGAAGAAAAGGCGGTAGGACAACTGCTAAGAAATATGGGCCGGAATTCTATGAAGAAATCGGTCACAAGGGCGGACAAAAAGTAAAAAGATTGATAAATCGTGGCAAGAAAGCCTCGAAAAAGTGAAGAGATTCATAAATCGTGGTAAGAAAGCCGCGAAATAAAGTAAAAAGGGGGAAGCCCATGGCTAAGAAAGGAAAGCTTACTGTACAAGAAGCCGGTCGAAAAGGCGGAAAGTCTACTAGTCGCCGTTATGGACCGGAGTTTTACGAAACAATCGGGCGCAAAGGCGGCAAGATAGGCGGCCCTAAGGGCGGCCAAACTACAAAGAAAAGGTATGGCCATGAGTTTTACGAAGAAATAGGACGCAAGGGCGGACAGAAAGTGCGCGCTCTTATTAATAAAGGTAAACGCAGCATGAAGTAAATGGTCTTTATCAATTTTGAAAGAGATTGGAATTATTAACTATTTAGGAGGTGTAAATATGCCAGAAAAAGGAAGAATGACTGTGAAAGAAGCAGGACAAAAAGGAGGCCGTACTACTTTTAAAAAGCATGGCCCTGAGTTCTATGAATCAATCGGTAAAAAGGGCGGACAAGCTACGAGCAAGAAGTATGGTCACGGTTTCTACGAAGAGATCGGCCACAAAGGTGGTCAAAAAGTTAGAAACCTTATAAAACGCGGTAAGGAGGCTAGTAAGTAGACCAAGGCCTCCTACCTTATTTTTTATATTGAAATTGAAACGGGGGATTATTTGTGAATGTCAAAGAAGTAATGACTAAGGACTTGATAACGTTGGAGCCTGATGCCTCTATTCTGGATGCGGCCCAGCTGATGAAGAAATTTAACGTTGGAACTATTTTGATAACTCAAAACGATAAGTTGACGGGGATATTAACTGACAGGGACATTGTTTTACGCCTGATTGCGGAAAACATTGACTGTCAGGATGCAAAATTAAAAGACTTTATGAGCCAGTCACCGGTGAGTGTATCTTCAAACGAAGATATCCAATTTGTAGCGGATATGATGGCTGAGCACCAAATAAAGAGATTGCCGATAATTGAGAATAATAAGCTTGTCGGAATTGTAACTCTTGGAGACCTTTCGATGGTGGCGCCTGAGCAAGCACAAGAAGTTCTGGAACAATGCTCTAAGCCGCTGAGGAAGGACATTGCAGCGTAGGGGGCTATTGAAATGAGAATTGAAAGAAAAAACCCAGTTATTGATGATTTACAGGATATACAGCGAGATATCGGACGGTTCTTTCGTAGGGCTGTGGGCTTTGGCACGGAGACTGTAGATAATCTTATGAGAACCGGAGGAGAATGGATGCCGGCGATCGACGTGTACGCAGAAAACGGCGATCTTGTCGTAAAAGCGGAGTTGTCCGGAGTCGATCCAAAAGACGTAAATTTGACCGTCAAACATAATGCATTAACGATAAGCGGTGAACGAAAAGCGAAAAAAGAGATCAGTGAAGAAAATGTATATCGCTTAGAAACTAATTATGGCAAATTTCAGCGCACTATCGAATTGCCCAAAGAAGTCAATCCTGAAGATGTCAAAGCATCGTATTCTAACGGCGTTTTAGAGGTTAGGCTCCCAGGAGCTGCTAAGGAAGAACCCAAAGAGCATAAAGTTCAAATTAAATTTAATCAGTAGTTTTCTAATCAAAGAAAATATTAAACGGCGGGTATTTACCCGCCTTTTTTGTGCCGCAATATCAGTATATTTAATCTATAATAAGTCCATCTTAATGGATAAAATAACGTCGTAATCACAATGAACAAGAAAAAAGCTTTGTTTTGGAGAAAAACCGATGACGTACTTCGATGTGAACTTTGTCCTCAGCTGTGCACAATTGACGAGAATAATGTTGGCCTATGCTTAGTACGTAAAAATATTGATAATGAGCTTTATACATTAAGTTACGGGCGCATCTCTTCAAAAGCTCTTGACCCTATTGAGAAAAAGCCATTGTACCGGTTTTATCCCGGGTCGACGATATTATCGATTGGAGGTATCGGGTGCAATCTCGGCTGTCCGTTCTGTCAAAATTACAGAATCTCACACCCTAAGGAATTCTCGCTTCAAGGTGATGAAGAAGAAGCAATGGCGGACATCACCGATGTTTTGCCAGTGAATGAACTCTTAAAAGAGGCTCTTGATGCGAAGCCCTACGGCAATATAGGTGTTGCCTATACGTATAACGAGCCCTTTATGTCTTATGAATATTTGCTGGATGCGTGCCAAAAAATAAAAGAGCACGGTTTAAAAAATGTTCTGGTAACAAACGGTTATTACAATCCCAAGCCTTTCAATAAGCTCTTACCTTATATAGATGCCATGAATATTGATCTTAAGGGTTTCACAGACGATGTCTACAAACAACTGGAAGCTCACCTGGGGCCTGTTAAAAAGACTATTCAGACCGCAGCTCAGAGTTGCCATGTTGAGGTGACAACGTTGCTGGTTCCCGGGCTCAATGATGATGAGGAGCAAATTGAAAAGATGGTGACGTGGCTTGCAGATGAGATTGACAGCAGCATTCCTTTGCATATTTCGCGTTACTTTCCGGCTCATGGATACAAAGCGGAGCCGACGCCGATTGAGACAATGAAGAAAGCTGAAGAAATCGCAAAGAAGAAGTTAAAGTACGTTTATCTTGGCAACGTATAGCTTGGCAAAGATACATTCTTTTTATTCCAGCTTTTTGGTATTCTTTTAGCAACCAAAGGATAAAGAAAATTGGAAATTAAAACTTTACAAGTCGGTCCCCTGGAGACTAATTGTTACATTTTAAAAAGCGGCAATGATGCTGTTGTAATCGACCCCGGAGGCGACGCAGAAATTATCATCGAGAGCATTGAAAAAGATGATTTGAAAGTCGTCCATATATTGAACACCCATGGGCATCACGATCATGTCCTGGCAAATAGTGAGATATCCAAGTATGCAGGACAAGCTGTCAAAATATATCCCGAGGATGCGTATATGTTAAGTGCCGATCAAGGGATATTTCCAATATTAAGTGCGGAAAAAGATTACCCGACTGAAGATCTAACGGATGGACAAAAAATAGATTTTGGCGGCACGGAAATCGAAGTATTCCATACGCCGGGGCACACCAAAGGCTCGGTCTGCTTTTTAGCAGCTGGTAATTTGTTTTGCGGAGACTTATTATTTAAACAGTCTATTGGTCGGACAGACCTTGACGGATCGTCGCCTGAGGACATGGTTCATTCGTTAAAGAAAGTAATGAAGTTGAGTAAAGAATACGTAGTATATCCGGGGCATGGAGGGACTACCACGATTGCTGATGAAGTCAGAGACAACCCTTTTATTTTGGAATTAAATATATGAGCGATAAAGTCACAAGACCAAGAGGAACTCAGGATTTCTTACCTGAAAAAGCTGAGCTTCTGTTTTTTATAAACGAGAGCGCGACTAAGTTTTTTCAAAACTACGGATATCGTCCGATAGTAACGCCTACGTTTGAAAAAGAAGAGCTCTTCAAGCGCTCAATTGGCGCGTCGACCGATATTGTTCAAAAAGAGATGTATGAGTTTGAAGACAAAGCGGGGAGAAAAATGGCTTTGCGTCCGGAAGGTACTGCGCCCGTTGTACGCGCTTTTATTGAGAACAATCTGCAAGCACTGCCCAAACCGGTAAAGCTCTATTACATCGGCCAGATGTTTCGCTATGAAAGACCGCAAGCGGGGCGCTATCGGGAGTTTTGGCAGATGGGTGCGGAAGCTATTGGCTCATCAGACCCCGCGTTAGACGCCGAGGTCATAGAGCTTTGTTATGGCTATCTGGCTTCCCTTGGAATAAAAGATCTGGTTCTTAAGATAAACAGCATGGGCTGCAGAGATTGCCGCGGCAATTATATCGAAGAGCTCAAAAAATTTCTGTCCCGCAAAGTTAGCGAGTTTTGCAATACTTGCTCGCAGAGAATAGATATTAATCCTTTAAGGGTATTTGATTGCAAGCAAGAATCTTGCCAAGAAGCGCTTAATGATTCTCCTAAGATCCTGGATTATGTTTGTGATAAAGATAAAGCGCATTTTGAGCGGGTGCGCACTTTTTTAGACGCTGTTGAAATAAACTACACTCTGGATCCGCATCTGGTTAGAGGTTTTGATTATTACACCAAGACAACATTTGAGGTTTTGTTGCCAACGCTGGGAGCTCAAAATGCGTTATCGGGCGGCGGCCGCTATGATTACTTGATCTCAGATTATGGCGGGCCACAAGAGCCGGCGATCGGTTTTGCTTTTGGAACGGAAAGAATAATGCTTGCTTTAGAGAGCCAAAACATATCGGTGTTTACAAGGCCCGACCTCGATACTTTTGTAGTATGGCTTGAAGAAGAGCAGAAAACGCAGGCTTACAAAACTACAAGCTATTTGAGGGACAAACATCTTAATGTGCTCATGGGGCTGGACGGGAAGAGCATGAAGGCGCAGCTCAAAATGGCAGATAAGTTACAAGCGAGAACGGCACTGATAATCGGAGAGGACGAAGTCAAAGCAAAGCTTCTCACTTTGAAAGATCTCGAAACGGGCGAGCAAGAGAAATTATCTTTGGAGCAAACGGTGGATAAACTAAGAGAGAAAAGCTAGGGTAGGAAAATATGTCTTATCTAATAAGAAACAAAAACTGCGCGGATATCTCGGAAAAAAATATAGGGCAAGACGTCATCATCAACGGTTGGGTCAACAAAAGACGTGATCATGGCGGCTTGATCTTTTTGGATGTCAGGGACAGAAGCGGATTGATCCAAGTTGTTGCCGATCCGGAGGTAAAGGACGCTTTCGCTGTTGCTCACAAGTTACGCAGCGAATATGTGATAGCCGTAAAAGGAAAAGTCCAAATACGGCCGGACGGTACTGAAAACCCAGAGCTGAAAACAGGCAAGGTCGAGGTAGCCGTAGAAGAAATACAATTACTTAGCAAAAGCTTGGCTTTGCCTTTTGAGTTAGAGGATGCAGATAAGGTCAGCGAGCAATTAAGGCTTAAATACAGGTTTCTGGACCTTAGGAGAGACAGACTGCGCTCGAATCTCGAGTTAAGGCACCAAACGGTAATG
>LAZR01002599.1_pt1 | contig 10410 bp, 6 predicted proteins | sample 329461 | NCBI WGS metagenome assembly LAZR01 (sample SAMN03002196, study PRJNA259156) | marine sediment metagenome | biome: sea floor; feature: Hydrothermal impacted sediments; material: marine sediment; isolation source: Loki non-amplified sample from Loki's castle hydrothermal vent sediment ...
TCGAGGCGAGAAAATCGGCTGGATCATTTTCCGGGAAACGCTTCCAAATGCCCTTTCACCGCTGGTCGCTGAAATGGGTCTGCGGTTTATCTTTGCAGTGTTGTTCGTGTCGACCCTGTCGTTCTTGGGGCTTGGCGTTCAACCCCCGCAGGCTGACTGGGGCGGCATCGTGAAAGAGAACAAAGAAGGCATCAACTATGGCATTCAGGCAGCGCTTTATCCAGCCTATGCCATCGCCACATTGTGTATCTCGATCAACCTTGTTGCGGACTGGATCTTGACCCGCACCACATCGCTTAAAGGGGGCCGGGGATGACCGAGCCACTTCTCAAGGTACGCGGCCTGAAAATCGGGGCAACAGCGTATCCACCCGGTGAACGCCCTGTCGCGATCAAGATCGTACACGGCGTCGACTTTGAGCTTGAAGCTGGCAAAGTGCTTGGCCTCATCGGTGAATCAGGTGCCGGAAAATCCACGATCGGCCTTGCGGCGATGGCCTATGGCCGCGGCGGGGTCGAAATTACCGGCGGCGAGGTTTGGGTCAACGGGCGCGATATCCTAAAAGAGAGATTGCGAAGCATCCGGCGCCTACGGGGGGCCGAAGTAACCTATGTTTCGCAATCTGCTGCGGCGTCTTTCAACCCGGCCAAAAAGATCATGGATCAGGTGACCGAAGCGGCGATCTATCAAAACAAGTTTTCAAAAGCCGAGGCCGAAGATCGCGCAGTCGAGCTGTTTCGCAAACTTGGCCTGCCCGATCCGGAAACCATCGGCAACCGCTATCCCCATCAAGTGTCAGGCGGCCAGTTACAACGCTGCATGACCGCGCTCGCATTGTGCCCCGAACCCGATCTGGTGGTCTTTGACGAACCAACCACGGCACTGGATGTGACCACCCAGATCGACGTGCTGGCCGCCATAAAGGAAGCCATCGCGGCAACCGGCGTCGCAGCCCTGTACATCACCCATGATCTCGCCGTGGTTGCACAGGTCAGCGACCATATCATGGTGCTGCAACAGGGCGAAATGGTGGAATACGGGACCACCGATCAAATCATCAACAACCCGCAAGAAGAGTATACTAAAGCGCTTGTTTCGGTTCGGTCGATCCGGCACGAGGAAAAGACGCCGACCGACACCCCGGTGCTAAGGGTTGAAAACATTACCGCCCGCTATGCCGGTACGACCTTTGACGTTCTCAAGAAAATCAATGTCGATATTCACCCCGGCCAGACATTGGCGGTAGTTGGTGAATCCGGCTCTGGCAAATCCACACTCGCGCGGGTGATTACCGGCTTGTTGCCGCCAACTGACGGGCAGATTACTTTCGACGGTCGTGTGTTGGCCCCTGCCCTGTCTTCGCGCCCTATTGATGACCTGCGCGAAATGCAGATGATTTATCAGATGGCGGATACGGCAATGAATCCGCGCCAGACCGTGGGGACAATCATTGGTCGGCCGCTCGAATTCTACTTTGGCTTAAAAGGCAAAGCCAAGCAGAAGCGCATCCAAGAATTGCTGGATGAGATCGAACTGGGTGACGGGTTTCAAGATCGCTACCCCGCGGAACTATCGGGTGGACAAAAGCAACGTGTCTGTATTGCCCGTGCGCTTGCCGCCAAACCCAAACTGATCATATGTGATGAGGTCACTTCTGCATTAGATCCGCTGGTTGCTGATGGTATTCTCAAACTGTTGCTTAACCTTCAGAAAATAGAAGACGTTGCCTATCTGTTCATCACGCATGATTTGGCCACGGTGCGTGCTATCGCAGATAGTATAGCCGTGATGTATCAAGGCGAGGTCGTGCGCTATGGTCCGAAAAGCCAGGTTCTGTCGCCTCCGTTTGACGACTACACCGACCTGCTTCTCAGCTCTGTGCCAGAGATGAAAATCGGTTGGCTTGAGGAAACCATTGAACATCGCCGCATGGAAAGTGCCGGCAACTAGGAACGTTCAGTTTGGTTTCGCAAGCACAACACTGACAGTTTAACCAAGCATCGCCGAGGTATGTGATGAAGAATAAACTCCTGCTGATCATTCTCGATGGCGTGCCCCATCGAAATTTCCGTCGCCTGTTTGGCAACCTTGAGGGATGGGTAGAACGCGGCGATGCCCGTGTCTGGACACAGCGCGCGGTACTGCCGTCAATTTCGGCGTCCTGCTATGCGTCGATCCACACCGGCGTCGCGCCTTCGGAACACGGCTGTACCGGCAACGGAAACGTCTTTCGGCTGAAACATAAGGACGTGTTCGCCCAAGTACGCGAAGCGGGAGGTGTGACCGGCGCGGTAACCCATTCCTTCTGGTCAGAGTTCTTTAATCGCCATCCCTTCGACTATGTGCGCGATATCGAATACGACGAACCTGAAAGCCACACGATCAACCACGGTCGGTTTCACACCATGACCGGTTACGGGTTGATCAATCAGATGACCCCCTCTGATGTCGATCTTTTTGGAACGCTCACCAATCTGGCGGCTCGGTTTGGGCTGAACTACGGGATACTGCACACCTGCACGCTCGACAGCATGGGCCACCGCTTTTTCCACGACTGCCAGGAAATGGACCACGCCTGCGCCGTCATGGATGAAATGCTGGCCCCGTTCATACCGAAATGGCGCGCCATGGGGTACGAGGTGATCGTCACCGCTGACCACGGACAGGATGAGCGCGGCCATCATGGCGGGCGCGGTGCATTGCAACAAGAAACCGCGTTATATTATTTCGGTGATGCCGAAGGGCCGTCCGAGGACACGGTGATTGATCAATTACAATTGGCCCCGACAATCCTGAAGCGTCTAGGCGCGCCTGTAGCTGATACGATGAAGGCCAAGTCGTTTCTTAAGTAGCGACTTTGGGTGGCTGATCGGCGGCGCCCCTGTCCTTGATCGCGGATGTGACCGTATCAAAGAATGTGGCCGCGCGGCGCGACATGGTTCTGGCACGCAAACAACCATGTACCAAACCCTTGGCTTCGATCCATATCGCTTGGCCTCCTGCGGCCAGTATGGCGTCCCGGTACGCTTCTCCGTCGCTTGATAAGGGGTCACATTCCACGGTGAGGATTGCAGTAGGCGGCAAGCCCGAGAAGTCGGTATCATGCAGTGGAGCATAGCGCGGGTCTCTCTCAGGGGGCGTGCCTCCGGACCGGACCTGCTGGTAGAACTCCATATCCGCAACCGTAAGCTGCGGCGCGTTGGCGTGGGTCAGGTAACTTCCCTGCGCACGGTCGCCGCCCAAGCCGGGATAAATTAACACCTGCCCTGTTACACGCCCGTCTATTCGCCCTCGGGCGTGATGCGCAACCGCGGCAGCCAAGTTTCCACCCGCACTGTCACCTGCCAGAACAATGCTCCCCGGATAGGCAGCCGCTATCGCACCAAAGGCCACCCACGCATCGTTAAAACAACCAGGGAAAATCACCTCGGGGGCTAGGCCATAATCAACCGAGATCACCCGGAATCCGGTTGCGGCACAAATCTCGGCACAGATGTCGTCGTGACTTTCCAGCCCGCCCACGACGAAACCGCCACCGTGATAATAGACCACTGTGATACCACTCGCGCCGGTTTCGTAAACCCGACAGGGAATTCCACCAAACTGCACGTCTGATGTGACCACACCGTCAGGGTGAGGTTGGTGAAAGGCAGCGCACATATCGTCATAGACTGCGCGCTGCTGATCAATCGTTAACCCGGTTGCGTCAGGTGGGTAAAATTCGTCCGACCTATCCATATAAGCCCAGACTTCTTCATCCAACAAAACGCGGTAGTCGGGTGGTGTCATGCAGGCTCCCATTTGCAGATGAACACATCCAACGCCGCGCCCACCTCGGTTTGGGAGGCACCGTTCATCTTTACCTGAGCGACCAGCCCACGTTTCTTGTCATCGACCACTGAAACCACACGCGCGGACGAACCGGCGCTTTCAAGCGTTTCGTTAAACACCCGCGTGATGGCGCTTTTGCGCAGGTCGGGCTTGAAGATTTTACCGACAGCGGTTTTCGGCAGCTCGTCCATGATGACCAGATGCTTTGGCTGTGCGGCACGTTCGTGCACCTTCTCCTTGCAGAAATCCATCAACTCTTGTTCTGAAACAGAGGCCCCGCCCACCAATTCAACGAACGCACAGGGTACCTCACCTGCATGGGCGTCAGGCTGACCGATAGCACCGGCAAAGGCGACAGCCTCGTGGCCCAACAGCGCCTCTTCGATTTCGGCAGGGTCGATGTTGTGCCCCCCCCGGATGATCAGGTCCTTGGCGCGGCCGGTAATCCACAGATATTTATCTGCATCAATGCGCCCCAGATCGCCGGTGCGCAGGTATGTACCATTGTAATACAGATCTTTATTCTTGTCGGCTTCGGTATAGGTATTGCCTACATAGACACCGGGGTTTGAGATACATATCTCTCCGATCTCGTCGACGCCAGCCTCGACCAATCCTGCATCGGTGCTCTTGATAATCTTGACGTCTGTATAGGGGAAAGTGATCCCGATACTGCCGACCTTTTTCACCCCATCGGTTGGGTTACACGACACAAGGCAGGTCGCTTCTGTCAGCCCGTAGCCTTCGACCAGCGTTATGCCGGTCGCTTTCTCAAAGCGACGGAACAGTTCAAGAGGTAGGGGTGCAGATCCGGAAAACGCAGTCTTCACCGTGGAAATATCTGCATTAATCGGGCGCTGCATCTTAGCCGAGATCGCTGTTGGAACAGTGATAATGAAGGTGATTTTCCAACGCTCTACCAGTTTCCAGAAGTTGTCGAAAACCCCGTCACCGCGATAGCCCTGCGGCGTGGGGAACACGACATGCGCCCCCGATGCGACAGCAGCCATCAAGATCACGTGACACGCGAAAACGTGGAACAACGGCAGCGGACACATGATGTTGTCGTCTTCCGTATACAGCAAGGTGTGGCCCAGCCATCCGTTATAGACCATGCCGGAATACTTGTGCTGTGCAACCTTTGGCATACCGGTCGTACCGCCGGTATGGAAGTAAAACGCTACCCGATCCTGTTGAGGATCATCAAAGGTCAGGTCAGTCGGTTGTTTCGCGATCTCGGCGTTAAAATTCTTGTAGGTTGCCTGATTTGTCACGCCCAGCTTTGGCCGGATCAGGGGCACGATCCATGACTTCGGTGCGGTCAGATAGCGACAAAGATCCACCTCGAGCACTGTGGTCACGTTGGGGGCTAGTTTAACAGCCTCGGCGGTTTTCTCGGCCACATCGGTTTTCGGGAAAGGCCGCAGTGTTACAACCACCTTGGCGTTTGTTTCGCGAAGGATCGACCCGATCTGTTCGGCGTCCAGCAGCGGATTGATCGGATTGGCAATACCCGCGACAGCGCCACCCAGCAAGGTAATCACCGTTTCATTGCAGTTGGGCAGCACGTAAGCGACGACATCCGAAGGTCCAACGCCAAGCGAGCGGAACAGGTTGGCTGCGCGCGCCACCTGCCCCCGCAACTGCGCCCAACTCAGTGTTTCGGCATGGTCTTTCGGGCCCGATAAAAGTTGAAAGCTGATGGCATCATGGCTGGGAAACTTTCCTGCCGTTCCGCTAAGCAGGCTCCAAAGCGTCTTGGGGACATCGCGATCTTCCCACGGCATCTCCGTCTCGATAGCATTACGGTCTTCAATCCCGGCAAATGTCATATATTCCTCCCTTTTGGTGCAGTTTACCTGCATCCTCATTCCCTGCGGTCAAAGATGATGGCAAATGAAACCTTGCGCAAGCATTTGCATCGTCCGACAAGCGCCTACGCTGTCATTTGACCCAACGGAATGAAGGAAAAAATCACGGGGTTGATGATTTACGCACCCCTTTTACGGGAATTTATAGTGAGTTCACTGAAAGGTAGTTCAGTTTAATCCCCCCTGCACCGTGCGCTAACATTGCCAGTGAAAAGCAGACCACACTCAAACCTGCCCGGGTGTTTGCACCCGTTAATACATCAGATTATCTATGCGTCATTCGGCGGCAATTCCGTCAGTGAATTGCAAGCGTGCCAATCTTGCATAAAGCCCGCCCTTTGAAACCAGTTCATCATGGGTGCCGGTGTCCACGATTTGGCCTGCTTCCATAACAACAATGCGGTCGGCTTTTTTCACCGTTGCCAAGCGATGTGCCACAATCAAAGTCGTGCGATCGGCGCTTAGCTTGTCGACAGCAGCCTGTACCGCCCGTTCGCTTTCGGCATCCAGCGCACTTGTTGCTTCGTCCAATAGCAGCACAGGCGCGTCACGCAGGATCGCCCGCGCGATAGCGATACGCTGTTTCTGACCGCCCGATAGCATCACACCACGCTCACCCAGATAGCTGTCGTACCCTTCGGGCAGCTCGCTGATAAAACTATCAGCAGCAGCGGCCTTGGCGGCAATCACGATTTCCGCGTCAGTTGCATCAGGCCGCCCGAACCGGATGTTTTCTCGGGCAGATGAAGCGAATATCACCGGGTCTTGCGGCACAAGAGCAACCGATCGGCGGAAAACGTCGCGTGCAACTTCGCGCAAGTCTACACCATCCAGTGTGATACGACCCGAACTGGGGTCATAAAAGCGCAAGATAAGTTGAATGATCGTCGTTTTACCTGCCCCCGATGGCCCGACGAACGCAATAGTTTCGCCCGGGTTTATCACCAGATTAACCCCATTCAGCGCAGGGGCCGCAGGGCGCGCCGGATAGGCAAACTGGACATTTTCGAATGCGATGCGCCCTGCGACCGGTGCTGGCAACGTCGCTGAGTTGACAGGGTCCTTGACCGAGTCCGTGGTATGCAGCAATTCGACCAGACGTTCGGTTGCGCCGGCGGCGCGTTGTAATTCGCCCCAAATTTCGGACAAGGCAGCGACGCCCCCCGCAACCATCACGGCATATATCACAAACTGCACCAATGCGCCCGGCGTCATGTCTCCGGCACGTACATCGCGTGCACCCATCCAAAGCACACCCACCACCCCGGCAAACACCAGGAAAATTACAATGACCGTCATAACGGCGCGTGTCTTGATCCGCCTTTGGGCCGCGTCATACGACAGCTCCGTCAAACGTGCGAACTGGGCACGGCTGGCGATCTCATTGGTAAATGCCTGCACGGTCTGCACCGCGCCAAGGCTTTCCGAGGCATTGCCGGAACTTGCGGCGATCCAATCCTGGTTTTCCCGGCTCATCACCCGCAACCGGCGCCCCAACACCAATATGGGCACAATCACGGCAGGAACGATTAACAGCACCATCGCGGCCAGCTTGGCCGAGGTCAGCAGCATGAAAACCAATCCCCCTGTTACGATCAGAAGATTTCGCAAGGCGATGGATACCGACGACCCGATGACCGATAGGATCACGGTAGTATCCGTCGTGATCCGGCTCAGGACTTCGCCAGTCATGATTTTTTCGTAAAACTCGGGGCTCATCCCGATCACACGGTCGAATACAGCTTTGCGGATGTCCGCCACCACCCGTTCACCGAAACGTGTCACCAATGCATATCTAAGGCCGGTTCCGAGCGCTAAGAGCGCGGCGATAATTAGCGCTGCGACGAAATACTGGTCCAGTAGTTCGGTTTCGCCACTGCCGAAATTATCTATAACCCTGCGGACCGCCAAGGGAAGGGTCAGCGATATCATCGCGGTGATCATCAGCGCCAGGATAGCGGCAATCATCAGGGGACGATAAGGGTGGACGAACGGAACCAACGCCCGCAGCGCCCCCAGTTTGCGCGACTTCTTGCGTTCTTCTTGAGTCGGGCCGGGCGTGGGGGTGCGTGCCATTACAGATCCTTTTCAGCTACCGTGTCATCGCCCGCACACCCCACGGCGTCAAGACCTGCAAAAGTGCCCAAGCTGCGCTAGAACACGTCATATTCAAAAAAACCCACCCGCGCCTAGCCGCAAAGAGAATTCGCGCCATTCCAAGCTTTGGGCATCTTGGGATAATCTGCTTGCGGGAAAGGTGTGGAGCGGGCGGCGGGAATCGAACCCGCGTCTTCTGCGTGGAAGGCAGAGGTCTTACCATTACACAACGCCCGCGCTACGCTGATGAGGTATGACATACGTCAGGGGCCGTCAAGTGGTTCATCGCCTGCAAACAGCACGCGCTAATAAAACAAACAGGAATCACGACCCTTTACCTGTGCCATTCAATGGAGCAAGTTCCAGCACGACCACAATGCGAAACCGAAGCAAAGAATCTGCGATATGCCCAACCCGCTTTACGACGCTCTTTTCGCCCGCCACGCGGCACAGGACACTCCGTTTTTGCACCTGCCCGATGGACGTACCATTACCCATGGTCAGTTCATCGATACGGCTTCTCGCTATGCCAATGCCTTTACTTCCAAGGGGTTGGTACCCGGCGACCGTGTTGCGGTGCAGGTTGGAAAATCGCCGGATGCCTTGGCGCTTTATGCGGCCTGCGTGCAAGTCGGATTGGTGTTCTTGCCATTGAACCCTGCGTACACACCCACAGAGGTAGAATACTTTGTTTCAGACGCCTGTGCGAGGCTGCTGATTTGCGACCCTGCATGTGTCAATGATTTTGCCGTCGTCGCGGCCAACAGCGGTGCTGAGCTTGAGACGATGGATATCACGGGTCGCGGCACCATGCGCGACCTCGCGGCCGGCCATGGCCATGCGTTTACGACAGCCGAGCGGACCAAGGATGACCTAGCGGCGCTTTTGTATACATCTGGCACCACGGGCCGATCAAAAGGAGCGATGCTGAGTCAGAAGAACCTGTTGAGCAACGCAGAGACATTAACCAAGGCTTGGCAATTCACCAAAACCGATGTGCTGTTGCACGCACTGCCGATCTTTCACACTCATGGTTTGTTTGTCGCGACAAATATCATGCTACTGTCTGGCGGTGCGATGGTATTTTTGCCGAAACTGGATGCCGATCAATTGATCCGTTTCATGCCACGGGCCACGGCATTGATGGGGGTACCGACGTTTTACACCCGTCTGCTGGCGCATGATGATTTCACGGCCTGTTTAACCGCCCATATGCGCCTGTTCATCTCGGGTTCCGCCCCCTTGTTGGCCGATACTCATACTCAGTTCGAAGCCCGGACGGGTCATCGCATCCTGGAACGCTACGGCATGACCGAAACCAACATGAACACCTCCAACCCTTATGACGGGTCGCGTCGTGCCGGCACAGTGGGAATGCCCCTGCCAGGGATAGAGATTAAGGTTTGCGACCCGGAGACTGGCAAAACATTACCCCATGGTGACATAGGTGTTGTCGAAGTCCGGGGGCCGAACGTATTCCAAGGCTATTGGCGAATGCCGGAAAAGACGGCCTCTGAACTGCGCGCCGATGGTTTCTTCATTACCGGCGATCTGGGAGTGATGGATGATCAGGGGTATTTGAGCATCGTCGGTCGCGGCAAAGATCTCATCATTTCGGGTGGCTATAATATCTATCCTAAGGAAATAGAGCTGTTGCTAGACGATCAGCCCGGCGTCATGGAAAGTGCAGTGATTGGCGCACCTCATGCCGATTTAGGCGAAGCACCTGTCGGCGTACTGGTGGCGCAGGTTGACGCAACGCTGGACCTAGAAGCGATAAAAACCGCACTTGCTGGCAGCCTCGCAAGGTTCAAGTGCCCGCGCGAACTTGTCGTCATCGACGAATTGCCGCGTAACGCGATGGGGAAAGTCCAAAAAAACCTGCTGCGCGAGCAGTATGCAGATGTTTTCACCTGCTAGATCGTGCCCAGTCTTCCCGGTACGTTTGCCGTTATGCCCGCAGCACGCGCCATATCCCACCCCAAGACCTGATTGCTCGAGAGGCATGGGATCCCCGTAGCCGCTTCTATCTTATCAATCACGTTGAGCGTACGCATGTTCGTACAGCTTAAAAACAGCGCATCTACTTTTTCCTGCCGGGCTAGGTCTAGGGCCGCGCCGATGATTGAACGGGCGTCAATCCGCACGACCTTTGCCTCTTCGGCTTCGTCAAAGCTACCGAAAACCGGTGTGGCGATACCGACGTCGTCAAGGGCGGTACGCAGTTTAGCCGATACGTTAGCAACATAAGGCGACAGTAGCGCCAGTCGCGTCGCCCCCAAAGCGCCGCAGGCTTTGACCAGTGCCGCCAGCGGGTTGGTGACATGCGGGCTTGAGGCAGTTTGACGAACACAATCTGCCACCCTGTCAGAACCTATTTCAGCGGCCCCCGATGTGCATCCATATCCGATACTGGCAAAGCGGGCCGCTTTGGGCAATAACCCCGCCGAGGTTGCCAGATGCTTTTCCATTTCGGCTAACGTGTCGGTAGTGACTTTGTCACCACTTTGAATGCGGCTTACGTACAGCGCCACATCCATTGGCAACACGGCCCGCATATCACCTTCCAAGGTCTCGTCAGCCTGCAAGACGATCATGCCGAGCGCGTCAC
>LAZR01002600.1_pt1 | contig 10409 bp, 11 predicted proteins | sample 329461 | NCBI WGS metagenome assembly LAZR01 (sample SAMN03002196, study PRJNA259156) | marine sediment metagenome | biome: sea floor; feature: Hydrothermal impacted sediments; material: marine sediment; isolation source: Loki non-amplified sample from Loki's castle hydrothermal vent sediment ...
AAAAGCAAAACGGATTTTTAAAGCTTTAGAAGATAAATATATTGAAGAATTTAATAACGATAAATAAGATTAGTAAAGGGATAAAAAATGGAAAAAGATGAGTGGGTAGAAAAATTCAAGCAACAGATATTGCCTCAAATTGTTAAAGAATATAGACCAAAAAGAATTCTATTATTTGGATCACGGATTAAAAGAACATCAAATATTAATTCAGATTTAGATGTAATAATCATATCTGATTCATTTTATAATATTCCTTTTATTAGCCGAATGAGTAATGTTTTAAAGAAATTCAAATTTACTAAACATATTGATTACCTTTGTTATACTCCTGAAGAATTTGAAAGAATAAAAGATAATTCTTCTATTTTAATTGACGCATTAGAAGATGCTGAAATCATTATTTAATATTTTTTTTTTCCCGAAGGAAATCAAGATCTTGATGATGATCTTTTTTAAATTTTAAAGATTATCCATAATCACGTTTTATTTTGTTTTATTTTTTCAATATCCATCAACCTTCTATTAATGATTACTGATATAAAAATTAAGGAATAATACTAAAAACTAGCTCTCGAATTCAAGACTGGACGGAAGCTATGAATATTTTTAAGGAATTAATAAGTCAAAATGTCTGGACATTTGAAGCTATTATATATTTATGTGATTTATATCTAAGGGAACTACAACTGACTAACGATCCAAATTTCATGATATTTGACATTTTCTCTCATTAAAATACCTCAACTCTTAACTATCGAAATAAACTTCCTTTTTCCTTAAGTTAAATGAAATTAATTAATTATTTATAATTTTTATAGACCAATATTTGAATAATTTTAAAATTGCTAGCATTTAATTAGCCGGTCCAGCAATAAATGGGGGAAGTAATATCCTTAGCGAATTCTTCGGGTATTTTTCGCAAAGTCTTTTAAGTTAAAGAATCTTAAAATGTAATTGCAATCTAATTAGATTAGGATCAGTAGAAGTTCTATACTTAGCTATAATTTCTTATTTTATGGTTATTTAATTAATCATTACATTATATTGTATTTTGGTTCCTTCAACCCCATATATCCTCTTACGAATGCTCTTAAAATCTGTAATAAATACCATAGTCCACTCTCTTTAAAAGGAATTGTTATGAAGTGAGAAAGCCGATAAGTTAACATATCCTTTTTTCTAATTCCTAAGTAGTCCCCTAAAATTGAAACCCAATTTTTTACTAAAATCCTCTTTTTTGTTAAACCAAGGCTAGAAGATAACCCATCTCCGAATATTGTTAAGAATGCATGGCATCCAGGACAAAGTGAGCATAATACATCAGCTTTTGACTCAACTGCTTCATCGATTATTGGTATAATATCTTTTTTCAAGATTAGTTTTAGAGGGTTGTTTAATTCTCTAAATATACAGTATAAATCGCAAATCGAATTCTGTTTATTATGTTTCATTTCGGATATATTTACATTTGGGAGAACAGAAAGAAGGTTTCTAATGCTTGAAGTATCACCGCTATGTGCAAGGTGGCAAGAATCGTGAATCGTGATAACATTAGATTTAATATTGAGAGTGTTAAGAAGTTCTTTATTTTCTTCTTTTTTCAACAATTCAGCAAAGTAGTCTGCCGCATAAATAATTTCTAAATCATAGTCTTCAATAAATTGGGGAGCAAGTTTTTTAAGACCATAAAAACAAGATGCACAATAAACCAGCACTTTTTTGGTATTAAATTTTTTTATCTCATCGATTAAATTATTTAGAAGGTATATACCATGTTCAAATTGGCCATAATCCATTAAATGGGCCCCACAACATACCGGTTTATCAAATGAACCATCAATTAGTCCAAAGTTAAGATCCAGCTTAGTTAATATCTCTAATATTGTAAAATATTGATTCTCTAACAGTTGAATGCCGCAACCCGAAAAAAATATGACGTCTCGTGTTTCTGGGACTCGATATTTATCAAATTTTTCTCTATTTTTCCATGGTATCAAATAATTATTTATATTCCTAAGGAAATATGCAATTCTTCCCCCATTCACAAATTTTCCGAATATAGAAGGAATATTATGAGGAAGCCATGTATATTTTCTATCAATTTTAAACAATTCAAATTTAATAGCTGCAAGTCGTTCTGATAAATCCAACCCGTTTATACAAGAGTTCTGGCAAGACTTACAGTATAGACATGATTTTAAAAATTTCTTAATCCTTTTTACATTTTTTTTGTCTAAATTATTCTGAAAAAGGCTTTTTAGGGTTTTATGTATTGGATATTTGGTATTTTTATAAGCAAAACAATTTTTAAAGCAGATACCACATTCGTTACATTCCTTAATGTAATATTCTTTAAATTTAGAAAATTCAATATTCGAGATTGATTTCATAAATAAAGTTAACTTCTTTGTATTTTATATAAAAATTGTATTCTGAATAATAAAAAAGATTAATGCTTAATATTTAGTTTACCCTATACTAATTTAAAATTTAGGCAATTAATACTGTTATTTATTAATTTAATAAGATCAAAATAATTAATATGAAACCGGAGCGGTAGAAAATGTGTGAAAATAAACCAAAAATTCTAGTAGTTTCAGATGTACATTTAGGGTCATTAGATTGTGAAAAAGACTTATTTATTCAATTTTTAAATCGTGTTATTAATGGAGAATTCGGAAGTGAATTACAGGCTTTTATAATATTAGGAGATTTCATTGATTTATGTACTGATCTTCCTAGGACTCTTTTGGGAAGGAAAAAAGTTCAAAAAATTTTTAAACTTTTACTTGAAATTAAAGAGAAAATGAAGCTTGTTTTTTTGTTAGGAAATCACGAAATTCCTGTTACTCGAGACTATGATGAGAAATTTGAACGACGAAAAAAGAAATTTTTAAGAAAATTTAAGCATACTAAATTCAATGAATTATTTGGTTCTGAGTTATACTATCAATATTTACTACTAAAAAAATATGAAAACGAGGATATGCTCCTAATGTATAATTCGCGAGAGCAACTTGAAAATAATCCAATTAAAAAAGTGACAATTGAAGGGCTTGACTTAGACAGCGATTATAGGTGCTTTATGGCTCATGGTTTTCAATTTGAGAGTGAAGTATATCGGTTTTTTGTAGGGCAATTATGGAAATCATTAATCTCGAGCAACAAGTTTGAAGTGAAAGAAACTTATGATTATTTCTGGAATCAAATTATAAGGAATGGAAGAAAAATTAAACCTATTAAATTTGAAGACATGAAAGAGGAATTAGCTAAGTTAAAAAGCAAATCAATTAAATCAGTAGATACTGCTTTTTCAGAATTAAATATTTTAGAATTTAACTTTCTTAAATCCAGTATGCGTGTCATGAAAAAGTGGCACCGAGCAAGTAAACCTACTTATTTTTTAAAGGAAATAAAAAAGTTTTTAGAGGATGATGATTATGATTTTTCAAAAATAAACCATGTTGTATATGGACATTCACATTATAAGGAAATATCCTATGCCACGATCAATAATCAACAAGTAGAAATAATAAATGATGGTTCTTGGCAACATATTCAACCTTCTTATGTAGAAATTTGTGGGAAAGGTAAAATGTATTTAAGAACCATAAATTAAAGAAGTAATAAATCTCTTCAAATAAATCATCATTAGCTTCTATAGACCCAAGAAAGTGCCATTCACCTTCATCGACATTTTGACCATTTGCGTAAGTATTCGCCATATTATAGAGTCTAGTGAAATTTTCATAATGCAAGGCAATCCGATTTTCAGCATAATCTCTTGCGCTCCATGTTGTTATTAAGAATTGCCAATCGCTACTCTCTAATAACAATAATTCGCGAGCCATTTGTTTGAGAATTTTGATTAGATTGGAGTTTCACTAAAATTTAATAAGGTTTCTAAAGATTTTTCATTTAACCTTTTAGATTCATCCAAATCTCCCTGTAAAAGCTTGATATATACAGTATTATGAAAATTCCCTGCTTTTTGCATATTTATAAGTGTACTATTTCCCTTCATGTAAGTTAAAGCTCTATGGAATGAATTTAATGCTAATTCATATTCACCCTTGACTGTTAGTGCATTCCCTAATCTAAATTGGCACCAAGGTCTTGAAAAATATAATGTATCATATTCCTCAGAGATTTTAAAAGCTCTCTTGTAATATTCAATAGCTATGTTTAACTCACCTGTTATCTCTTTAATATTTCCTTTCATCAAGTAAATGTACGATTCTCTTTGCTTAATTTTAGAAGGTTCTTCATGTATAGCTGATTTAAGCAATTCTTCGCAAAGGGTAAAGTACGATCTAACCTCCCATATTCTATTTAGCATTAGATACCCTCCATTTGCTACAAAAAGAGCATCAATGGCAAGTAATGGTTTATTTTGCTTCAAACTCTCCTTGTATGCAATCTCACCGATTTTTATTGTTTCGTTATAATTCCCCATATAAAAATTATACATTCCTTTAGCAATCTGACATCTAAGATCTTCTTCTCGGGATAGATTCTCTTTTTCTTCTAAACTGGTGATTAACTCGAATTCCCGTTCTACTTCTCCTTCATTGAATATCTTCCAACTTTCCTTTATTACATCATTAATTGTTTCGAGCATTTTTTTGATAATGATAAATAAATATCCTAAATCTTAAAGTTGTTAGAAAAAAAAGAAGAAACAATTCCTTAAAAGAATTTTGAATATATATAAAATTTAGTTATGATATCTTCCAAAGAATTGTTTTAATTAATGTTCTCTTTTCGATAATTGAATAAGAATTTACAACTCTACCGTAGATTTAAATATTGTATTATGATCACTTACTATACGTCATTTATTCAAAAGTGAATTTATAATCGTAAGAAATTTAATCATTAGAAAGATAATTGAATAATTAAATAAATGAAGGAAAAATAAAAAATGGATAAAAAAAATTTAGGACTAATTCTACTTACATATATTATTCTCTCTAATTTTCAGTATATGTTGGTAAATTCGGGTGGAAGTATAATTAATAGTCAATTTAACACAGATTCCGACGTTTCAGTTAAAATAAGTGATGCTCAATACGATTGTGTGGATGCGTGGATCATTATTGGGGGGGATAAATCATCCCATGAATATTGGGAGTTAGTATTATTGACACTCGAATGGGTCTATGATCAAGCATTAGCATTGGGCAATAATGATAATGAAATATTAATGTTAGTTCCAGAAGTTGCTCTCACACACACTTCACGGGAATATGGGGATAGTTCTCCTACTAATTTAAATTATGCATTTAATACATGGGCGCCTGATAAAGTTGGTCCGAATGGTGTTTTAGCAGTTTATTTGCATGATCATGGAGGAAATAATGCAATGGCAAATCATCCTTATCCTTCATTGACTGCAAGTGAACTTGATCAATACTTGGATGATTTTGAAGCAGCTTCTGGATGTGATCGGATTATTGTTGTTTATGAAGCATGCTCTTCTGGATCTTTTCTAGATGAATTAAGTAAATCAAATCGAATAATTATGACATCAACTGAACCTGGTTATAGCGCATGGTGGAGTCCGATCGCACCTCATATTTCATTGTTTGGAGAAAGCCTTTTTAATTCAATCCTTGCAGGAAATTCCATTGGAGATGCTTTCGTGGATGCTAGTAATGAGATTAACGCTTTAGGTTACGGAGGTATACAAAAACCATGTATTGAGGATAATCATGATGGTGTTGGACATATAGTAAATGCTTGGGGACACCTTCCAAGTACAGGAGATGGAAGTGATGCAAAAAACACCTATTTATCTCAGGGATGTCCTCCCAAATTGATTCAGTTTCCACAAATCAAGTTTGTTCCATTAAAATTTTGGGTGGCATATAATCTCACAATAATAAATATTCCACTTTCCATAGGAGTTGATAATTCAACAGGCATAGCAAGTGTGATTTGTAGAGTAATACCCGAAGATTGGACACCCCCAGAACCGAGAGATAATGAATCAATGGGAGGTTGGGATGGTAATGAAAGTTTATATCAATGGGAATTAACCCCTGATGGAAATGGTAATTTTACTGGAAGTTTAGCGATTAATTCCCCAATACTTAATTCCAACTATTTGCTTTCCTTTTTTGTTAAAGATGTGGATGGAAGACGTGGTCAGGTTGTTTCTACTCAAGTAGGTATTAATGATGATGGAATTGCTCCTGTAGATAATTCTAATCCTATAGTAATAATTACAAATCCAAATGAGAATACGGGATTAAAAGGTGTCGTTAATATTACAGCTGAAGGAGATGATGATCAGGCGCTTGATAAAATTCAGATTTATCTTGATGGTGTATTGTTGAAGGATGAATCAATGCCAGACTATTACCCATATCCCGAAGTGGTCCATAGTATAAATACATCAGATTATAATTTGGGACTTCATAATATTACGGCTAGAGCAGTCGATAAAACAAACAACTTTCAAGAAACTACAATATTAGTTACATTCGAAGAAGATAAAGATACTATTCCTGGTTTTCGAATTACTTTCCTATTTACAGGAACTTTAGTTGGAATCGTAACAATCATTATTTTATATGTAAAACGGAATCCAGTAAGAAAAAAAAAAAAAATAAGGAAAACTTAACCCGTTTTAACATTAGGTTTTCGGGAAAGTCTTTCAGGTCCATAATAAACAATTACTATAATTACGTACAAACCTATTAAAATACCCCCAGCTAAATAAAAAATCATAGTTGGTAATAATCCAAGTTTTCCTGTTATGAAAGTTCCAACGAAATTAAAACAGAAGTGGAAAAATACAGCAATAACTAGACTACCATTGGTATTGTTATATCCCCATGTTATTATGATTGAGAGAACGATATTTAGGAATATAAAAATGTAGAATGGTAATCTATTTTCAACCAGATATAATGGTAAATGCCAAAAGCCCCATAATATTCCTAAAATAATACTTGAAGTCAATGCAGAAAATCTTGATTGCAATCTAGGTAATGCATATCCGCGCCAACCAGCTTCTTCATTTAAAGGACCACTTATTAAAGCTATGAACAAATCCAAAAGAAAAATTGCAAATGTGTAACTTGGTGCGGGTCCTGGTGCTATACCTCCAAAAAGAAGGTAAAATAGAGCAAATATCAGAGGAGCAATTATTAATATTAATCCCGCAAAATACCACAAAAAATTTACCTTCCAAATTTTAAACCCAGAAAAGAGGTTTTTAATCCCCTGCAATCCATCAGTTAAACCTGATATAATTATAGCTGAAATAGTTGGCGTAGTTATTGCTAAAATTGCAAAAAACATATCTTTAAAATAATTATCTGTAAGAATTCTAACTCCAATTTGAATAAATACCGTTATTGTCATCAAAGCAAAACTGAGTAAAAAGAAAATAATAAGATTTTTCCTATTATTTGTATTGTTTATTTTGAGTTTTGGGTTTTCATTTATTACTTCTTTATTTTCACTTATCATATTAATCAAATTAAAAATATTATATAATGAAAGCAAGTTGGATTAATATTTAAATAATAATTAGACCAATATTCAAATCTTCAGTCGTTACCGTAATAATTTTACTAAGAGTTATTCCGTGATAAATCGCACTGATGAGCTTGAAATAATTCTCATTTTTTATCCTGAATATCCTCTTGGTAAATAAAAAAAGATTGTCAGATAAAGAGGGAAGATAAAGAACAGTTTCTGAATTTACTTTTTTGCAAACGGTTCAAGATCTATCGCTTCAAATAAGTCGTCATTAGCTTCAATAGAACCAAGGAAGTGCCATTCACCTTCATCAACATTTTGACCATTCGCATACGTGTTAGCCATGCCATAAAGACTTGTAAAGTTGTCATAATGAAATGTAATCTATTGAATTATATATAAGACTTTTTTTCCGGGAGTAGATTCTATGTCCTAAACCCGTCGTAATATGTCTCCTTCGGTGGAGTTTATACACAGGTGTTCGGTATGCTGAATTGTCGCAACCAGATGCGAGAATTGTTATTTTTTTATTTTTTATTTGACTTAATCAAAATCATTAAAATAAGAAACTCTACTATTTTTTAATTTCGAGTTTTTATCTTTTAGTTAAATAATAAGATTTTATTATAACAGGATATTTACTCTTGAATAAAGAAAAGTGATTAAATTGTTGGAAAATTTAAAAAGTAATAAAGAACTCTTGGAAAAAGGCAAAATATTTAAGTATAATTACTATTTAATTGAATCTCGTGCTAAAATTAATGAAGATTTTAAAATAAATAATTTTTCTCACTTTTATCAAATAGAGCATATAAATGAGTCTGAAAGGGATTTTGAGAATGAAAATATAAAAAAGGCAATTTCAGTTTTAAAAAAAATCAAAACTCAAGATAACAATACAAATTTTTACATTCTTAGAATAACGATTGTTGATTTAACTCAAAGAGAAGTTAAACATCCAGTTACCCAATTATCCCAAATAGTTGATCCTGAGATTGGAATTGGAACTTTATCATCTACGTTCTTTTTAACTTCATTAGAGATGTATGCAATATAGAGATAAATCAAATTGGAGTTTAGAACAATACTAAGAGTTGTGTAAACTCTGATCCTTAATTGTCCCGTAATCAAAAAACAATTATATTTGCTGTAATTACAATATTTTTCGATTTTTGTGAGTGTGATTCTATAGGAATCTTATCCTATTTATTAAATACCAGCCGAACATTTAAATTCTAAAGAAATTATTATTTCATTACACTTTATTAAAATCAAGTAAGGTGAGGAAAAAGAGCATGAGTGAAATAACAGAAGCAATTAAAGAATTAGAAGAAGAAAAGTTATTACAATTAGTAAAAGAAAAGCTTGATGCTGGGGAGGATCCAATTAAGATTTTAGAGGCGTGTAGAATGGGAATGACCGAAATTGGAAAGGGGTCCGGTGATACGGTATTTTTAACTGATCTTATCATGGCTGGCGAGATATTCAACGAAGCTATGGAACTTTTGATGCCAAAATTAGTTGGGTCTTCCACAAAAAGTTTAGGGAAGGTAATTATTGGAACTGTTGAAGGGGATATTCACAACATCGGTAAAGATATAGCGATTAATTTCTTAAAAGCTGAAGGTTTTAATGTTATTGATTTAGGCGTAAATGTTCAAGCTCAAAAATTTATTGATGCGATTAAAGAACACAATCCACCCGTCGTTGGTTTGAGTGGTCTACTTACCTTATCAATAGAGCCTATGAAAAAAAGCATAGAAGCTATTGCTGCCGCTAATCTGAGGGACGGATTAAAGATTATAATTGGAGGAGAAAGAACTGATGAAGAAGTCTGTAAATATGTGGGAGCAGATGCTTGGGTTAATGATGCGATCGAAGGTGTGAAAATAATTAAAAATTGGGTAGGAGGTGCTTAGAAAAATGGACAATGCTGAAGAATTAATAAAAGCGAAAATTGAAAGATTGGAAACAGCTACTGCAGTAAAAGAACCTGATAGAGTGCCAATTGGTATTGCCACGACATATTTCCCTGCAAAATATGCGGGTGTGAGTTATGAGAATGTATGGTATGACAACAATAAATATACTGAAGTTGGAATAAAGTTTGCAAGGGATTTTAACTGGGACGCAGTTAGTCTCCATCGTTCATTTGAAAGTATTCCTCTTGGGCTAGCTTTAGCTGGTTTCGATACTGAGTTAGCAGTTGGAGTAGTAGTTAGCTCCGTATTAGCGGGTGGAGCATCTCACGACATACTTGGGGATGTGTATTCTTCAAATCCAGGTAGGGAAGTGGGAGAGAACAATGAATCGCAATGGGTTATAGAAAAACCAGTTATGAACGATGATGAGTATGATCGGCTTATAGAACAACCCTTTGATTTTTTAATGGGGACTGTGATTCCAAGAGCATATAAAAACCTAGCAGATTTAAATTCACCTACAGCTGTAGGTGCTCTATTGAAAATGGGTCAAGAAGTTGCTAAATTTCCGAATTTCTTAATGGATTTCGTAGGAAAATGGAAAGCGGAGGCTTGGCTTCCATGGTATTATGCTGTAGCTTGCAATCCCTTAGATACTTTAGGAGCTTTCCTTAGAGATTTTGATAAACTTTCTTTGGATATATATAGAATGCCTGATAAAGTCAAAAAAGCTTGTGAAATAATAACTCCTGTATTAGCGACAATAGGGAAAGTGACAGGAGCGATCTCAAGGGATGTAACAGGTTCTCGTAGAGTTTTCTGCCCCATATGGTATAACACTTACTTATCGCCAGAAAAGTTTAGAGAGTTCCATTTCCCTTATATTAAACAAATTGTAAATGAATTAATTGAAGCAGGTTTTACACCACTTATGAGTTTCCAGGGACGAAGTGATCATCTTTTGGACCAACTTAAAGAACTCCCTGAAGG
>LAZR01002601.1_pt1 | contig 10406 bp, 3 predicted proteins | sample 329461 | NCBI WGS metagenome assembly LAZR01 (sample SAMN03002196, study PRJNA259156) | marine sediment metagenome | biome: sea floor; feature: Hydrothermal impacted sediments; material: marine sediment; isolation source: Loki non-amplified sample from Loki's castle hydrothermal vent sediment ...
ATGGATAAATATGCATATCGATACTTAGATACTGATTTCTCACAAGCTTATTACCCTCTCACTTCTGTTCTTGAAGTGAACAGCTATGCCGTCCTTGCTTTGGAACGTTTAGGTGCCTTAGGTTTGATTGATATAAATAAGATGATAAACTTTCTGTGGAGCTGTTATAATCCTATAACTTCTGGCTTTATTGGGCAGCCTTATTCTTCAGACTTAGACGATTTTTTCAAGGTCTCGACAGCGGATAACACATATTATGCAATTAAAACCTTGGATCTTCTCATGAACGATTGGAATAGTTACGCTCAAGAGAGAAATGACTTGATTTCTTATATCAACTCTTTACAGATTACTGATAACTATAATTGGAAATATGGGGGGTTTTCCAATGATCTCGATCCTCTTTTTAACTCCCTTCCAGGCGCTACTGAACCTTATTTATTCTCGTCATATTACAGCATAAAAAGCCTTCAGATCTTTGGGATGGTAGGAACTATCAATATAAATACCTTTCATACCTTTTTGGAAAGTATTTATAATCCAGGTGAAGATTTTTTTTATTCCTCTCCCAATAAAAATAAGTCAAATATTGTTACTTCTGCCCTTGGACTTGACCTTTCCTTACTCACGGGATTTGCTCTTGACGATGAAGCTCAATTGGTTAATTTTATACTTACTCGTCGAAACAGTCTTGGTATTTGGGATGGTTCAACCATAGCACAGATTCATGAATTAATCGATACATTCCAAATAATAAGAGCATTAAACGATTCGGGAAAGATTGGGATGTTATCACCGTCTGACATTACCCAAATAGCAGATATTATTGTAGATTATTATTCTCATGGCCAAGGGTTTTCACTTATATCTATTGACTATCCCACTATAACTCTCTTACACAAAATTATCTCATCGTTCGACTTGTATGGGAATGTTTCTGATTTAGATTTTCAAGAAATTTACCGCCTAATTCTTGAGGCATATGTATATGAAGATATAATACAGTATAACGGGTTCTATTCCTATTCGAACTTTGGTTTGTTATGGAGTCCTTTTCGCTCATTCCCTATCGAATTTTATAGTTCAGGATACAAAAATTTCAGTGAAGAAATTGGGTATGAAATGTCTCATAGGGCGACGTTCGAAGCACTTGACTCATTAAAAAAAATTTCTAAATTAGATGATTTTGGTCTTGTTTACGATCTCACCAAGTTAAAAGACGATATTCTAGACTCACAATTCCTAAACCCCTCATATTCCGAACAGCATGGAGCTTTTACATATATTTATGGGTATGATACTTGGCTTTTAGATTACTTAAGCAGAAATATCTATTTCGAATATAGTTATTATGTCATAAAAACACTTGAATTGTTGGTAGAAGAATTAAATCTTGGAGATATTACATCCTTATCGTTTGATATCCCTGCTTTAGAATCTTATATTAACAATCATACGGTAGAAACTTCAGGAGAATTGTATTTCAAACCTACCTACACCGACAATAGTGATTCCATCATTGAAAACACCTATTACATGGTTTATATCCTAAAAGCTCTTGATTTATATGACCTTGACGAAGGTAAGATTGGGAACTTTGTTCTTGCTAATATTAATTACTCCAGTATCAAGAGTGTTTACTACTCTTACAAGCTATCTAATATCTTAAATGGAACAATTAACCTTAATTATGATTTGATTTACACTTTAATTGGTGAGATTTATGATGATTCACTTAAGGAATATTATCTTACAACCGATAGGCAAGAGATTGACCAAGAAATTCTTTTTTGGATAAGTGATATGGTTGTAAATGATCTAGGCTCTTCTTCAACCATTGTAAATATTGAGTATCTCGAAAGTTTTGAATTCTTATCAACAGGAAATTATATTAATTTTAGTATTAATTCCAAATACAGTGGGACATATTGGTTTTGGATGAACGGAGTACTGGTAGGTTTAAGTATGTTTCAATCCAATGGAGATAATATATCAATTTCTCTTGATAATTATGCAAACGTGCTAGGAAACTATACTTTTAAAATAAATGCGACCGCTCTAGATGGACGTTATGGCGAGGCAGAAGCTAATTTTAATGTATATTCGGATTCAAGCACAATAGTTAATATTGAATATCTTACAAGTTTTGAATTCCTCTCAACCAAAAATGTTATTAATTTCAGTATTATCTCTAAGTATAGCGGGATCTATTGGTTTTGGGTAAATAATCTACTTGTAAATTCAAGCCCGTTTCAATCCAATGGATATAATATATCAATTTCTCTCGATAATTATACAGATATGATGGGAGATTATACTGTTAAAATAAATGCAACAGCACAAGATGGTCGTTACGGTGAGGTAATATCTAGTTTTAGCGTATATACTGATTCAAGCACGGTTGTAAATATTGATCATCTTGAAAGTTTTGAATTCCTTTCAACGGGAAATGTTATTAATTTCAGTGTTACTTCCAAGTATAATGGAACGTATTGGGTCTGGATCAACAGGTTGCTTATAAATTCAAGCACGTTTCAATCGTATGGATATAATATTTCAATCTCTCTTGATAGCTATACGAATATGTTAGGAAATTATTCTATTAAAATAAATGCTACCGCCTTAGACGGTCATTACGGAGAAGCTACATCCAGTTTTAGTGTGTATACAGATTCGAGCACAATTGTCAATATTGAACATCTTGCAAGTTTTGAATTTCTCTCAATTGGAAACAATATTAATTTCAGTGTTACTTCCAAGTATAGCGGAACATATTGGTTTTGGGTGAATAGACAGCTTATAAATTCAAGTACGTTCCAATCTTTTGGGTACAATGTCTCTATTTCTCTTGATGGCTACACAGGATTGTTAGGGAACTATACTATTAAAATAAACGCTACTGCGATAGACGGTCGATATGGTGAGACAGTTTCCAGTTTCAGCGTGTATTCCGCTTCAAGTACAATTATACTTATCCTTACTCTGAATAATTACGAGTTTAATTATACCGATAATAATATAGTTTTTAGTGTACACTCTGATTATCCTGAGGTATATAATTTTTCAATAGATGGTTTTGAGATAAGTTCAGGGATATATTTTAATGGTCAATTCTTTATTTTTTCAATTGATGGTTATAGTGTAGGAAATCATGAAATAGTTATCTGGGCGCGGGGGTTGGATAACAAAGAAGGAACTGCGTATGGGAATTTCTCCGTTTATTCGACTACTGAAACTATAATTACTATTCATTCCGTTGAAAATTATGTATACAACTCAACGGGTAAGTTCGTTAACTTTAGTATTTCTTCAGATTTCCCAGAGTATTATACAATCGAAATTGATGGCGTTGGTGTTGATGGTGGCACATATTTTAGCAATATCCCAATACTTTATTCAATTGATGGATATGATGTGGGAAGGCATACGATAGTTATCTGGGCTAATAGTTCCGATAAAACAGAAGCAATGGCTACAATACAATTTGATATATTTAGCATTGCTTTCTTGGAGATTGAAATACTCCATCTCCAAAATTATGAATTTAAATCGACCGGAAATTATATTTTATTTTATATTAATGCCTCATTTCCCGACTCATATCGATTTTATATTGATGGGCCTTTAAATGGCTCAGGAACTTATATGTATGGTGGAGAGCAGTTCAATTTCTCGATCGATAATTATTTTGTTGGAGAATATAACATATCTATATGGGTGAATTCTACATATGGAAGAGAGTCCTTATATGAGTCAAGTTTTACAGTTTATTCTCTTTCAAGCACGATAGTAACTATAGAAGAACTATATGATTATGAGTTTTTGACTATTGGGAGCTTTGTTAAATTTAATATACTCTCCCTATATCCCGATTATTATATTCTCTCAATAGACGGAATAGAAGTTAATAGAAGTGATTATCTTAACGGTATTTATTACCAAGTGCCGATTGATGGATATGGAATGGGAACTCATATCTTGTTAATTTGGGCTATTGGCGAAGATGGAAAAATTGGAACTGCTTCAGGACAATTTAATGTTTATTCGAATTCAACCACAAGTATAACGATAAACCAAATATCCAGCTACCAATTCATGACAAATGGAAACACCATCAATTTTTCAATCTCTTCTACTTATACGGGGGCGTATAACATTTCAATAAATGGAGTTTTAATAGATGATGGCAATTATACAATAGATGAGATTATACTCTGCCCATCTGACGGATATATTGTGGGCATTTACAATGTTTCGATCTATGCGAAAAGTCTAGATGGAAAACAAGCTCAATACCACACAACTTTTACAGTATTCTCAAATTCTACCACCCTGGTTAAGATTAATTATTTGGAAGGGTGTGAGTTTTTGTCCACCGAGAACTATATCAACTTTTCTATTGATTCTAGTTATCCTGACTATTATGAATTGTGGATTAATGGGAGTTTGGTTTCTATTGATAATTATTCCAGCGGGAGTTATATACTATACTCCCTAGATAATTATACATCCTTCTTGGGGAATTATGAGGTCTATATATGGGCTATTGGAAAGGATTTTGGAGTGGGGTATGCTTATGGGGAATTTAGTGTATATTCCTCTTCCTCAACGGTTATCACTGTAAATAAATTAGAAGTGGGTGAATTTATGTCCACAGGGAATTATATCAACTTTTCAATAGATTCAGCCTATCCTGATTATTACGAATTTTGGATAAATGGATTAATGCTGTCTACTGCTAATTATTCAAGCAGTAGCAATATTTTATACTCTTTGGATAATTACTCCCCAATTTTAGGAAATCATTCAATTTACATATGGGCTGTTGGTTTGGACGGTAAAATTGGTACATTGAGTGTAGAATTTAGTGTTTCTTCAACCTCATCAACGATTATTACAATCAATGAATTGGGAGGGTGCGAATTTATGTCCATAGGGAATTACTTAAATTTTTCCATAGATTCAAACTATTCCGGTTATTATGAACTATGGATTAATGGGAGCTTAGTTTCTGTTGATAATTATTCCATCGGTAATTATTTCATCTATTCACTGGATAATTATACAGCCCTTTTAGGAAATTATTCAGTTTACATCTGGGCAGTTAGTTTAGACGGGAAAATTGGCACAACGTTAGCAGAATTTAGCGTCTATTCAACCTCATCAACGATTATTACTATAAATGAATTGGATGGGTGTGAATTTATGTCCATTGGGAATTATATAAACTTTTCAATAGATTCTAGCTATCCAGATTATTTTGAATTGTGGATTAATGGGAGTTTAGTTTCTGTTGATAATTATTCCAGCGGGAGTTATATATTATACTCGTTAGATAATTATACAGCTTTTTTAGGGAATCATTCAATTTATATCTGGGCTGTCGGTTTAGATGGTAAAATCGGAACATTGAGTGTAGAATTTAGCGTCTATTCAACCTCGTCAACGATTATTACAATCAATACATTAGAAGTGGGTGAATATATGTCCTCAGAAAATTATATCAACTTTACAATCTTTTCTGCATATCCTGATTATTACAATGTATGGATAGACGGGATAGTAGCGTCTACCGGAAATTATTCTAGCGGAATCCATATTATATATTCACTGGATAATTATACAAGCCTCTTAGGAAAACATTCAATCTTTATATGGGCTGTTGGCTTGGATGGAAATGTCGGAATTGTGATGGTAGAATTTGAAGTACTATCAATACCGAATGAAATATCTATTAATATTATTAAGCTTGAAGATTACGAATACAACTCTACTGGAAATGAATTATTCTTTACAATAGCTGGTAAATATCCAAATAGGTATATGATTACAATCGATAATGTTATTGTTTGTTCTGAAAATTACACTGAAGGGGAAATAATTGTTTTTTCAATCGATAATTATGGAGTAGGAGTGCATAACATCTCTATTTGGGCAATAGGGTTAGATGGAAAAGAGATTGAGGTTGAAGCGGTATTAACAGTTTACTTTAATGGTGAAGTTAAGAATCCGGATCCAGCTATATCTGATCCACCAATAACAGCTTTCATCTTTAGTGGCATTCTCATAATGATACCTAGTATATTTATAGGTGTATTCTATCGAAAGAAACAGAAAATTAAATCTTTTTTACCTTCAAAAAAGACCAAAACGAAATTAAAGAAATAGGTCATACCTCGATTTTAGAATCTTTTTTTTCTGCTTTTTTTCTTTAAATATTTCTAACTTGATTATGGATTATCAAATTTAATGCGATAGTCATGAAAAGAAAATTGTTATTGCTCTTGGGATGTGTTTTGCTGGTTTGTACAGGATATTTTTTCCCTAAAAATATTGTTCAGACTGAAGGAATAAATACTAGCTCGGAATCTTTACAGATGTCATCAAAAAGCAATTATAATAATATTGACTCTGTTTTTAGTGAGAAGCTTAACTCCTATAACGCCTATGGGGTGTATCCTCAGTTGTACGAGCCATCGTTACAAGCCACTTTTTATGGTGTAGCTACTTTAGACAGCCTCGGGAAATTGGACCAAGCAAAAAAGACAGCCCTTATCAATTATATAATGTCGCATTATAATGAATCTTCAGGTCTGTTTATGGATAAATACGCATATAGATACTTAGATACAGATTTCACTCAAATTTATTACCCTCTCACCTCCGTTCTTGAAGTAAACAGTTATGCCGTTCTTGCTCTGGATCGTTTGGATGCTTTAGGTTTAATTGATGTAAATAAGATGATCAGTTTTATTTGGAGCTGTTATAATCCTGTAAGTTCGGGTTTTATCGGCCAACCTTACTCTTCAGACATAGACGATTTTTTCAAGGTCTCAACAGCGGATAACACATATTATGCATTAAAAACCCTTGACCTTCTCATGAGTAATTGGAATAGTTACACTCAGCAGAAAAACGAATTGATTTCTTATATTAATTCTTTACAGATTACTGATAATAGTAATTGGAGATTTGGCGGATTTATCAACGATTTAGATCCTAATTTTGATTCTCTCCCCGGTTTTACTGAACCTTATTTATTTTCTTCATATTATAGCATAAAAAGTCTTCAAATCTTCGGGATGGAAGGAAGCATCAATATAAATACCTTTTATCTCTTTTTGGGAGGTATATATAATTCAGGAGCAGATTTTTTTTATTCTTCACCTAATCAAAATAGGTCAAATATCGTAGCGTCAGCAATCGGACTTGATCTTTCCTTACTCACGGGATTTGCGCTTGTTGATGAGAGCACCTTAACTAATTTTATCTATACTCATCGAAATAGTCTTGGTATTTGGGATGGCTCAACCGCAATACAAATTCATGAGTTACTTGATACCTTCCAGATAGTTAGATCATTAAGCGAAGCGGGAAAAATTGGAGTGTTATCTTTTACGGATGTTGAGCAAATAGTAGATGTGATTATAACTTATTTTGGTCGGGAGCAGGGATTTTCGTTAATATCCATAGACTATCCTACCATGACTTTTTTGCATACAATCGTCTCATCATTCGACTTGTATGAGAAAGTTTCTGATTTAGACCTTCTAGAGATATATGGCTTAATTACTGAAGCGTATGTGTATGAAGATATAATACTGTATAACGGATTTTATTCCTATTCGAATTTTGGGGTGTTATGGACTCCTTTTCGCTCATTTCCTATCGAATTTTATAGTTCAGGATACAAAAATTTCAGTGAAGAAATTGGCTATGAAATGTCTCATAGAGCCACCTTTGAAGCGCTCGATTCCTTAAAAAAGATCTTCAAATTAGATGATTTTGGACTTGATTATGATCTTACCAAGTTAAAAGATGATATTTTAGACACACAATTCCTAAACCCCTCCTATCCCGAACAGCATGGAGCCTTTACATACATTTATGGGTATGATACCTGGCTTTTAGACTATCTGAGCAAAAATATCTATTTCGAATATAGTTATTATGCAATAAAAACGCTAGAATTGTTGGTAGAAGAGCTAAATATCGGAGATATTACATTTTTAGATTTTGACATTCCTGCTTTACGATCTTATATTGATAATAATTTAGTAGAAACTTCAGAAGTCTTATATTTCAATCCAGATTATTCCAACGATATTGCCACCATTATTGAAAATACCTATTACATGATTTATATTCTAAAAGCGCTTGATATATATGATTTAGATGATCAAAAACTTATGAATCTAATTTACCAAAACCTCGACTATGGCAGCATAAAAAACATTTATTTCAGCTATAAAATATCGGAACTTTTGGAATTAAATATAGATTTTGAAAATGAACTAGTAAATAATTTGGTCCAAAACATATTTTCAGAAGATATAAAAGAATTTTCACCTTCTGAAGGTGAGATGGTGGACCAAGAAGTTTTTTTATGGATCTGCGAAATGGCACAAGAGAGTCAACTTACGATTAATGTTGAAACTCAAACAAGTGTGGCTTTAGGAGGAACTCTTAATATTACCGCGTCGGTTTCAAACTTAATTATCTCTTATTTTGAAAGAAATCTGACCCTGATGTTTGAAAGTATTCAGTTAGGATCGCATAAATTTAACACGACGTTCGATAACCATTTCTTTGTGGAGGTAACTGTTCCACATAACCCTAACTTCTATCCTACGATTTATGGAAAGTTAGTCGTGTATGAAGGAGATATAAACATAAAAGAAATGAGTATTACTTTTAATACATTTTACCATCAAAAAGACTATCAAGACGAGATTGGGGGTACTATCACACTTTCAGTATTATTTCTTACGATCCCTGGAGGAGTTATAATTTTCACGGAAGTCAAATCGAAAAAAAGAATGATTAGGACTTAAAATGGTTATAAAAACTCACTTAATACAAGAGAAGGAAGACCTTAGTTATAAGACTTTCAAGCAAGTATTAACAATTTTAGAAGAGTTTAAAGGTAATCTTAATAAACGGTTTAATTTCACCAAGCTAGGACAGTATCTCCGCTTAGAGCCTTCTGAAGTAGAAGAGATTATATCTCTTATACTTACATTTCAGGATTTGTTTGAAAATGTGTTTAAGACCTATTTAGTAAGAAAGAAAATGATGAATAATCAAATCTACCTCATAGCTGAACCTCACAAAGTATCGCAATGTTTAGTCCCTCACAAAATAAGAATTACAAACCGCCATCTCAACTTGCTAAATGATATTATTTATTTCTTTAAATTCGTACAAAGGGGAAAAGGGTTTGATATAGAAGGAAATAGATCTGATCTTTTAAAAAATGTAAAAGAGCTATTTGAATATTATCCATACTTCTTCCTAAAAAAAAATGGGTTCACTTATCCCTCTGAATTAGGGTTAGAGCTGGGAGAATTAATACTTTCCTTTAAAAAAAATAATAAACATTTAAAAAAACTGCAAGTAAAAGAACATACCATAATCGTGGAGTAAAATGAGTGAAATGAGTAAAACTGCGGTAGAAGGGTTGACGCCAAACAAAAAGCTAGATTCTCTGGAGGCACGTGAGTACCAAATAAATATAGCTAAAAAATGCGTCAGTAAAAATTCATTAGTAGTTCTTCCAACAGGACTGGGGAAAACAATTATTGCCGTATTGGTTGCTATGAAAACAATAAGTATTTTCCCAAAAAATAGTAAGATTATCGTTCTCGCTCCTACTCGCCCTCTCATAAACCAGCATTTTGACACTTTTTCAAAATTTCTTAATGTTAGTATCGATAAATTTATTGTGTTGACTGGAAAAATTCTCCCTGAGAAACGTGTAGAATTATTTGTTGAAAATCAGATAATTTTCTTTACTCCTCAAACACTTCGAAATGATCTCGTAAATAAACGATATTCCTTAGAAAACACAGCCCTAATAATATATGATGAGGCGCATCATGCGACGGGTGACTATGCGTACACTATGATTGCGGATGAATATAAAGAGCAGAATCCCGATGGAGTATCCCTTGCATTAACCGCCTCACCCGAGCTTCGAAAAAGAAAATTCAGATTTTGTGCGAAAATTTGTACATTCCTCTGAGTAACATTCATATTAGGACCAGAAAAGATACAGACGTTAAATCGTATTTGCAACCGATGAGTATCTATAAGATTGGAGTGAATCTTACAACTCTTATGGCTGAGGTTTATGGTGGAATAATTACAGTATTGGAAGAACGGCTGCTCTATCTTGCTCAGCTTAATTTTTTATCAGAAAAATCAAGACCTCTTCATAATAAAATTATTCGAAAAGATTTACTACGATTAAATAAGGAGCTTGTTTCGCTTATTCAACAAAGGGGTGATAAAACAGGAGTCTATAGTGCCTTATCTATAAACGCTCAAGGCTTGATCCTTTATCACATGATAGAATTAGTAGAACAGCAAGGGTTAGATGTATTGCTTATTTATCTGGAAAAAGT
>LAZR01002603.1_pt1 | contig 10403 bp, 16 predicted proteins | sample 329461 | NCBI WGS metagenome assembly LAZR01 (sample SAMN03002196, study PRJNA259156) | marine sediment metagenome | biome: sea floor; feature: Hydrothermal impacted sediments; material: marine sediment; isolation source: Loki non-amplified sample from Loki's castle hydrothermal vent sediment ...
CAATGACGGAGTTTGCTTCCGCTGTAACCTGAACGAGGGCATACAAAACAGGCTGGCCATCATCAGCCCCGCCATCGTTCACGACTGTCTCAAAGTAGTATGTTGGCGGGTCTAGGTTTGACGAAAGCGTGACCGTCGTTGAAGCGATTGGGGGGCGTATAATGTTGGGCTCGTGAACCAGCATCCCATTGTTGATGAAGGCCCCCGCCTGTCGTTGGTTGTAGGTGGAATAGGCCAGTCCCCCGTGGAAGGAAAGGGGGACAGAAAGGGGCTGGTTAGGCTGTGCCTCCGGCTGGTCGGAAACGTCGTCGTAGGAATAGTTATTAGGGACTGCGGCGAGGGGGTAGGCTTTGGGAGAAGCGCCTGCCACCGTGGAGACGGTAACCTTGTCGCCAAGCTCTCGCGGTCCCCTCGTCATGCCATCGTCACCCCAACCCGCCTGGGAAGCTCGGTGACGGGCCGCACGAAGTAGAGGGAGCGCAGCAGCGACAGGACTCTCGCCCGCTGTTCCCCGGTCTCGGCCTCCATGTAACGGGACGCCCAGTTCACCACCTTGTCCTGATCGGCAGGCGTGGTGTCGGTGTCCGCGCTCAACTCGGCCAGGGACCGCAGCGCGTAGATGAACGGGCGGGCGCCCGCAGCGTCTACCCAGATACGCAGCTCGCTTGTCCCGCGCCTGTCCACACTCTCGAAGTCCCAGATCAAGGGGAAAGACCCCCGTTCGTTGGAGCGGTAGTCGTTTGGACTGGGGCCTCCGGTCCCTTGTGGGAACGCCCGCACGCCGATGACCTGCTCAGGGCGGGTTAACCACGAGGGCATCGGGTAGACGCCAGCGCCGCCGTGCCATATCTGGAAGTCGTCCCAGTAGGTAACATCGCCGCTAGTCGTTCCCAGCATGAAGACATCCACCTGTTCACAGCCGGACGGCGGCGTGAACGGTATGACTAACTCAGTCCATGAAGGTTCGTCGGTGGTGGCGTTGTCGTCTATTTGAGCGTCGGAGTCCTGTACGTTGACAACGCGGAAATCGGCATCGTCTCCTTGTTTCACGGAACAATCAGCAGCCGCGTAGTATGGCTTGCCCTCAACTACATTGATGTTCCCAGTAGAGGCCCCGCTCAGGGCTGCTCCTGCGGTGGCCTTGAGAGCCTGGGCACCGTTTTTAACAATAGTGGACTCAGTGGCTAACGTGCCGCTGTTCTCAGCGGTGTAGTCCGTCGCTATCGTGGACGGCTCCATGTCGTTGGCATCGTTGCCCATGACGTGCAACGAGAGCGGCCAGAATGTCGGCAAGAAGGTGTTTCTCAGGACGAGATTGATGGCGTTCTTGAGAGTCTGGATAGGCCCATCGGCGATGAGGTAGCGTGTCCCAACAGTCCATGCCACGGCGCCAGGGCCGGAACTCCCGTCGCTCCACCCGTCGGTGCCAGTGAGGACGGTGGCAGTGTTGCTCGTAACGTCAAGATACAACCCCCCCGCGGCGATAGTGTAGCCCGCCCACTCGTTGACGGTCATTGACTCGTCCGTGTCCGTGAGAGTCGTAGATGTGGTAGAGACGTTCGCGGCGCTGCCCGTGACAGCCGTAGGCGCATCCGTAACGTCGGGCGAGACAGTCAGGATGCCCGTGGCCGGCGCCTTACCCTCCTCAGTGATGCGGGACTGCATCTTGACGGCTTCCAAGTAGATGAACTTACGGTCAAGCTCGTTGGCGTCAGCGGAGGAATACTTCTGATCCCGCGTATCTGTCAGGGTGGTTGCGGTGTGGTCGTCGGCGACCCCCGTAACGTGTTCGCTCGGAGAGAGACGTTCCGCCAGTTGGCGGACAAGCTGTATCATGGTCGCCATTGGCTACTCCATTTCGTGACGTCTACTTCTTGAGACGTTTAGCTTCTGTTACTTTGCCGCCTCTGGTGAAAGTGAGACGTACCTTCTTGCCCGTCTTAGTCGTCTTAACCCTGACGCGGCCTCCCTTGGGGATAGGCATCTACTTCCTCCTACTGCCTCACTATTTCCTTGCTGGGCTTAAACCCGACGGTCGGGGTATTCGCACCTGGGATACCGGATACGTCGGCTCGCCTAGAGGGCTTCCCGTGCTCAGGGCAGGAGGTGTTTCTTTCCTCCAGGCCCCTCACCGCCTCAAACCAGTGGCCCTTCGGACAGCGATAGTCATAGAGGGGCAAGGCTATCCTTTTGCGCGGAGCGCTCGCTGTAGCGCCAACCGAGCGTAGTGTTTCTCCTCGGTCGTCCTCGCGGCCTCAAGTTCCCTGCGGGCCTCAGTGACGGCCTCTTCCCTGAGCCGATTGACGTTCAGCGTTTCCACTAGTCGTACCAGACGTGTGCCCAACACAGGATAGGGTCGTTAGTACCTGCGGCCTGGGTGTTCAGCCCGAAGCCTACCGGCCACAGGTTATCCTGTAGGGCGATGGTGCCCTGGCTCGTCCCGTCGATGAACCACTCGGCTGTCGTGCCCGTACACTTGATCTTCCACAGGTGCAGGTCGGTGTTATCTGTGGAGCCTGCGTCCTCTGCGACGCCGCTGTGCAGCTCAAAGACTGTGCCCCCTGAGCTAATAACGGCCATCGTGTCCCCGACCGCAAAGCCGGAGGTTGCACCGTTCTCCCAGAACCCGAAGCCAGAGCCGTTCTCATCGGCGTTACCCGATAAGCGCCCGTAGAACTCAGCGGTCAGCACGCTCGGCGTGTACCCCATGAGTTCTTGGAACATCAACTGGTGCATATAGTCCCCGAAGATGTAGGGGGAGCACAGAGTGTCGCTGGCCGTGTCCATGTGGTAGCCGCCGATGGTTCCGATGTCCGCAGCCGGGGAGCCGGACATGAAGTCCGCGCCAGTGTTGGGCAGATAGACGCCACCGCTAGAAATCCAGCCGTGGTTTACAAGGTCGTCACCCCCGCCGGCCACCAAGTCTCCATCGTGGCAGTACATCCAGAAGTCCGTGGCAAAGGCAGAGCCCCAGTCTTGAGGACGGTAGACGTGGACGCGCTTGTCGGAAGCCGCAGTGAGTTTTATGACTGGCATTACGCTACCTCGCAAACTCTGTTGATAGGGTGGCTGATACTGAGCCCTGCCTGATAAAACGAATGGACATTAGATCGCGCCTGCCCCAGACAACGAAGGTGTCGCCGACATTGAAGGGTGTCCCCACGGTGGCCGTTGGAGCGGTTCCAGAGGCCAATACGCGAATCGCCGCGTCTTCGACAGTGCAGAACGCAGCCGTGGCAATCTGCCCGCCACTAGGGTTCATTGTTGCCTCCGTGAATTGGACACCCCCAGCCGTGGCGTCTACCGTCAGCGCCTCGGAGGCGAACGTGTCTAAGGGGGAGCCGACAACACCGTCGTATGGACTAGACATTGGATGCCCCCGTTTCAGCCATGCCCCTTAACGCCGTGGGGAGTGGCGGTATGTTCATCATCTGGGCTTCCCGTGGGTGCAGTACCCAGTAATGCAGGTTCAGCGACGCCTTTGTCCGCTCCTCTGGCGTGGACTCGTCGTAAGCCTCGTCCTCGATCACGTTCGGGTCGTCGCCGCCCATCTTCCCGTCGAAGGTGAAGCGCCTGTTATCGAAGATGCGCTTCGTGCAAACACGGCAGACACGCACGGCCAGCGGCTCACGCGCCGAGCAGAGGTTCGGGTCGGTGGAGTCTTTGCCGTTCTTGTCAACGTGCCTCTTGTTGCAGTCAGGACAGACCTCGCGCCAGCCCTGGCGGAGCAATAGGCGCACGGCGGAGCCGGATACCGTCCTGGGCGTGTACCCCTGCGTTTCGGTGGGCTTATACATGACAAGCGTGCCAGGGCGGGTGTGCGTCGTAACAACGCCGTCTCCGTCCTCTGACTCATCCTGCACCATGCGGCCTTCGTGCTCGGCGATGAGCATATCCGGCGACTGCCCCACAGACGGAATCTCTTCGACGGTTGCTGACGCCCTGGTGTATGCTCGTTTTTTTCGTCCCATATTCCTATTTCCTTTCGTAGACCTTTCGGTTGGTTGGGTTCGGATAGACTGGCTGACGGAACGGGTCGGTAACTGGATTCGCTTTGTGCTGTTCGATGCGCCGTAACATCGCCTCCCGAACCGCTGAATCCACTTCCTCGCGCCGCATCAGGCTACGCCGTTCACGCAGCGCATCGAAGTCGAACACCCTGCCGGTCTTGGCCAATCTCTCTGTCTGTTCGTACCAAGTGACGACGGCACAATCACGCAACTCCGCCGCCGTGGCATAGCCGAATCCCGGAATGAGCGTCGGCTGCGCACCGGGGACCATCACCATGACGGGAAGGTTGGGGCAGAAGTCCGGCGACCCGAACCAATGCACCAGTTCGTCACATTCCGCTGCCGTCCGGCAGACGGCGCTCAACTTGCCCTTGAACTTGGCGGGCACGCCCTGATAGTCAATGGGGGCGATGCGCCTAGCGCTCTGTATCATAGTCCCGGCTCGTCGTACTCAGGATGCTTGTTGCATATCACAGGCAGAGGCGGCAACCCCACTTGCGCGATGAGAACGCGGGCGTTCGCCTCTGACATCTCCTCAGATGTCTCTGAGCCGTCTGCCTCTGTGATGGTTACGGTAATGGGAGAAGACATATCGACCATCTCGTCACAGACAGAGCAGGGCGATGAAATGCCCTGCCCGAAGTCGAGGTCTGCGCCCCTGATGACGCCTATGCCGTCTACCATGTACTGGACAGCTTGTTGGTTCACGAGGCCTTCGGCTTTGCCTTCGGCTTTGCCTTCGGCTTTGCCTTCGGCTTGCGAGACACCGGCGCTTGCCAGGGTATCCCCTCAATGGCATTCTGTCGGCATGGCTTACAGAGGGAAGCCTCCCCGAAACGTAATTCCGTTCCACAACGGTCACAGTTATCCATGTAGCTCCTCCTCCGAGATAAATTGGTTGATGCCCCGCTCGGTGCCGTCCGGGCGAACCCACCAAATCACGAGGTTAACCCCGGCATCTCGACGCTCGCTTGCGTCCCCCAGTACGAACTCGGCATCGACCTCAATGTGCTTTGGGGCAAACGGGATATCAATCGGAATCTGCACGCTAGCCATGTAGCCTCTCCTTTGTCTCTGGGTTGATTCCCGCCTTGAGCAGTTCGTCTTGCTCAGCCTGCTTGGCCTCGGGGCTGTCGCCAGATACTTCCCAGAGCTTGTCGAACGTCTCCCCCTCACGCTCTAGGGCTCGCTGTGTATCGTGCGCTTCTTCGGCTGTGCGGGCCGTCCCGCGATACCGTTTGGGGGAGAGCCCAGCTTTCGCTAGGCCCTCCCTCCGGCGTTGTTCCGCCTCCCTGCGGGTTGGTTTAACGATGAGGTAGGCCATCTACCCGTCGAGGGTCAAGAACACCACCTGTCCCTGGGTCGCCGCATGGGCGTGGACACTGATGCCGATAGTGGTTTCGAGCTGTTCCGCGCCTGCTGCGGTCTCAGGGATGCAGGTTCCAGCCGTGCCACCAGGGGCCGTCGCCCTTGTTCCTGCAATCGTGCCCGTAAGCCCCAGCACAGACGCCATTCCACGGGTCTGTATCCAGCAAGCCTGCCTTGAGGTCGGTGCGCTTACTGCTACTCCCATGATAGCGTTAGCGGCAGTCGTCGCCGGAACCTGGACTAGCGCAAAGAACGGGTTGTCGATCAGGTCGACCTTGCTGGTCGCGGTGGTAAGGGCTTCCCTGACTGAATGGCCGGGGGCCAGATGCACGGTGTCACCGGCGCCCGACGTCATGAGGGCGTGGCCTGCGATCCTGTAGCAGCTCCCTGCTACGTTGGCAGTGAAAATCGTGGCGATGGCGTAGCCCTCGGCAAATACGTTGATCGCCGAAGACGCGCCCGTGGTGAGAAGGAGGGATCGGTCACCGACGACAGCGGCTGTCGATGGGGCCAGCGACTGCTGTGACCCCGTGGATACACTCGCTGACACCACGTTGCCCTTCACCAGGGTAGCAGTAAAGGCCGCCCCGAAGCGGAACTTGCGCATATCATCTAGGACAAGCTGCTTGCCCAGTGGGTGGCGGTGGCGGTAGGCAATCGCTCCGCCCGCAACAGCGGCGGGTGGTGCGGGAGATACGACAGAGTAGGTGTTGTATACCTCGCTCTCAGGGCCGTACATGATTGTTGACATTTCTGTCCTTTCTGCGGGGCTGGCCCGCGTCTACACAAGGTTGGCTCGTGTGCTAGGGGAGCCCCCAGACGAACTGGGGGCTCCCAATAATCACTTATGAGGCTGCTGGAAATTGCCCATCCCCAAGAATTTCTACGCCATACGCAGCGGCGCGGTAGACGCCCCAGACGTAGGAGCCCCAGAAGTTCAGCTCCACAGCACCACGGAGCGACTTGTCCGAGGTGTCGGGGTCTGAGACCGGCTCCAGCTCTGAGACGTAGATCAGCCCTTCACTGACGAAGGCTCCACCGGAAATGTCGTCAAGAGCGTTCGGCAGTAGGTTGGCGGACACTTTCACCGTCGCGCCACCGAACTGCCCCAGGGCACCGATGCCCCGCTTTAGGAGATCGCCCTGGAAGGCACCCGCTGCCGACGGGCCTGTCGTCACAGTGGTTGAGTGTGTCAGCGGCACGTAGGGGGTAGCTCCCTGGGCGTCGGTGGCGATGGGGATGAGCCTGCCCATCAACGCACCCAGTTTCAGCGGGTGGTCAACGATGAACTTCTCGCCTGGAGGCGGCTCTGGGTTAGTCCGGTTGTTGCCGATCATCAGACGTTGGATGGCTCCCAGGTAGTCGCCAACGGTGACGACAGCAGTAGTGGCACCCATGATGGGCGTGAAGTTGACCATCTGGAGCCCGCCGTCCTGGTCTTCCTTGAGGTCGTAGGCGTTGGCGAGCATCCGGCCTGTCCTACTGAGCAGGTCGGGGTCGGCGACCCGACGCATCGTTGAACCTGGCAGAAGCACCTGAACGCCGACCTCACCAGGCGAATAAGTCGTGGTGGTGTCGGCGAGTTGCTGCGCCTGCTGCATATCAACGCCGTCGGCCAAGTCATAGGCGACGACGCGGTTATAGTTGTTGACGTTCTTGCTTCGCCCCTCGTGGGGCTTCAGCTCCATCTTCGTCGCGGTGGAACGGAACACGCCGGTCTCATCGCGCAGGAGCTTGAACTCGGAATAGATGGTGTTGAGCGAGCTGTCCAGGGCCTCCCCTGCGCCCGCTAGGTTGCCCATTGTCATTGGAGTTCTCCTTAATCGGGAATAGTCGGGTCAGCCCTGACCCGCTTCATCTCCTCGTTACTGATCTTGTTTTGTACGTGGAGCGTTCGCGCTTCAGCCTTGGTGCGATAGCCACCCTTGCCGCCTGACGTACCAGGGGCGAGGTTCGCCCCCTGGCCCCGGCGGGCTTCTAACTTTTTCCTCTCAGCGGCAGCGTCGCGGTTCTCCGTGAGGCCGCGTTCGTAGTCCTTCTTGCCGCCGAGTTCGAGGAACTTCTTGAACACGGGCTCCCAGCTTCCAGTCGTCCTCTTAGCGAGGTCGTACAGGGCTTCCTGGCTGCGAACGTCTAAGAGCCCCAGCATGGAGCGGAGGGATTGGCCCGCCATCGCGGTCGCCCCTTTAGCCTGAAGGCCGTTTTCGTGCGCCTCCATGTAGGGCTCACGGAACTTCTCCAGCCTCGCCATGATGCGTTCGGCCCCTTCGATGTCGCTCGCCTCTAGCTTTTCCGCTAGGTTGCCCGTGATGCCTGCGAGAGTGTCGTGGGTATTGGTAGACTCCCAATTCTTCGTCGCTGTTTCCAGACGGCCTTGAAAGTCCTCCCTCAAACCCTCCTCAATCAGTCCAGAGCGGCGTTCGAGGATGGGCTTGAAGTCGTCCAAGTCCAGCACATCGTAGGGGTCTTCAACCGTAGCCCACGCGAGGGGAGGTTTTTCGGTCGGCGCAGCAGCTTCCTGCCCTTCGGCTGGAGTCGGCTGTGGCTCTTCGGCTCCCGTAGGAGTCGCCTGTGCCTCAGCGGCCTCAGTCGGAGAAGGTAGAATCTCCTGTGTCGTTTCCGTTACCTCTTGTGTCATGTTGTCCTCCAATACAAAAAGCCCCCGTTTTCAGGGGGCATCGTCCATGTTGAAATGGAGCTAGAATCTAGCTCCAGTAAACCCGATTCTCTGTGGCCTGCTAAAGCGACCCGTAGGGGTCGCGGCCTCTATCTGGCGAAAGAACGTCTCTTGCGGCACCCCCGCCAGGTTGTAGAGTGACAGCAGCCCCGAAATCTCCGCATCGTCCAGGTTGGCCCCGCCTATGCCAATCTGCCGGGCTATCTTGGCTGGCGCAGGCAGGAAGCCTATCCGGTTTGACAGCGCTATCGCGTTCGCCTCTGAGAAATCGGGGTTGGTGGCTGCCAACTCAAGGAATCCCTGGCGGGTGTTTAGCGGCTGGCCGAACGCCTCAAACTCGGAGGCGAAGTTAGGGCTTGGTAGCTCGAAGCTACGTGCCTCCGCAGACGTAAAAGCGGTGCCCTGGCCTATGCCTGACTCCAAGCGGCTGAAAGCGCTGGGGGCAAGTTGCTCAAACTGTTCGCCACCCAACGCCCTCAGAGACTCAGGATCGGGCACGAGGCGTAGACCTTCCGGCGTTATCATAAACACACCCCTGGTGCCCGCCTGCCGCACAAACCCGCCCAGTCCGCGTTGGCGTGCTCCTAGAGACGCTGCCTGTCCTGGGAGCAAAACGTCGTTGACACCGATAGTTTTACCCCCCAGCCCTGGGCGTCGAAGGAAGCCCTGAACCCCCGTGCTCCCTCTGAGGAAGCTCAACAAGTCGGGGAAGCCGCCGAGGTTGAGATTAGGGATGTCCAGTCCGCCTTGAGCGCCGCCTGAAATGGGGATAACTTCCGTCTTTCCCCCGCCGGTAATCAGAATCTCGGTGGTGTCGTTGATTGTGCCGTCGGGATTCTCGCCGACGAAAAACGCCTGCTTCTGGCCGAACTTCCCGTCCGCGCCCTTCTCCATCTGGATCGTTCCACCGTGGGCCAGCCCGAACAACCCCTGCCCCTGCGGGGCTTCTAGCTTCTGCAAGGCACTCAACCCTGCCTGCAACTCCGGCAGGGACGAGTTTATGTCGAACTGGGGTAGGGGTTGGTTGAGGAACTCTGCCCCTTGCTGCTTGAACACGTCAGTCGGCGTCGGGGCGGAACCTGCGGCACGTCCCCTGAGACTGGCCGTGAACTTGAAGACGTCCCTACCTGCCAACTCAGTCTGCCGCCCTCGCTCCGCGCCCTTCTCCTGAATGAGAGTCCTGCGCTCGGCCCCGATCTGCGAGAATATCAGCGCCTTTATGTCGTTCTCGGCACGGAGGCGGTCTAGCTCAAGCTGCTGCTTCTGGAAGGGGGAGATAGGCTGCGTTCCCGCCGCTTCCAGTTCGGCGAGAGCGGCGTTGGCGCTTGCAAGGCGCGCTTGGGCCTCGTCCAGCGCCCTCTCGGACTGGAACTGGGTGCGGCCCGCGCCGCCAGTGCCACCAGTATCACGGATAGGCTCAGTCTCGCCTGTGGACACCCACCTTGCCCCGTCCCAAATCTGCTGTTCTACGAAGCCAAAGCCTGAATCCACCCATCGAGAGTCACCAGGTTGGGCTCCAGCATCACCGCCGCTCGCAGTCGTGCCCAAAGTTCGTGAGCGCAGGATTGCCGCGCCCGTGTCTTGAACTCCTGTCGGCCCTGGTAGTGGCATCTTCTTTCTCCAATACAAAAGACCCGCCGACTTGACGGGCCATGATAAGATGGATTGCCCAGAGGTAACTAAATGTCCAAGATGAGTGAGCGGCGGTTCTGTCCAAGTGACGGTGGACACTGGCATGAGGGTGGCTTTTGCCCTGAGCACGATAGCCGCGCTGGATACCACCTCGGAACCCTTCTCCTGTGGATCAGTTTCATATTCATAGTCATGCTACTTGTTAGTGGATTCTGGGCTTACTGCACAGTCACCGATCCCGAATACTGGGAAGAGTTTTACTTCCGCTAGCGCGCTACGTCGGCGAACGCTTCCTCACTTAGTGCCGCCTCTTCCTCGCGGCTCAGTTGCCGCTCCAACAAACCAGGGTAGAACTTCGCCAGAATGTCTTGGTTGCTCTGCAATATTTCGTCTCGACGGGGATCAAGGAAAACGTCGCGTATCCTCCTCTTGCGAAAGAGCATCGCAAACTGTAAGACCTTGCTGGGCACCCCTAATTCCTTTGCGGCGAGAATCATGGCCACAACACGGCTGAGTTCCCGCCCCGTGCGCCGCAGGAAGTCGCGCTGGAAATCGCCCACGGATACGTTCACGAACTCGTCTAGCGCTTCACCCTCTTGTAATGTGAGGCTCTTATATTTAGGCGTCTCAAACAGCCGATCCACCACATCCTTAGCCTTGCGAAACTCCGTGACAGTAGGAGTGTCGAACTTACGGAGCCACTGAACCACTCTCTT
>LAZR01002604.1_pt1 | contig 10402 bp, 14 predicted proteins | sample 329461 | NCBI WGS metagenome assembly LAZR01 (sample SAMN03002196, study PRJNA259156) | marine sediment metagenome | biome: sea floor; feature: Hydrothermal impacted sediments; material: marine sediment; isolation source: Loki non-amplified sample from Loki's castle hydrothermal vent sediment ...
TTGGCATCCAACCCGACACGAGTCATAGCAGCAATAGCGGCACCGACCTGATCGAAGCTGATGCCCATCTGTGACGCAATCGGAATGACCCTCCCCATCGCAGCCGACAAAGATGCAGCCTCAGCTTTTCCTTCACGCACCGTCGCGACAAGCACATCCGTTGCGGCTGCGGCTCCACCCATCGCAGGACCGTAAGCGTTCACTGCGGAAGTCACAACATCGGCAATCGTCGCGGTGTCACCCAACCCTGCGGTGGCGGCCCTCGCGGAGGATTCCAACGCATCCAACGCATCCTGACCCTCCAACCCCGCCGAGGTGATGAAGAACAGTGCCTTAGCGAGCTCCTGCGGCCCCCTAGCCGTTGCTTGGCTGATACCGCCGATAGCGTCAGAGAATCCGGCGACTGCCTCCTTCGATACACCTACCAAACCTGTGATGCGCGACATCGTCGTTTCAAACTCGCCGAACGCCCTCGCCGCGTCGATACCGACTTTGATCGCGGCGGCACCGATCGCTGCTACACCGACAGCGGCACCCACCACCCCCAACTTCGCTGCGCCCGTAAACATACTCCCGAGCGATTTTTGGACACCGGTGGTGGCGTTCTCGGCCTTCTTCATGGCGCGCTGATACTGCGCCGTCCTAGCTTTCAGATCAATGAACACGGCACGGGAAGTCATCTAAGCCTCCCTGGGGAAGAACCCGTATTTGATACCATGCTGATGCGGCAAATCGTTTTGCCGTTCAATTTGGCGTTCCAACTTTTCGCAGCCGTAGCACAGCGCAGTGTCCACCACAAGTGCAGAGTCTTTGCCCTCATCGGGCCATTGCCAATCAAACGTACCACAGGCGCTACACCTGCCTCTCTGCTGCAACACCCACGCCAACGCTTTCCCCTGATCCTCATCAGACCACGAGAGGAAAACCGAGTGTGCTATTCCTCGCTCTGCGCAGTAGTCGAGCTCAAGCCGGAATTCAGGATCTCGCTGATACCAGCTTGCGTAAAAAGCGTGTTCCTCACCTCACGGTTCACCCGATAGGCTGCGTCGAAGAGTTGATCTATCTCCGCGGCGGACCAGTCCTTACTCGTGAACATCGACCGCACCTGTTTCGCTGTCAGTTTCGGATCAACCGACGACTTCGCGATGATGAACACCTCGAAGTCTTCACCCAAATTCCCGTCACCGTCTTCGAACCGTGTGACAGCATCGTTCCAAGCTTTGCGGGGGAACGACTTGAACGTGAACGTCACCGTCGCCTCAACCATCTCATCCGATAGGTCCAAGAGTTGCTGACGCAAGCCGGGTAGCGGCGACGCCATGTCCCCGCCATCCAAGCTCTCCGACCTTTCGTGTCGACGGATCTGTGTGAACAGGTCGTCACGGCGTGTCATCAGATCCTCATCGAGAAGGATCTCGACGCTACGCTGCCTCGGCTGTTTCCGTTTCGCGATGTCCTTGTAATCCATCAGGCAGCTACAACGAAGCCCTCAGTCGGGACATCTGTGATCGCTACCGTAATCACGGCACGCTGCGTATTGTTGCGTGCGTAGATCACTTCCCGCGACATCACAATGATCGGCCAAATGTCGACCTCATCAGCAACCGCCCACGTCCCGCCTGTGGCGAGCGCACGCTGCGACACGGCAAGATATCCGACGGTGTCGCGTGCCAACGCTGTGAACACCGTGTCGGCAGCAAGGAGCTGTTCCTTGTGGATCGTGAACGTGCCTGGTGCGCCACCGAAGTCACCCGGTGCGGTCTTGTTGAACTTCGATGACATGTCAGCCGAGTCAGCCGAAGACCCATCGAACGGCAACACAAGGTCGCCAACCATCTGCCCCGTCAAATCGGTACCTGCGTTCAGTTCCGCTGCCGTTGGTGCCCCAGCCACAGCGATAGTCGGAACGAGATGAACCTCGCCGGTGCCTTCAAATACGTATCTGGTCATTTGCTACCATCCTTCTTCGCTGCTTTGGCTTTCGCGTCGGCTTTCGCTTTCTTCAACGCCTTCTGCGCGTCGGCTTCGGCTTCCTTGAATGCTTCGGCTTCGCCGTCAGCGACCGCCTGTGCTTCAGCCTGCACCAACGCCTGCCTCGTCTTCTGTGACGCTTTCGTGACTTTCGTCCAGCCGTTGTGCGACCACACGTCACGGAATGCGGCCTCATCAACCGGACAGACACCACCTGTTTCTTTGTGCTCCATGACAATGAACGCCATAGCTGTTCCTCCAATTCGCGACCTTCACAGGAACGATAGAAGACCATGGATAGGTTCTATGTGATTGGTGTCCCGATTAGCATGACACCAATGATTCCCGCACACAGATCCGCACCGGCGAACAGGGGGAGGCTGCTCGGCATCTCAGAGGTCGCCGACATGTTCGGTGTGCGACGCGACACAGTCGACAAGTGGCGCACAAGGGGTGTGTTACCGGAACCGGACGCTGACCTTCACGCCGGTCCTGTGTGGTGGGAAACGACGCTAATCAGATGGGCAAGGTCGACAGGCCGCGAACCGATCCGTTAGACACGGAAGACAGACACGGTGCAGGAAGTCACCTGGTCATACTCGACATAGACTTCGTTGGGGTCGGTGCCGCCTGCGGGGTTGTTGTAGAGTTCGGGTGGGAACGGCCCGATGATCTTCTCGACACCGATCGCCACCGACACGGTCGGGTCCTGAATCGTGAGATTCTTCACGGTCTGTGGTGTCGGGATCGTCACTATGCACGGGTTCACGCCGCCACCGTTCTTCAATAGTATGAATTCGCGGCCTGTGTTGATGAACCTGTTCCCATCCGTCAATGTCGCTGCTACGTCGGCTGGGATTACGCCAGCGATCGTCGGTGATTGAACTGCCAATTCTGTGTACGCCATCTTCGCCTCTCTCTCGTGCTACGATGAACAACGGATCTCTAAGCTTCCGTTGCGAGTCTACCTGTTCAACCTGCGAGACTGTTGCACCATCCTACGACGTGCCTTCTTCACGGGGTGCGCGGTGCGGCGTGCAGAATCAAACCCCGCCTTGTGCGACCCAACGGCAACCATCTTCGGTTTGCGCCACCACACAAGCCACATCCACCACCTACGTTTGCCGCGGCCCCACACAGAGGTGGTACGCCAACTGCCACGGTTCAGCCACCTGTAGTCAAGACTGCGATGCTCCTGACGCTGCTTCTTCGTCACTGTTCCTCCTCAGTGAGGGCATACAACAGGTCGTCAACCTCAAGGCGCTTTGTTCCCTTCTTCAGTGGCGGCGCTTCGATGAACGCTTGCCATGCGTCTGCGATGGCCTGCAAACGACCATCGGGAACCAACACGCCGTAACCAATGAGCTTCGGTACTACTCCGTCTGGAACGTTTCTCTTAACATCACGCACCAGCGCGGCGTGGGCTTCACGGTCGATTCGGTAGGTTGCTGTGGTCATTGTTCCTCCTCGGTGGGTAGTTTCGTGAAGGCAGTAGGAGTCGAACCTACGTCTACGGGGCAAACGCCCGCTACTTTTGCCTCTCAGCTATACCTTCGCCACGGGGCGTATCCTGCCACATCATCGCAGGCGATTTCGTGTCCGCTGCCGCGGATACCCCCGCACACCCATCCTACTCCACCAATGGGACACTTCGCGGGTTCGTTGCCTCCACTGCTACCACCCGCGGACCGCACCGGCACACATCTAATGTGACTTGGCTGTTGGAGCCATATCCTCCATGAATCAGCAATGCCAACTGGGTCACGTTCACCGTCACAGGCTTTTCATCGCACACAGCGCATTCTCGGGTTCGTATCGCAAGCATCCACACAGGTTAGCTTGTCGGGGCCGTGAACCCTTCCACCGTCTGCGTGCAATAATACAACGGCGGTTGCACGTCGTCGTCGCGCTCAGGGAGGTTCGTGACGACTTTGCGCCACGGGTGCATCCTGAACCCCGAGGGTGTCAAGTCGGATGCCAAGATGAGGGTGCGTAGCAGATCGGCTAGCCCTTCCGCCTGCGCGCGGGTGTCACCGACCGACGTGATCTGAAACTCGAACCAGCCTGTCACATCCAATGTGCGCATGTCGCCTTCACGTTCCGCCTCATCCAACGGATACAACACCGCATACGGTCTGGTGTCGTCTGCGGGTGCATGGCTGTCACCGATCTTGAACGCCCCGGAGTTGGTTTTCAGTCGTGTCAACACAGCGTCGGTAAGCAACCTCACACTCGACCCCCGCCTGTGCTCTTGCCGAGATCCGCTATTCCGGCTTTCCGCATGCCACGCATGAACGCGCCTTGAGCGGTGGTGTGCTGTTTGAATGATTGGCGGACGAACGGCCGCGGCCCCATTGTGGTGGTGCCGTCGTGAACAAACCCAGCATACGTGGATGCCGGACGGCCAGATTTCGGGTTGATAGATTTCTTGATCGACCCGAACCTCAGCCTTGGGATTTTGCGGTTCACCGTGAACCCGATGGATCTGCGCAACGCCCCCGTGTCTTCGGGTGCGAACCGTTTCGCCGAACGCACGAACATCGGACCTGTGGCTTTGTACACGTCAGCGACCCGGTCCTTCACACCTGACCCCGCACGGTCAATGTCGATGAGGAGTTTCAGGATCGCTCGGTCATTGACTTCAACTTGTATCGACAAAACCTGCTCCAATGTCGAGACGGCATCGTACCCTTGTCCTCGTCAAATAGCTGTCGTATTCGATCTCGATGACACGCATCGTCTTCCCCACCAGATCTGTGTCATGGGTGGCAGTGTCGATAGTACCGAGATCTTCGGGTTGGAAATCGCCGGCATCGTACGGCATGAACACGTCGAGTTCTACGAGCGTAGTTTCTTGCTGACCGAAGTCTTCGTCGTCCGTGGTTTTCACTGGCCGTATCAGCGCGACCCCGGAATAGATCTCAGTCTCGGTGTCACCTGTGTACAGCAGTGTCGATGCGTTCAACGTGCCTCGCCCTGTGGCGCGTACGAACGTAACAGTGTCGATGAACCTTGCCGCCCACTGTGCCCGTAACGTCGCAATGTAGTCACTGGGTGTCGTCATGAGCCTCAGCACCACTGATCCAAATAGCTCCCAGCCACCTCACTGTGTTGAACACCGTGACCATGACAAGGATTATGAGAAGCGTGTTCACATCCGCCGCCTCACGTAAGGACTCAAGAGTGTCTTCACAGCATCTGAGAGTTCACCGGGCTGGATCGGATGTTCCGCGACTTTGAACTGCAACGAATCAGAACCCTCTAACTGCACCTGCGAGACTGGGACTGCGCCCTGCGCCGCGTACTGTGCGCCGTAGCGCCACATGTCTACACAGATTTGGGTAATGCCACGCACCAGATCGTTGGGTGGCGTGTCGAACGGTGACGGTGCCCCCGTTCCATACCCGGCGGTGTACACGACAGTCACAGCATTGGGGAACATCGACCACGACGTGTCGAGAGCCCCGTTGACTCTGCGCAGCCTCCCGTCCTCATAGATCAGGTATTCGTCGGTGACGGTGAGTAGCGTGTCGTCCTCTGTGATAGACGTGACGGCGGTGACAGGGAAACGGTCGGTGACATACCACGACTCCCACTGATCGACCTCAAATATCTCAGTGACAGAAGCGTGTTCGAGGGGCTGTTTACACCACCCCTCCGCGACAGCCTGCGCCTGCGCAATGTACTCCGTAACGGTGGGGTCGGGTTCCGCGGTGACATCTATTTGGAGGGCACGTTCAAGGTTTTGTTGTGTGATGAGCGCCATCGTTTTCCCTCTTTAGCTGTCTGGCCCTAGCCTAGTATGCGCGACGGGTGCGCCTACGGATGCCGACGGATTCGCTACGGAAGCGACAGGATCGGCGGCTGAGGCTGGAGAGTCCGGGACGGACAGTACGGGGTCAACTTGCCAGAATCCTTCTGCCGATATTGTTTGGGTCACCGTATCCGTAACACCGATCGGGTCTGTGACGGTGCGGACGTACCCTATTGCGCGTTGTGTGCCGTCAGTGAGACCCACCGTATCTGCTATGACACGGACGTAGGAGGCGACGCGTGTGACACTATCGGTGACACCTACAGGGTCTGTGACGGTGCGACTGATCGTTTTGTTTCCCGATACAGAGTCCGACACGCCTACAGAATCAGTGACCGACGCTGCGATGTCTTTACCTGCAACAATCTGATCTGTGACACCGATCGCGTCAGTTGCTACACGTTCCGCGTTGACGCTACGAGCTACAGCATCGGTGACACCGACAGCGTCGGTGACGGTGACTGTCAGGCCCCCACTTTTCACATCATCTACGTCGTCTACGATCCCTATCGGGTCGGTGACGGTACGTTTCGCGACAAGTTCACGAGCAGTGTCGTCTGTGACACCAACGGGATCAGTGACCGTGACAACCGATGCCTTCGCCACACCAACCTGATCCGTGACACCAACCGCGTCAGTGGCGACGACAGGAATCGACTTGACAGGTGCCGTGTCGTCCGTGACTCCAGCATCGTCGGTGACTGTCCGCTTCGCGTCATGAACTCTGCTTGTCTGATCCGTCACCCCGACCGGGTCCGTGATCGAGACAGGAATCGTCTTCGCTACTGCTACTGCATCCGTGACTTCCACAGGATCAGTGACCGTGCGTTTCGCGTCAGCCACCCGGCTTGTCGCGTCGGTGACACCAATAGCATCGGTGACGGTGACAGCCGACGCTTTCGCTCCGGTTACCTGATCTGTGACCCCTACCGTTTCAGTGATAATAACGGGAATGGTTTTGACAGCAGCAATATCATCGGTGACACCAACAGGATCAATAACGGTTCTGCTTACATCCACAACACGGATCGTCTGATCGGTAACGGTGACCGCATCGGTGACCGTTACCGGGATCGTCTTTACATTCGCTGTGTTATCTGTCACGCCAACAGAATCAGTAATCGTGACCTTGATTGCTTTTGCTGTTGCTACACCATCCGTGACACCCACCGGGTCGGTGACAGTGACGGGCACAGATTTCGCTACCGCCACTTGATCCGTGATCCCGATCTGGTCAGTGACAGTGGCAGGTGCCGTCTTCGCGCTGGCTACTTGGTCGGTGACACCAACCGCGTCAGTCACAGTCCCTTCTACTACCGCGCCACCAGCCAAGTTGAAGTTCAGAACCAGCAGCCAACGATGCTCATGGTTCCGTGTCGTGGAATCCGTGGCACGCAGATTGTATGTCTTGGCACCAGAGATTGAGATGCGCTGCATCGTGTGTGCAGCTTCCTTGTCCCGTGCCGTGTCCCAGTTCTGGTTATGTGTCGGTGTCGAATCACCCGTCCTAGTTTCAGTGGTCGTGTCTTCAAGGTGCAGCTTTGCGAGGCCCGCGCCTACGAACCTGTTGTCGCGGCCCAGGATCAGGTGGTTGCCTGACGTTGACGGCGTGTATGGGCCGACTGTTGCAACTGTGGTTTCGGCACCGACCGACACGGCGGCTGCGGTGTAGTCGTGCTCGAAGTCTGCAAACGCCGAACCTTTGATCGCGATCAGATACGACCCGTCGTCAGTATGGTTGGCGTCCGCTGCTTCCTCGTAGGCATCGATGGCCAGGTCAACGTTCGAGGTGACAGCTTTGTGGCGGCCAACAAATCCGACCATGCGGCCTTCAGCGGTGTCTTCGCCTGCCTCCTGTATCAAGTTCAGGTCGGAGGCTGTGGCTGAGTCGTCAGCACCGTGGAGGCGCGCAATGAATGCCCTAGTGACGGACCCGATGCCGATTCTGGCGCAGCCCACAACCAGCCACTCCTCGGTGACACCAAGCGACGACCCCGCAATAGAAGCAAGCTCGGTTCCCCACGCTGAGGTGGACAATTCGGTGCCAGTCAAAGCGTTGATGTCCTCTACATAGTTGCCCGCCCCGAGGTCGTCGAGGTCGATGAGCTGCATTGTGTATTGATCGATGGTGATCGTGCCGCCACCCACGACAGCTACCCCAAACTCGACATCCCCAGGTGTCCCATCAGTGGAGAACGAGTGGGCAAAGAACCACGACTTCAGGCCGTTCGGTGCCGTCTGCTGCATCTCGTAACGCGTCTGAGATTTCGATGCGAGAATGGCGTCGTCAGCGGACTGGACCTGGATGACGGCATGATTCGTCACACCATCCATGCCGATGAGGGCACGGGCAATCAGGAGATACTTTGTGTTCGCAGCCAGCGATCCACCCGAGATGGTGCCGTTGGTTGGAACCTCACCTGTCGTTGAGGTCGACGTGAACGCTACGTTCGTCTCAAGGTAGAAGTTGTTGATCTCCGCCATGGCCTACCCCCCGACGGTCGTCACGTCCCACACCGCTACAGGGCCAGCCTTCACACCGTAGCGGGCGTCACCACCCCACAAGGTGCGATGAAACTCGGCATGGGCAAAGCCACCAGCAGCGCCGTCATCGACACGCACCGTGTAGTTCCCGCCGTTGATGAAACAATCCTCAGCAATCATGCGCTGCGCCGATCCCGGTGCAAAGACGCTGTTCATCTGGAATGCTGCGTTCCCCAAGTCGGTGCCGTTCTTCGCATCGAAGTACGAGAAGCTGTGAGACACATCGGCTGTGCCTTCCAGCTGGTGACAGTCCATGTGTGCGCCAGGCGAACGGAACAGCTTGTGAACCGTTGTCTGGATCGAATCGACATTGTTCTTCAACCCGTCTTCAGCGTTCCACACCTCGCAGCGTTCAAGAAATACCTTCCCGCCACCCGACGTGCGGATACACACAGCGCCACCCTGACCGTCCACTTCCGAATCGGTCAGGTGGAGCGTCGCGGTGCCTTTGATATTGATCTCGCCACGCACCAGATAGTTGGCGAACGTGTGAACACCCGAGTCGAGTGTCACGTTGCCGTTCTGCACAGTCGGGTTCCCATCGTGTGACAGGACCGGGCCGTTGAGTTTCGGGATGAACAAGCCAGACGGCGGATCAACAGGTGGCTCTGACCAGTCATACATCGTCTTCGACCACGGAACCTGAATCGTTGCGTCAGGGCCACCCAACTCGTACAGCACCGACAGAGCCGACACCCGTGCCTGATGCTGATTCGACTGGAACGGCTCAGGCATATCCGCCAACACAGAGAGGTCACCAGAGATAACCCCAAGATTGAGGGCATCAATGGCCGATTTCTCGTGATCCGGTATCGTCCACGGCATTAGCAGCCTCTATCTATGCGCCGAGGATGTCGACCTGCCATGTGACCTCAAGGGAGTCACCGGCCTGCTTGTCGATCGTGGCAGCGAACACGAACCTCGCGACAGTGTTACCGACCGCGCCTGCGACATCGGTCAGCGCAGTCTCATCCGTCAACACAGTCTCAGCGATCGCTCCGTTCGTAACATCACCCGCAATCCAAGTGGAAAGAAACGTGGTGCGCCAACCGGCACCTGCACCTTTCGTTGCGTCTGTCGCGGTGGCGTCAAGGGCTTCCTGCGACCCGGAGATGTAGGTGACGATCGCTGCACCGGCACCGTTCTTCGCCGCCGCCGTTGCTCCTGTACCGAGACGCATACCGGTAACGATGAGGGCCGCATCGTCGTAGGCGCGTGACGCCAACCATTCGTCGCCATGGTCGGTGACAAGGTTGCGGCCGCTGACGACCTGCTTGATCTCACCGTCGGGGCCACGCAGAATAGCTTCCACGTTGTCACGTATCTTTATCGTCGACTCCACGACACGCCGCTTTTCCACTGCCGCGGTGACTGTGTCTTTGATACCCATCTTCTCGGGGGGGATGTTCGTCACGTTGTCTCCTTCTTCCCACAGATGCGGCACCTCGATTCGACAGGCACCTTCACCGCTACCTTCGATCCGCATTGGGTACAGGTCTCGTATTCGGTGTCGTCGTCATTGTTCGGTACTGTGTCCCCGTATTCGTGTTCATGTTTCGGCATTTGTTCTCCTTAGACGTTGACTGTGCGGTACACGACCTTGACGAACATGTTCACAGGATGCGTAGATGTGATGGTGAGGTTCTTGTCCTCAGTCAACTCGTCCCACGGCTGCGACCCTGACGGCAGAACGGTGTAACGCTGATTTGAGATGTTGTACTGACGATGCAACAGTGTGGCACCGTCGTCTTCATACAGTGACACCGTATTGGTGCCGACGCTCATGATGAAGATGGCAAGGATCTGGATCGCCCACCCTGCACCGGGTGCAGCGACAAGCTCAGTATCAGTCTCAGCGGCAGCGGAGACGAGTCGTGCATAGGGCATCAGCCGCTCCCCTTATCCTCTACAGCGGCGACCTCTTTCGTCTCCGCCTTCTTGCTGCTTTTCGGATTGCCCTTCTGAGTCACGAACTGGGTGTGTGTGCGTGGCACTTCACGGCCCTTCCGTGCGAGTAGGAATCTTGCTTCACCCGACTTGGCGGTGACACACGCATCCTGATCGGCATTCATG
>LAZR01002605.1_pt1 | contig 10399 bp, 13 predicted proteins | sample 329461 | NCBI WGS metagenome assembly LAZR01 (sample SAMN03002196, study PRJNA259156) | marine sediment metagenome | biome: sea floor; feature: Hydrothermal impacted sediments; material: marine sediment; isolation source: Loki non-amplified sample from Loki's castle hydrothermal vent sediment ...
AAGAAGGGGAGGGTACGGAAAATGGGAAATGAGCTAGCCAAGCGTCTCGCAAACTTGAAGATCGAGGCGGAGAAGAGAGAAGACCCTCTCCTCGTTGCCTTCGTCGAGGTGCTTCAGGACATCTTCAATGGACAGGGAGAAGAGATGGCGGCGGAACTCGGTCGCCCACAGGTGGAGATTCTGAGCGACACCATCGAAAAGGAAGCGCCCGAGAAGCAGGGCGCGCCCCAGCACCTCCCTCCTATCCCCGAGGAGCAGACCGAGCTGCACATGGGACTTGATCTTACTCCTCGTGATCCTGAGTCCGAGGAGGACTAGATGTCCGCCCGACCCAATGGTGGGCTCCACGGCTGCCTAGAGTAGGCTCTCCCTTGTTCCATCCTGAAGTCTGTGCTGAGAAGCTCCGGAAGCTGGAGGACGCCTTCGAGCCGGGCTTCACTGTCCAGTCGCACTCCATCGACGAGGTGGACGTGATGGTTCATCGACTCGAGGAAGCAGTGGACGGGAAGGGGAACAAGCGGAGAGAGCTGGACGACGAGGAGGCGTGCTTCGTGGTGAACGAGCGTCTCCTGGTCCAGTCCTCCTTCGAGTACTGGGCCACGCGCTACGCGATGATCAACCTCGCGGGCGCTCGTCTGGGGAGGATGTTCCCTTTCCTCGATACCCAGAGCTTCATCTTGAAGGGCCTCGCCGACGCCGAGCTTCAGGTCCGTGACGGGGGTCTTCACGACGGGATCCTCTGCAACCTCTTAAAGGGCGCCCGCCAGGTGGGCGGGAGCACCTTCGCTGAAGCGGTCGCGGCCTACCGCACGACCACCGAGGAGCACCTCTTCGGGCTCATCGCCGCGGACGATCCTAACACCTCGGCCTTCATGTTCGACATCTTTGAGAGAATCGTGGAGAACCTCCCCTGGTGGCTCGCTCCGAAGGTCGTCGAGCACGTGAAGAACGGGGAGATGAAGCTCGACACCGAGTGCCATATCTGGGTGGGATCTGGGAAGTCCACACGTGGAACCGAGGGGAAGAGGGGTCAGCTCGGTCGAGGGAAGACCCTGGGATTCGTCCACCTCTCAGAACTCTCGACGTGGGAAGCCGTCCAGATCGGCCAGATTCGCGGCTCCTTGCTCCCGACGCTCCACCGGCTCCCCACGACCTTCGCGTTCTTCGAGTCCACCGCGAAGGGCCGGCACAACTGGTGGCACTCGCATTGGAAGGCATCGCTGGAGGACAAGACAAGGTTCAAGGTCAACATCTTCATTCCGTGGTACGTGGAGCCTCGATACTCCATCCCCCCTCCAGTGAACTGGTCCCCCAGCACGAGCAGTCTTGCCCATGCGAAGCACTGTGAAGAGACTTCCCCGTCCTATCTTGGAAAGGAGTACTCGCTCACCAAGGATCAGCTCTACTGGTACGAGGTGACACGCGAGTCTTACGAGGCAGAGGACGACCTGAAGACCTTCATCGAGGAGTTCGGCTCGGTGACCGACGACGAGTGCTTCCAGCACTCTGGGCGCTCGGTCTTCAAGGCTTCAGTCCAGCAAAGGATTCGGGATCAGGCTCGTCCACTCCTCGGTCAGCTCGAGATCGTACCCATGCGGGAGGTGACGCGCAGTGGCTAGAATCTTCAGCCCTGTCGAGTTCGCCTCGGTACTCATCGCCTACTGCGCTGCCACCCGCGGGTCGGTCAGCTCTTGGGGACGGACGGCCAAGCACAATGCCGACGTGGGTGGTGCCTCGAACTCTTTTCATCTCGTCTGGCTTGGGGCCGATGTCGTCTATGATGAACCTGTCCCGCTGGGACGCGCCAAGAGCTTCGCGCGCCGCCTCGGATTACGCCTCGTCCGTGAGGACGACCACGACCATCTTCAAGTGGAGGTGTCTCAATGAAGAAGACTGCTCTTGCCCTGCTACTCCCGCTGCTCGTCATCCTGCCGAGCTGTGGAGGAATCCCGGGCCTTCCCGACGGTGATGGGGATGGAATCCCCGACATCATCGACCCGTGTCCGGACAACCCCGATCCGGCTTGTATGCCGGACCCTGGGGGAAGTGGACCCTACAACTGTGAGAACCCCCCGGCGCTCGCGGGCCTCGTCCTGGTCAAGAATCCCATTCCTGACCGCTACATCGTGGTTCTCAAGCCTGCCTCGGCGGCCGTCTTGCAGAGCCCGTCGTCCAGCTTCAAAGGGCTGACGAGCGTTCAGACGCTCGGCCTCGTTGGGGGCTTCTCCGCCAAGATGGACGTGCGTAACCTCCTTGCCACGCTTGCCGATCCGCGCGTCAAGTACGTCCAGCAGGAGGGAAGAGTCGAGACCTTCGATGTGAAGAGCTGGGGCCTCGACCGGATCGATCAGAGAACGCTTCCCCTGGACGGTGTCTTCGACCCCGGGACCGGGGGAGAAGGGGTCCACGTTTACATCAATGACACAGGAGTCGCGCCGCACCCCGAGTTTGGAGATCGGCTGTCCGAGGATTGCTTCTCCACGATTATCTTCGCTGGGTGCTCCGACGATCCGCAGGGCACGGGTCATGGGAAACATGTCGCCGGTACTGCTGCTGGGTCGAGCTTCGGAGTCTGTCGCGACTGCACCATCCACTCTGTCCGCTTCCTCGACAAGAACGGGTCTGGGAGCGACACCGATGCGATCCGCTCTCTCGAGTGGATTGCGGCCCACGATCCAGGTCCGGCTGCCCTCGGGAAGGTCGTGAACGCGAGCTGGGGTGGCGGCGCCTCTCCGGTCCTCGACGACGCGGTCTGTAAAGTGATCGCCTCCGGGGCCACGTTCGTCGCTGCGGCAGGGAACTCCAACGCGGACGCGGCGGGATCCAGTCCCGCTCGCGTGGTGCAAGCCATCACCATCGGTGCTTCAGACGACAAGGATCGAGAAGCATCCTTCTCGAACCACGGCGAGGTTGTCGATCTCTACGCTCCGGGTGTGGGAATCAGATCAATAGGAGGGAGCAAGAACGGGACGAGTATGTCAGCGCCCCACGCTACAGGCATTGCTGCTCTCACCCTCGCGCGCGCCCCGAACGCTACTCCAGCCGAGGTTGCTGAAAAGATCATCGCCCGCTCCACGAAGGACGTCCTCAGTGGGCTTGGTCCTGGCAGCCCGAACCGGTTGGCGTATGCAAGGGAGGAGGCTACCCCTTGAAGCTCTTCACTACCGTCCTCGCCCTGCTCCTCCTCTGCCCACTCGCCACGGCACAGGAGACGCTCCTCACTCTTCTCCGCTCCGACGCTGTCCCACAAGTCACACCTGATCTCCTCTGGCGTGGCGGCACCCAGCTCGAAATCTCCTGGTCCGACATGCCGGTCACCGTTCAGGGGGGGTCGGAGGACTTCGTCTTCACGCGGAGGAGCATCGTCGCTCTTCCCGGGCCTCTCTCCGTGGACCGTGTCGATTCCTTCGCGGCGTATGATCGAGGGGACACGCTGGAGTCGGTCGTGGCCGTCTACGATCAGCAGGGTCGAGTCCTTCACCGCCGGTCTCCTCACAAGGAGCTGGGTCTTGCTGGTCTCTATCGGCCCTTCCAGCAGCAGTGGTATCGGGGTCCCCCGGTCACGCAGCTCACGGTGGATCTTGCCTGTCGGGTTACGGCGTCCAACGCGGTTTCCGGGTCCCTCTCCGCGCGCTGCCACTTCCTCGTGACCGTCCTCTTCACGACGGACGCTCCGGATCCAGACCCTGCTCCGACGCCTACGCCCACTCCTGCACCGGCCTGTGAGGTCCCGCATTCCGAGGACCCGGGCTGGGTGTTCGTCGACAACTCCACGGCTCACCCCCAGGACCCTGGGAGCAGGAACTTCAGGACGCGCCACCAGCTCGAAGCAGCGAAGGGCGCCGTCGGGGACCGGACAGGTCAGCCTTGGTTGGAGACGCTCGCTCTCTTGGCCGAGGCTGTCAACGCTGCTGGTGGATGCGCCGCGGGACCTTGGGACGACGAGGTCGTCATCAAGGCGGACGACGGGCTCTATGAGGGCTACCATGCTGTCTCTTCAAGAGACGGGGGGTACACAGGCCGGCCTGAGAGGAGCGTGTGGTCTTATGACACCCCGGTGCCTCCCCCTGGGGACTGTGGGCTTCCTCTTCCCCCGGCGCTCCATCACTTCAACCTGAAGTGCGGGACGCCCTGGTGCGACTCCACCCCGATCGTCGGTCCTGACGTGGCCTACTGCGCCGCCGTGGGCTTCACCGATGGCCGCTCGTTCTGTGCTGTCCGTCCCGACTGCTCCGGCCCTGGCTGCGAGTTCAAGGATCGTGTGGCGTGCGAGCGCTTGGTGGTCGGGGGGGATCCCCTCTGGCGGACCGACGGGCGGCTCGTCATCAAGGGAGACAACCCCTCCCGTGCGCGGTGCTGCCTCCCGAGCAGCGCAGGGGCGAAGTGTCGGGACGCACCATCCTGCTCCTATATCGACGTCTGCACGACCGCAGGATTCCAGTGTGCGAGGGTCCCGAGGCCATGAACATGGCAGCCGGCTACGACCCTTTCTGGGGCACCCTCTGGCTCATCGTGGGCCTCGTCGTCGCTGGTCTGGAGATCCTCGCCATCATCTTGAAGCAGACGACCCTCTCCCAGACGATCTGGACGTTCTACGACAACACATGGAAGCGCATCGTGGGGATCCTTTTCTTCGTGGTCCTCCTCTTGCACTTCTTCGTCCCGCCGTTCCTACCCGGGTGGATAGTGCTCGTCACGGCGGTCCTCTTCGGGTGGGTGTTCATCTCCGGTTGGCTCGCTCAGCGCAAGGAGGCATCCATGTCGCCCAAGCCGCAGACGTACTCGGTCAAGAAGGGCGCTGCCAAAGCGGCGCAGGGAACAGGGGAAGCAGCCCTCGGCATTGCCGTCGCCGTGGGGATCACGGCTCTTGTAGCCGGCGTCGACTTCGTCCTGCCGCTCATCGACGAGGCCCATGAGCTTCAGAGTCTCGGTCTCCCTGTCATCGTCGCCGCGGCAGGGGTCTTCCTCGTCCGCTTCCTGACGAATCTCTGGAAGGTGAAGCGGTTGGAGCTGCTCGGCAAGAAGGGATGATCTCTTGCGTGGTGAGGGCAAGTGCCACGTCTGCCGCGAGTCGCGGCCGGTCCAGTACTGCTCCTTCTGTGGGCACTGGTTCTGTACCGGCTGTGAGGGCCGGTACGCTGTCCGCGCCTCCGAGGCGGCCATGGAGATGTTCTTCGGGAGCCGTCCCGACTGCTGTGGGCCTCCCGTCTCGCAGAGGATAGGGAATGCCTGAGCTACCTCAGCAGCATCTCGTCTCTCAGCCTGAGCCCATCTCCATCCCGCCTGGGTACGGCTTCAACGTCATCCCACGTGAGCGCTGGAACGCTTCCACCGAGGCCGACCACCCCGACTATCTCGAGAGCCTCATGGATAAGCTCCTCGTCTGGGAGGTTCAGAAGCGTGGCTGCTCCTACATCGTCTCGGTGGATGTCTCCTCGGGAATGGGGCTCGACCGCTCCGTGATCGACGTCCTACGGATCGGAACCCTCACCGAGCCTGAGGAGCAGGTCGCCCAGTTCGTCTCGGACTCGGTGGACCCGATCGAGCTGGCCTACTACGTGGACCCTGTTGCACGCTTCTACCACGACGACGACGACCTTGGAGCCCTCGTGGCCGTCGAGTGCAACGGGCAGGGACTCGCCACCCAGTCCGAGCTTCAGCATCACTGCGGCTACGACAACCTCTACATCTGGCAGCACGAGGACGCCAGGGACCCGCGCGCTCGCTATACGAAGGCTTACGGGTGGTACACCACCACGAGGACCCGCGCCCGGATGCTCGCCCGTTATCACCGTGCCGTGACCATCGAGGACCCGCGCACCGGCCTTCCAGACTACCGGATCAACTCCCCACTCACCATGGAAGAGATGCGCGACTTCATCTCGGTCGGAGCCGCTTGGGAGGCCGAGGCGGCCGCAGGGGCACACGACGACTGTCTCATGGCGGGAGCCATCTCCGTCGAGGTCGCGACCCAGACGCGCCTCTTGGAGTCCGAGCCTCTCTCGGAGCGGCGCCGCCGGCTGGCTGAGGAAGAGCTGAGGAAGAAGGCGCTCCTCTCCAAGACCGGGGTCCGGTTGGACTTCCAGAACTCTGACGCGGGAGCGCATGAGGTCTCGGGAAAGCAAGATCCCTACTCGGTGCAGGAGGGGTGGTACTAATGAGCAAGAGGTCCCACGTTGGCGAGGTCGTGCTCCTCCGGATTCATGACGACCCGCTCCTCGAGCGTCCCCTCCTCGTCGTCTCGGACAAGGACGGCGTCTTGTCTGGCGAGCTTTTCCTCGACTGGGAGGAGGACTGTCAGGCCGAGTGGATTCAGAAGAATATGTTCTACCGTCCTTCCAAAGAGCTGCGGATGATGGTGGTCTACGGCATCTCCTCTGGAGGCGGTCTGGGACAGTGGAGGAAAAGGTGAAGAGGCTCAAGAGGAGGCGGGATCCTAACTTCTGGAAGAAATTGGGGATCCTCGCACACCAGGACTGTGCTCACCCAGTCACGTGGCGGATGGAGAGGCCGGATGGTCTTGTCTACTGTGGGACCTGCCACGCGAATCGTCTCATCGAGCTTCCACCGCTGAGGGTGCAGGCATGAAGGTCACTCTTCAGATCCCCGACGGCCTCTACGATGTCTACTTGTCCCACGCGGACGCCCTCATGGGGCGTGGGAGGCAAGCCTCCGTACAAGACCTGATCGTGTCCCAGCTCGATCGGTTCCAGAAGATCGCCCCGATGGACCGGATCGTGGTCGTGGATTCGGTGTCGCGGGAGGGCTTGGAAGTTCTCCTTCCTGGAGGCTTCCTTTCCAGTGGCGCCGACATCCTTGGACGCGTCCGAGAGCTTGCAGACCTCGAGATCGGTGGGATTCGGGTGGAGTTCACAACACGGCAGTGGGAGCAGATCAAGAACTATGCGACACGGAACAGGAAGACCGTGGAGGAGTCGGCTCGTGCTATCGTCCGAGGGATGGAGGAGCAGTTCTTTGACCTTGCAGGGTAGTCCCAGTGCTTGAACCAACACTCCTGATCGGCCACCGCTCCGTCATCCTTCTGGAACCCGGTCCCTATATGTGCCCCTTCTGTGGCGCGGACATCCAGATCGGAGACTTCCCGGCCTGTAGTGGGGACCCTTCCCGTCATGGCCCCCCACGAGCGCACCGCATCTTCCCCGCCTTCGAGCACGAGGGGCAGATGGTCAACTCGATTCAAGATGCGGGTAGGATCGAGCGCGCGTCCGAGGACAGGGCCAGGAACGAGGAGGGTCAGGCACCTATCCGCTTCCGCGCGTTCCATCAAGACCAGTCCAACTACGACGTGAACACGTTCGGCCGCTCACCCCAAGTCCCAACTCCCAAGCGGGGGAACATCCGAGGCGGATTCTCCCGGGAGGCCAGGGACAGGACTGTCCACCCAGTCGTCAAGCGTCTCAGAGGAGACTGACTGATGGTACCAAGTCACGTGCTTCGTGGTCGCTACTCAGCAGCGTTCGGTACGGACCAGGCGCTCTTGGCGCTGACAGTGCATGACTGGTATGGGCAGGGTCCACCCAAGTACAAGTCGGCGGTCACGTTCTTGGACCAGAACCAAGTGAGGGCGCTGGCGGCTGGACTAGCTGTGCTGGCTGAGGAGATGGACTGATGCCCAAGGATCCCCTTATCGACGGTCTCATGGGACGCGCTGTCGGATCCGGTGAAGAGGGCTTCTTCACTCCCAAGGATCGCCGCATTCTCGACTGGATCAAGGAGGCTGTTCGAGAGGGCGACCTCATCAACGAGGCCGACCCGGTCTACTCGAAGATGGACCAGAACCAGAACTACGTCTTGGGGCAGCAGCTCTCGACGAACCGTCCTCAGTACCTCCCGAACGTCGTCGTGAACCGGACGAAGAAGGCGATCCGCACCCACGTGGCTGCACTCACCGACATCCGGCCACTCTTCGGGTTCAAGACGAAGAACACGCGCTTCGACGCCCAAGCCCACCTCCTCAACAACCTGACCCTCGTCTGGTGGCTCAATTCCTTCGTGGACCTTCGGATCTCCGAGTGTGCCAAGTACGCTCTCACACTCGGGACCGGGGACATGGTCGTGGAGTTCGATCCCTTCTATAATGATGGGGACACGCGTCTTCTGGCTCGGGACCCTCGGGACACGCTCGCCATCCGTCCATCCAGGACGGACACGCTCCAGGACTGGCGGGGCGTGATCCTTCGAGAAGCGTACTCTCCTGGGGTCCTCCAGTCGTTCTACCCGGACATGGACTCCTCGGCTTTCACCCCTTCGGAGGCTTCACTGTGGTCGCGCGTCTTCACTCGGTTCAAGCGGACCACGAAGATGACGACTCCGGTCTCCACGCTCGACGGGCTCCGCTCGTCCAAGGGTCCAGGTTCCCTCTTCCCTGAGGTGGGCGTCGTGCGTGTCTGGCTCAGGGATGGGCAGCGGAACAAGAACACCAATGCGGTCATCATGGGGTTTCCTGGGACCGACTACGCCTACAAGGTCGAGCCGGGTGGGAAGCTCTACCCGCGTGGCCGGCTCATCGTGGCGACCGAGAAGGCGATCACCTTCGATGGTCCCAACCCCTTCTGGCACGGCATGTTCCCGATCATCCGGATGAAGCTCGACCCATGGCCGTGGAACTTCCTGGGTCTCCCTCTCACCAACGACACGAAGCCGATGCAGGACGGGATCAACGGGATCATCAACAACATCCTGACAGCGTTCTCTCAGGCAGTGAACCGGGGGCTCATCTTCGACGCCAAGGCCATCCCCGAGGGGGTCTACAAGCGGTTCGACTCGCGCGTCCCCAACTACAAGTTGAAGGTCAACCCGACGCTCGGTCAGGGCGTGAAGCTGGCTGACACCCCCGTCCTGCCACAGTGGGCCTTCGAGTTTACGAACCTCCTCCTCAACCAGTTCGACGACATGACCGAGATGGCCAATCTTCAGCAGCTCATGTCGCTCAGGCAGATGCCCTCGGCCGACACGATCGAGAAGTACTACCAAGCGCTCACCCCGGGTCTTCGGCTCGAAGGACGGCTCATGGAGGTCTTCCTCCGCGAGATGGCCGAGATGGTCAAGGTCAATATGTTCCAGTACTACACCCAGGAGAAGAGGATCCTCATCCTTGGGGACGCGGGGCAACAGCTCCAGGACTTCGACTTCGACCCTGGGAACCTCATCCCGTCCATGGCTGAGGGTGACGACGGCTACGTGCCCGAGCTGGACAAGAAGCGCTCTCGAGACGAGCGCGCCCAGCACTTCCACAAGCTCTTCGCCTTCTACATCAAGCCCAACTCGATGCTGTCCATGCACTCTCAGGAAGAGCAGATGAAGTACATGCAGCTCTCCCGCCAGGGCTACGTCGACTTCTGGACGCTCCTCGAGCGCCTGGAGGTCCCGAACGTCGGCCGCCCACCCGCGGTCCCGCTCCCGGACCCCGACTACAAGCCCGAGATGCAGAAAGATCCTCAGACTGGTCAGCCTCTCCCACCCGCCCCTCCCCCCATGATCGTCCGGGAGCCCATCACGATCACGGAGCGTCTCATCGCTCAGAAGCAGCTTGGGATCGGGCAGACCGTGAGCCCAAGTGGGAGGAAGGCCACGGGGCAGGAGCCTCCGAGCCTGGAACAGAAGAGTGATGGGAGGACCACAATCACTGAGTCCTAGGCGACGTGGCGCCAAGTCAGCCTGTGTATGACTGAGAAAACGGCGTATTTTGTCACCTTGAACCGGAACGCCAGCTTTGCCTGTGAAACGTGGTTGGCCTGTGCCCGAATGGTCCTGACCTTTCTCTCGTTCAGCTTGGCTTTGTGGTTCTGTTCTCCCCGGACGTAATTCTTACTGGTCCGACGCTCATAGTTCCAGCGATTCTTCCTGATCGCGTCTCGCACGTTGTCGAGGACTGTTCCAAGAAAAAGATGGTCTGGGCGGACGCAACGGGGCTGGTCACAGTGGTGAAGGACCCACAGGTCCTTCGGGATTGGCCCGACTAAGTGTTCATAAGCGAAGCGGTGTGCGAGGATCGTCTTGTCTACGAACCAGAAGCCGCCGTAGCCCCGCTTGCTTCCGTTCCGCCAGAGCCAGCAGCCGTCTCGTGCTTTGTGGACGCTGGCCCAGAACCGCGGCATGGGATCCTGTGGTGGCCGGGGCTTGCGTGGGTAAACGCCTGTCGGCATGACGGTATCTTAGTGGATTGAAGCCTGGTACGCAACCATTTATCCGCTTGACAGCCCTCCTAGAAAGATTTGTATCCTGCCTGCACGAGGACTTTGACTTTGCCTGCAACGTCCGAGAAGCAGCGCCGCCTCATGGGAGCCGATTTAGACAGGCTCCGATCTGGGAAGAGAACGCAGACCGGGATGTCCGAGAAGAAGCTCCGCGACTTCGCCAGGAAGCCTCTCAAGAAGAG
>LAZR01002606.1_pt1 | contig 10398 bp, 20 predicted proteins | sample 329461 | NCBI WGS metagenome assembly LAZR01 (sample SAMN03002196, study PRJNA259156) | marine sediment metagenome | biome: sea floor; feature: Hydrothermal impacted sediments; material: marine sediment; isolation source: Loki non-amplified sample from Loki's castle hydrothermal vent sediment ...
TTCCCATGATCACCGCAGGATCGCCGAGAAGATCCTCCGGACGGTCGGTCTCCAGGGGATGGCCGAGGCCGCGTAACGAAACACCACAACACTAAAGGAGGGGGAGATGACGAAGGATAGACACAATCCCTACGCGGAGCTCGAAGGATGGCTTGACACCGGGAGGCTTCCGTTCGGTGAGGCTCCGAACGACTGTCCTTACTGCGCGGTCGCGATGGCGCTGATCAGGCGTCCGATGCATTGTCCGCCGGTTGGTTTTGCGATGGCGAGGAATCGCCCGGTCAAAATCTGCTTAGTTTGCTCGGCGGCGGAGACGATGATGGCGCTCTGCTCTCCGCTCAGTTGGGACATGGCTCGGATCGCTACCTTCAACGAATACGAAGAGAACATCCGGCTGCCCGCGGGTATCGGGCTCGGTGTCTTGAAACTCGGCGCGGAGGTCAACATGAACGACCCCGAGATCGCTCCGACGCTCTGGCATCCCGACGAACTGATCCCAAAAGACTACGACTGGTAACTAAAGGAGGCAAAGATGAATGTTGTGCAGCGGAGTTCCGCGGGCAACACGGGAAATCTCTGCATCGTAATCCTGGGACTGCTGTTGGCGATTAGCTGCTGAACAGTTGTACACAAAAAGGAGGGGGAGTATGTCGACTCAATCAGAAGGTCCAGTCGGCGATGCCGACCATCTGATTCCGTGGGTACCGCGGATCAGCTCACGCCTGACCCATATCTCGTACCGGGAGGACCGTCAGGTTATTTACGTGCGGTTCCACAACGGTACCGAGTGGCAGTATGAGGGCTGCACGCTTCAGGAGTGGGAGGCGTTCTGTGGCGCCGATAGCCTTGGCCGCCACATCCACACCGACCTGAACACCTACCCGAACCGCCCCTTTATTAAGGCTCGCGAGCGCGCGCCGCGACCGCAACCCCCTCCTCCGAAGGACACGAAGGATGGCCGAGTGCCTCCCCGCCCCTCTCTGGAGGAACGCGCGCGCGTAGCAGGATCCGTGCCAGAGTCGGACCGGGTGGGCTCATGAGCCCCGCCCGGACGCTCGAGTGGCTCGAGTGCGAGACGCCAGGATGTTGGATCGAGGAGCAGGTGGCGGACGACGTCACCGGGGTGAAGTGTTGGCGTTGCTGCCTGGGCCAGATCGAACACCTGCGGCAGCAGGAAGACGAGTACCTAACCAGCATCGCGCCGGCGGCGATCAAGACGGCTCGGAAGCGGGCTGGCCTGAGCCAGAAGGTGCTGGCGTTCAAGCTCAGTAACAAGACCGCCAGGGTAAGCCAGTCGGACGTCTCGAAGGCGGAGCGCGGCATCGCGGATCCGCCGAACAAGCAGGTGGTGGATTGGGCACTGGCTCAGCAGAAAGGGAAGCGGGCCGCATGACCGGCCGGCGCGGAGTGAGTCTCCGGGTGGCGCTCAAGCGTGCCCGGGTCGCAGGTTTCGAGATCACCCGCCGGGGCAGTGAATACGTGCTGAGCCATCCGTTGGCTCCGCACCCCCGGTACACGATCAACCACAGGAGTAAGGACGTGGCGCCCTGGTTGATCTCCGGCATCGTATCAGTAGAAGCACAGCAGAAGGAGGCAGCATGACAGCACGAGGATTTGCAACTTTCGGGAAGCACGACGACAACACGCTCGATGAGATGGGCGAGGTCATGCTGGACGCCCGCTACGGGGCCCTGATGGCGGACGCCCACAAGGGTTACTCCATGCCGATCGGTGGCGTGGCGGCCTACCGGGACCAGGTCAATGTAGCTGGCGTCGGGGTCGATATCGCGTGCGGCAACTGCGCGATGCGGACCGTCATCAACCTAGAGGATCTAGGGGAGCACAAGGCCTGGATGCGAAACCTAGGTCTGTGGATCCAGCAGAACATTGAGTTCGGCATGAAGGGGCAGGTGAACCGCTCCTCCCGGGCACCCCGGGACTACGAACTCTTCGATGACCCAGCGTGGGAGCTGGTTCCACAGGAACACCGGAGCCAGTTGATCGCGAAGGCCCGGAACCAGCTCGGCACCGTCGGGGGCGGGAACCACTACGTGGACCTGCTGGTCGACGAGGCGGGCTACCTGTGGGTCGGGGTCCACTTCGGGTCCCGCCGGTTCGGGTACGACGTGTCGAATGCGTACGTGTCGATCGCCCAAGGAGGCGCGTGGGGGGAGAAGGGTGATTGGAACCAGTCAAGCCTACTGGATCTCGGGACCCCGGTGGGCGACGACTACTGGGAGCTGATGCAACTCGCTGGGCGGTACGCCTACGCGGGTCGGGACTGGGTCTGTCGGGAGATCATCCGCTGGATGGAGAGCTGTCCGGTAGATATAGTCCACAACAACCACAACTTCGCTTGGCAGGAGCGGCACTACGGGGAGAATCTGATCGTCGTCCGGAAGGGCGCGACACCTGCGTTCCCCGGCCAGCGCGGGTTCGTCGGCGGTTCAATGGGGGACGATGCGGTGATCCTGCAGGGGGTAGCGGTACCGGAGGAGTCTGAGGATACTGCGACTCCCGCGTACCAACGAAGGGCCCTCTTTTCCACGGTCCACGGCGCTGGCCGGGTCCGGTCCCGCACGGCAACCAGGGGGAAGGTCAAGAAGGGAAAGATCGTCCGGCCCGGTCTGGTGAGCCTGGAGGAGGCGCGGGACTGGGTGAAACGTCGCGACGTATTCGTTTTCGGTGGTGATATCGACGAGTCCCCGCAAGCGTACCGACGTCTCGACGAGGTGCTGGCCCACCAGGGCATCACGATCGATATTCTTCACACGCTGACCCCACGGGTCGTCGTGATGGCGCCCGGGTACAGCGGGGCCAATCCGTTCCTGACGGAGGTGGCGTGATGGGGGCACTCAGAACTCTTGAAATGCTCCACTGGATCGAGGAGCACTCGATTATCTACAACATCCATTGGTGTCGGGCCGGAGTCGGCATCATCTTCTACGAAGGGCTCGGTGCCATGGAAGAAGAGAACTGGAGGAAGAGTCTCGCGGTTCACAGGTATTACCCGTCCTTCGAGGAATGTGTGAAGGCTGAATACCAGCGATTGGAGGTGGCGGCATGACTGATCTGGAGACGTTACTGGGTGATGCGCTGCTCTACATCACCCGAGAAGAAGATGGGCGGGCCCGCCCTCTGAGGGTGTATCCTCGGAGCAGTAGGCCACACGACAACTGGTTCGAGGTAGATGCAGAACCCCGCGTGCTAGCCGCACGAAAGGCCTACCAGGAGGCACTAGACAATGACCCAGAAAAAGAAACGACCGCTGCCGGTATACTTAAACGACGCCGAGCGCAACAGGCTGACCGGAACGGTAGCCTCCCAGGGGAGCCTTCGTGATCTGACGCTGATCCACACGATGCTCCAGTACGGGCTCCGGGCCTCCGAAGTTCTGATGCTCCAGGTGGAGGACGTGAATCTGGATGCGCGCCGGGTCGCGGTCACGCGGCTCAAGAACGGGATCGACAACGAACTCCCGCTGATTAGGCCGCTACTCCCGATCATGCGCCGCTATCTGGAACAGCTTCCGCCGCACCAGGACATCCTGTTCACGGGTCAGCGGGGGGCACTGACCCGGAACAGCCTGTGGCGGATGATGCAGCGCTACGGGAAGGCGGCGAAGCTACCGAGGCGAAAGCGTCACCCCCATGTGCTCCGCCACACCGCCGCGGTGCATGCACTCGACGCCGGCCTGGACATCATGGACGTGAAGGATCTGTTGGGTCATGTGAATGTGGCCAACACCACGATCTACGCCCAGGTCTCGGACAAGAAGCGCCGGGCCGCGTTTCGGGTACTGGAGGCGGCGAATGGTCACTAAGGAGCCGGCCTCGGTCAGGAGAGATGAGATCGGCCATATGAACTGCCAAAGGAGGGGGACGCATGAGTGATCAACCCATATATATCGACAAAGCCAGGGACGCGGTCGGCGTGAAGAAACGCACGATAACCGATGCGGGGGGGAACACGATAACGCTCATCAATGTTAACCACGGCGGTGCCGAGATAAAACCCATCGGCTACTGGCGCAAGGCTGGACCCGGCGAAATCTACTCTGTCTGGGTACCGGAGGCTGAAGAATGCGCTTACCTCGATTCCGGCACGTGGACCCACGGGAAAGACGGCCCGGAAATCATCATCGATCCCGATTCGGGTTTCTGGTACACCTTCGATGATCCACCGCCCAATTCGATGGAACAGAGGGTACCTGCCCCACATATGGTCAGTGAGGGCGACACGTACATAGCCCCCCCTTGGCGAGAGCCCGAGCAAGTCTTCCTCGTTATCGCGTACTGCGATCCCGAGGCTGGCGCCAAAATTCACGGCGTCTTTACCACTCGAGAGAGGGCCGAAGAGGCTGCCGAGATCGCCAACGATTCGCGAGAGAACGGCTCTATCCTGAGCGACGCCGAGATCGTAGAGGTGGCGGTCGACGCAGTATGGAGCATCGACCCAGGACTACGAGAAGCCCCACCGGAGGAGGCGGCGACAGATGAACATTGAGAGGACGCCAAGTACAGCCACAGAGGCCGTTACGCAGTATATGGCGCAAGAGGGTGAAGGATATCTGTCGGAGACGGCACCTGGGGTCATCACCGTATTTCTAGATGGGGGGAGGACCCAGATCTGGCCGCTAGCGGAACAGGAGGTGAAGGATGACGCTTGAGGGACCACATCAGCGTAAGGCGCTGGACCAGGGGGGTGACGCGCGCTGGCCAGACGAGACCTCCGCGCCGCGTTTCAGCTGTTGGAGGCGGCGAATGGTCACCCCTGAGGAGCTGGCCGTCTGGGGGACTGACAACTCTAGCGTGCCCCCAGCTGCCCTGACGCTAGAGGTGCTCGACGAAATGTTACTGAAGGGGCTGAGACAACAGCTACGCCAGCCCTGTCTGCGGTACGACCACCGCTTCGGGCTGCTGCCGTTTAGCTTCGTCCGGCGCGGGAAGGGAGTGACGTGAGCGTGGACCGGGGGGCGGGGAGTCAGTTCCTGACCGATATCGGAAGAGGTTTCGATGTCATCGGCGAGGCTGTTGCGACGGGGGAGCTGTTCCGATGGATTGCCGTGTGGTGTATTTTTGCCGCCGCGACAGCCGCGGCCGGCCCCCTGCTGGGATCAGCTCTCGCGTTGGCGTTGCTCTGGGTGGCCACGGAGGTACCGGATGAGTGATCTGGCGTATGACGTGTTGTCGCTTATCGCCGTCGCTATTTGGGTTCTGGCTTTCGGCATTCACATGAACAGAAGGGTGACGTGATGCGAAACAGTCTACTGATCAGCCTCGCGATAGCGGGGCTCGTGATATGTTCTGTCGCGCTGTCGGTGGTTGTGACGGCTACTGCGACGGCGGAAGCCCAGCAGGATCCCCAGCAAGAGACCGGGATGTTCCGTGTCGGGTACGCCTACACGACGTACAGTTACGCTGCCCGGGACGACTTGGCCTGCGGCCTTGTGGTTCTCGAGACGCGAGAGAACTGGATCCGAGTCAAGAAATTGAGGAACTCCTCCAACTGTATGCTCCGTTGGATCGTTCTTCTTGACGCCACAAAGTCGCGTTTTAGGGACGGCAGAGGGGTATGGATCAACTCCGATCATCTTCTGAGCGTTGTCGAGCGGCTCAAAGTTGAGTAAGCAGATGGACCCACTCTGGGACACCACGATCAGCACGGAAGGCGGAGCCGCTCTAACGCCGGAGATCTGGGACGAGGGCTGCCGGCTCGGGCGGGAGAGGATGCGGCATCCACCGCGCTGGATCCACTTTGAGCCCCGGACGGGCGGGATATTCTCGGCCGTGTTTCGGCGGCTCCGGTGGAACCCCAGGATCCAGGACTGAATTGGACTGCTGATCAGTCTCAGGCCACGCCCAGCCTGGGTTTCCAGAGTCATCAGGCGAAGAATCATGGACTCAATGGACCGAAACAACGGTCTATTGAGTCCATTTTGGCGTTCAGGGGTGCGGCAGAAGGGGTTGTGCCGTGTAACCCGCGGCCCTAGCGGGTCCTGCGGAGCCATCCTTTATACAGGGGGCTACCCATGAACTTCCGGGTAATCTGGATCAGAATCTCGTGATCGTTCATCAGGTTCTGGGGCCAATCGCCAGGGCGGTAGCGCTTGATCGGCACCGGTGAGATCCGGTGGAGGATGTGGTGGAGGAATTCGTGGATCACGATCTCGTCACCGAGCTGCCACACGTACACCTCAGCTAGCTCATCCGAAAGGCTCCCGGGGGTGTTGAATCCAATCAGGATGAGGCACTCAAAGTCCTGGACGACATCCCGGAGAAAGTTCTGCCCAAAGATCTTTACCGCCACCGCCTCGAAGTCCACGAACCGCAGCTGACGCAGTACGAGCCGGTCGGGCATCTCGACACCGGGGAACGCACTGAACAGGAGTCGGATGAGCTGCCCGTACCGTTCCGCATCGGGGGTGGGGAAGCTGGGATCGTACTCGAGGTAGCCGAAATCGCCGAGCGGTAGCCGGGCCAGTTCAACCCCCGAGAGCGGGGCGCTGTACTGCGGAGCGGGTGGGGCCGCGGCCGCCGCAAGGCTGGCCGGCAGACACGCGAGAAGCGTAAGGGCCGGCAGCAGATTTTTGCACGTTCGTGTCATCAGAATCACCTGGTACAAAGATAACGATCGGGGAGGGGGGGAGACAACGAACTACTCCCCGGGCCGCGTACTTTCTGTGGCGCAATCTACCGACACCGCGATCTTGCAGGCATCCACTCGCCCGACCGCATCGAGCTGATCAGCTACTGCCCGATCCTCACGGCGGCGTAACCACCTATGCCACATGCACGGCCTCCAGTCGGTTACGCCCTTCTTGAAGCGCGCCATCCCTCTATCGGTCCAGCTGGAGACCGGTGTTGTCAGTCGCGATCTCGACGTTGTGGACGAACATCGCGGCCTGACCACGTTCCTGGCTCCACAGGTAGGCCTCCGCACCCCGGTAGCTCTTGTAGCCCATCCCGTTTGCCCAGGCCGAAGGTGCCGACAGGGTCGGCATGATCCGGGTCACGACTCCGTAGGCGTCGTCATACAGGACGTGGGTGGTGCCCTTCCGGTGGTGCTTATCACCGATGTGGAACTCGCAGTATCGAGCCTGGGCCCATAGCTGCCGGGCCTCGGTCGCCATGATCTCCCCGTAGTGCTTCTGGTTCACAGCACTTTCCCGGCCGTGCGTGAACCCCAAGAGGGTGTTGCCGTACAGGAGGTACTTACGAGGGCTGGCCGAATTGTCCACCTGGACGTCCTCGACCCGGTCGTACGCGACCTCCAGGACCTCGCCGAGAGCGAAGCTCAGAAGCGGGTCGTGGTTGCCCGGGATCACTTTGACGATCACGGGAGCAATAGCACGGCACCGGTCAATGGCCCACCGGTTGAGCCGCTGCCCCTCCCGAAACATCTTCTGGTGCCGGGTGTCCATGTCCTGGGGGGTGCCGTCGGCCGTGGTGCCGTGGATGTTGTCTGAGTTGAAGAAGTCGTTGCCGGCGACCCAGAGGATCTGGTCCACGTCGAACCTGGAAGCCTTGGCCAGCAGGTCCTCGACCGCCTCCCGGAACATGCGGCGCTGGATCGTGAGGTCCCAGTCCGCGCCAGTCTCTTCCGCCCACGCGAGGCTGCAGAGGTGGAAGTCCGCCAGGTGCATCTCCAGCAGGTGGGGTTCGTCATACTGCTGCACCGCCGACTGGCGCTGGAACCATTCGGTGTCCCGAGTCGCCAGATCAGCCAGGATGTCAGCCTTAGCCTGATCGGCGAAGACCTGCACTCGCTCGATGGGGCGCTTGAGCCCGAACTTGGCATAGACCTGCCAGTTGTCCGCCGGCACGAGCTCATCGCCGATCTTGGCCGTGACGGTCCAGACGTTCTCCTTGAAGTCCGTGATCTGGTAGGTCTCGAGATCATGAGCACAGCCGCGGTCGCGGGCATGCGCCAGGAGCTCCTCAATGTTTGTGATGTTGGCACTTCGGCTGGTCAGCACGACCGACCCGTCCGGAGCTACGGTTCGCTCAAGCTTTGGACCCTTGTTGATACTCTCCCGGATACCGTCCGACAGTAGAGGGCCGACGGTCTCGTCCCGAATGAGATCGATCAACTTGAGCCGCACCGCCTTGGGGGTGCGCTCGGGGTTGCGGAAGATTGGTGCGAGCTCCTCTGCTGCAGCAACGAGCGACTCAGCGTCCCGAACGGTCTCCCATTCACGCTTGATCTGGTCGAGCTGCCCAGAGGATTCCCAGGACTTCATTCCCATGATGAGCTCCTTCCCCTCAGTCGTTATGGTGAGGGCGCCGGCCGTTCCCCAGCCGGCACCCCCGGGATTACGCTTCCTGCTTTGCGTTCGCGGTGATGCGAGTCACCACGTCAGCGATCGCGATGATGTCGTTGACGTCACCGTCGTCGATCTTTCGCGACAGGTACTCGAAGATCTTCTCGAGCAATACCGGGATCAGGTCCTCCAGAACCTCTGCGAGGACCCGAGCGAGATACTTCTTCACGGGGTACCACCTCCTTGAGACGGGCCCAGGCCCGCGGTACTGAACTGGATAGCCAGGTCTATCGAGACCTCGACCCAGTCAATGTAGAAAAGCTTCCTCGGGGGGCCTTCTTCCCAAGGGCAGGTGTCGACGTGGAGCCGGTTCTCCCGGCTGTAGAGGCAGAGGCGGTCCCACACGAGATCTTCCGGATTGCGGGCGATCGTGCGGAGCATGATCTGAGCCGGGATGTCGTGCACGTAGAAGTCGGCCGCGAGTCCCAGTAGGTGGCGCCGCATCCGGGAGACCTTCCCGTCCGTCACCACCCGGTCCAGCGCCTCGGACCGGAGCCAACTGTTCATGATGAACCGATGGTCTAAGCGGTTTCGGGCCGGCTGTAGGAACTCATGCGTGAGCCGCATGAAGTTCACGGTCTGCTGCCCGGTCAGTTGGTCAGGGGTGGTCTGGAGCTCGGGATGCTCCCTCGATCGCAACACTTCCGCGAGCGTGAAGTCGCGCGCGATCCGGATCTGGGCCGGGTCAGGCGTCGGCACCGGCAGCCTCATCCGGCTCGGGGGCGTCTCCCTCGGGGGCCTCCGGCACGACCTCGACCAACTTAGTGAGATCGAGTCCCTGCATCGTCTGGCGGAACTGAACCGGGGTGTCGGGGTTGATCCCGATGTCTTCCTTGATGTCCTCGATAATCTGCAGGTGGCGCGACTGGTTCTCGCGCATGATGGCCGCCATCGCGGCCCGCTGGATCTTGCTGGTCTTCCAGCTCTGTGACTTCTTGGTGGTGGGCTTCTTCGCGGGCTTCTTCGGTGCGCGTGGCATTGCTCCCCCTCCTGTTGGTTACAGCCGGTCGAGTAGCCGTTCCAGCACTCGACGCGTGTCCTTCTGGACAAGACTGGATTCCTGAATCACTTCGGAGTTGCGGTGGACCGCAGACTCCAGATGTTGTATGTGGTTACCCATCAGGGTCGCCAACGTGACGTTCTGCTCCTTCTGGTCCACGCTGTGCCGGCTGGCCAACCTGTACATCAGGTACCCGAACCCAAGCGACACCGCCACAATCGGCGGTGCGTACTTGACAAGTTCGAGCAGGTAGGTTTCCACGGAGCGTTGTCCTCAGTCGGTAGGGTTGGTTAACCTACAGTCAAACCTATACCGGTGAGCCAGGCGGAATCCATCAAACTCTCACGGATCCGATAGGTCTCCTGGCCCACCAGATCGTGGAAGATTTCCGGTACCGCGGAGGATATATCCCACGGTCCTGGATCAGCCTCTACGCGCCCCCCCGCGGGGGTGTAGACCCGGATCCCCCGGTCCCACACTTCTTGCGCACGCCGGTACGCCGCCGCCCGAACCTCGTGCCCGACAGCGTAGAACTCAGCATGCTGGCGGGCCCGCACGACATCGCCGGCCGGGAAGCAGTTATGGAGATGCTGCAGCTGGATCGAGCACCTACATTCGGGAGGTAAGTTGTGAGAGGTGAATCCGGTACGCTGCGGGTCCTTACCCCGGCGGTGGAAACAGTCGCCGCCATCCCGACTCTGTAGGTCGGGGAAGTAGCGGAAGCACCGGACCGTCTGATAGACATAAGCCTCGGGGTTGTGTTTCCAGCATGAGGTCGTGATGAGCGGTTGCCGAAGGGAGTTGAAACCGGCGGCGTCCGCCCACCGGAGGCCCGTGAGGAACCGATCGTGGTCCCGCGGGTGCAGGTAACCGTCGGCCCCCATGGAGAGTACCCAGCCGTCATCGACCAGGTGGAGGGCCCGCTCCCAGGGTTCATCCAGCCCCTGCCAGTGCGTACCCTCGTGATGGGGAAATTCAGTGACCTCGATCCGGGGGAATGCGTCGGCGAGCTCACGGCAGGCCTCGAGCGTCCCGTCGGTGGAGCCGCCGTCGTTGATGATCAGGCGATCCACCA
>LAZR01002607.1_pt1 | contig 10394 bp, 11 predicted proteins | sample 329461 | NCBI WGS metagenome assembly LAZR01 (sample SAMN03002196, study PRJNA259156) | marine sediment metagenome | biome: sea floor; feature: Hydrothermal impacted sediments; material: marine sediment; isolation source: Loki non-amplified sample from Loki's castle hydrothermal vent sediment ...
GGGTAAAGGTGGTGGAAAAATAGAAAACTTAAAAAATAAAAAACGCATAAGTCAAGTTAATAATAAGTCTAATTATAAACAAATTTAAAATGAATAAACATTATTAATTATCCTAATAAAATGTAATTTAATAAAATAAAAAAAAAAGAAATGTGATTTTCCATGGCAAAAAAAGCAGCGAAAGAAGAAACTACAGAAAAAAAAACTCCTAAAAAAACTACAACTCCTAAAAAAACTACAACCACTAAAAAAACTACAACCACTAAAAAAACTACCCCAAAAGCTGAAGCTCCCACCCCTCCAAAGCCGAAACGAACAGTATATAAAAGAATAAAAGTTAATTTTTGGAGAACACGATTACATGCAGAAGAATTAGGTGTACACCAACAACTTAAGTATCAAGCAAAAACGCGATATTTCTCTAAAAGTTTTGATATTGAAGGAGTAATTGAAGTTGATGATAAGAAAAAATATATTATCGCATTTAACAAAGACGATTGGAATGAAAAACCCTTAGAAGAAAAAACCCTAAGTTGTCGTATTTTTACTATTATGGAGGAATCCTTAGATGCTCAACCCAAAGGAGGTAATTTTAAAGGCGGCATAGAATTAAGTATTACACACTCTCTTATTCAGAGTTATGAGGTTAAGCGCCCAGCTCCCACATTTTTCCTTCAAGTCCCTAAGACGATAAATTTGGTTCGTGTTGTAAGAGGGTGGAGAGTTTGGGGAACACGTTGGAGTTTTCCACTACTTCCAGAAGATCCTGGAGATAAATTACAAATGGTTAGGTGCAGGGGGATTGTTGGACCTGGGAGAAATTACATGATTTATATTGGTGATCAAAAAGTTGCGAAGATAGATGGACAGAGAGTACAAAAGAATTTTGAAATTGAAATTTATAATGAAGCTTATTCAAAAGATAAAACATTTGTAGTTTATATGATATTGTTTGCACTTGCTTGTAATTTCATGAAAATTATTGAAAAAATGATAAAAAGATTTTACAAAAAGATGAGAAAGACAGGAACTACAGATTACAAGCCAACCAAAAAAGAATTAGATCTTTTTAGGAATCCCCGTATGATGCGACGCTAACTCACCAATATAATAAATTTGCTTTTTAAAAAACACACAGGAATTAAAAAAATATTTTATAAACCTTTTTTTATCCTTTTTATTTTTAAATTATGTTAATAACTGTTAATTTTTTTAAAAAAAGTCATATTATTAAAAAAAAAGATAGTAATTAAAAAATAGCTTAATCTAATCTTCGTAATTTAGTTTAAGAAATTTGCACGAATTTAAAATCTTTTTTCGAATATAATAGTTTTAAAAAATAAAAATAAGGAATTAAAAGATTAATTGATTTTAAGATAACTGCTTATTTTTCCACTCAACATATCCCCTTGTCTCTTGTCCTTTATATATAGCTTTTTTACTGGTTTCTTTCTCGTAAACTGAACGTAGAGTCCTCTCATCGGCATTTTTAAGAGCATCTTTCTTTATCTTTTCATCAATTTCCATTTCCTCTTCAATTGATTTTACACGTCTAAGGACAGCATAGACGCCTCTATTCCAAATAACAATTCCGAGAAAAATTATTGCCACTATTAGAAAAACTACGCCTCCAAGCCATAAAATCCACATACCAAATGTGAAATTTTCCACACTCCAGTTCCATGCCTCGGCGATACTTTTGAAAAACACGCTTGGGAGTAGAGCAATAAGAAGTGCAATAAGAGTGAAATAAAGCCCCCATAACGCAATCCCTATGAGGAATCTCAGAGCATCATAGTCCTCGTATTTTTTCGCTATTAACCGGTCTTTAAATAGTAGCTTACATAATTTTATCATACCCCCACGAAACAGAGTATAAAATAAGACTAATAGAAATAAGTGTCCAGTGATCGCACCAGCTATAATTGCAATTTGAAATCCTAATGCTAAATCAAGGAAAAGATCAATTGCTCCTCCTTCGAACAAGAAAAGGAGAATAATACCCCAGATTCCCAAAACAAGAATTACAGTACCAAGTATAAAACCATAATAAATACCCTTTGCAATTCGAATATCCCATGTTGAATAGTCTTCTAACGGATCTCGACTATCTGGCTGTATAGCAATTCTTGGTTTTCTTCTTTTTGCCATAAAATTAACCACTTTTTTTTTAAATTATTTATTATTAAGGTTTTGAAATTTCTATAATTTAATTATTATTTAGACTACTATTTATTTTTACTAGTTTATTGAATGAAAATTATTACTTTTTTAATATGTTTTTTAAAAATCAAAACTTTGACGAAACTTGACAGAATGGGTAAAAAAAAAGATTATCTTTTTTTAATTCTTCTCTATTTAAAGAGGATTTTAATCTATTTCTAACTATTTTTAGTTAAAAATTCTTGGACTATTTTCCTAATCTAGCGTGGGAACAATTAATTCGATATTAAATTGGTTAAGAAGAATATCAAGCTCTTGTTTTATTCTCTCATCTACATGAAAGCAGAATAGATATTTTTGGAATGATTCTTTATACATTTTTTTAAGAAATTCACACTTTCTAATGAAAATCCGAACTTTATCTAGATCAGTTAGTTTTAAAGTAGCTTCTCCTAAAATATTTGGTTTTATATGAAAAATGTCAATCTCAATATCTTTGGTATCAGGATGTACATAATTGTTTTCGTCATGAAAATGTTGTCTGATTTGAATTTTCAAGTCTAGACCTTTTTGTTTAAATTCTCGCTTTATTAATGAATATTCAATCCCTTCAGCAATTATTCCATACCCTAAATCAATATTATCAAGTCGTTCATGAACTCTTTCAAACTGCTTATTCACTTGTGTTTGCATGGCTTCGAATCGTTTATCCATGGAGTCGAATCTTTTATCCATAACTTCGAATCGTTTATCCATAGCTTCAAATCGTTTATCCATAGCTTCGAATCGTTTATCAAACTCTTCAATAACTTGTTTAATATCATCTTTAGTTGCTACAACACCTGAAAGTGCCGTAATTATTGCACCTTTTACTTGGTTATCTTCTTGTATCAGTTTTGGTAATAGCTTTAAAAATTCTTCTTTTTCCATTCAGCATTAAACCTCTATTCCTATTATATAAGTGAACAATTGAACTTTTAAATATAACTAAAAATTTCAATACCTTTTACTCCTTAGATAAAAACCTGTAAAAATCATTATAAAATAAGAATTTTTAGTTAAACACAAATTTATTTATAATTTTTTTTTATAAATAACTTTTACACCCTGACTTTTCGCTTGGTTTATCGTCTCTTGGTTTATTTCATAACTGAGTAAAATTAACTCGTCATATTCTCTATTAAATTGATCTTGATATATTTCACCATGTTTCAAGAGGAAAAAGACATGTTCATTTTCAGCATGAAAATCTGCTTCGATTATTTTAATTTTATCGTTTTTAGTAAAAATTAGAAATATATCTTCATAGTCTTTAAAATATATTTTACCTTCTTTATCGACAAGTCTAACTCTTTTGATATCATTTATATTAATATTTTTTTTCATCAATTCTTCTTCCAAATGGCGCAAAACAGAATCCTGCTCATCAACAATATCTTTATAAACCATTTCAGAGTCTTTATTTAAAAAAATAACATATTAAAAATAATTTATTCAATTAAAAGGAACTTAGTGATTATTCAATTACTTTCCCCGCAATAACTTTTATCCCTTGCTTTTCAATTTGTTCCAAATTTATTCTTTTAATTTCTAAACATATAATCATTAAATTGTCGTAATCTTTCTTAAACTGTAATTTATACAATCTGGCATTTTTTAATAAATGAAATCCATCTCTATTGTCGGGATGATATTTTACTTCAATCAATATTGTTTTTCCATTTTGGATTAATACATCAATATCAGTATTGTAATTCTCCCAGAAAATTGTCCCTTCTCGATATAATAATTCTTCTTTTTTAATTTTAGCAGTCTGAATATTTTCTTGGATCAATTTATCGTTTAAAAGATAGAGAATTGTTTTTTCTAATGATTCACTACCTCTACTGCTAATTGCTTCGATTTTAGAGTCTATTATCATTCTTTCTCTTTTTGCGTCTTCAAAACCTTTACCGATTTGTCCTATTAAATCCTCGAATCGCTTATCAATAGCTTCAAATCGCTTATCAATAGCCTCAAATCGTCTATCAGAATGATCTATTATCCTTGTAATATCATCTTTTGTTGCAACCACACCAGATAATGCGGTAATTATTGCTCCTTTGACCTCATCATCTTCTCTTATCAATTTTGGTAGGAGTCTCAAAAATTCTTCTTTTTCCATTCACTACAAAACCTCTGTTCTTACTATATAAATGAATAATTGAACTTTTAAACATAACTTAAAAATTCAATACATTTCACACGTTAGATAGAAACCTGTAGAAATAATCGGAAAATTGGAATTCCTATATAATTTTTTATATTATGATAAACTTAACTTTCCCTTATTAAATAATCAAAATTTTAATGCTGTTTGGCAAAAGGGGCACGTTGGATACTCTTTTTTCAATTCTTCTCCGCAAAAGGAGCAAAATATTTTTTGTTTCTACTTTTCTTCTTTTACTTTTTTCTTTTTCTTTTCTTCTGTCTTTTTTTGAGTTTCTATCTTTTCTGGTTCTTCTTCATCTTCTATTTCTTGTCCCGCTTTATTAAGCACCTTTTCTCTAGGAGTCATATCTTCACGTTTCTTTTCTTTAGCAAGCGGTTTATCAGTATATTCAACTTTACTATGGCAATCAGGGCAATGATTTTTTGCTCTAAAAAAAACGTAATATATTACTAAGACAATAGCAGCAACACCTATAGTTCCAACGCAAATCATTCCCCAAATTACTTTTTCCGATGTGGTGAATGGGTTTCTACTTGGTTTTTCAATTTCATTCTTACATACTTTACAATACAAATATTTTTTCGGCATTTTTCCAAACTTTAAGAATATAATATTTATTTGTTTTATAGAAGATAATTTTAATTAATCAAGTTCTTTTTATAATTTAATAATCAAGTTCTTTTTATAAACTATTATTTTTTTTAATGAATAAATCTTGCAAGAGAACTCATTTTATATTGAAACTTATGGATGTACTTCAAATAAAGCAGATTCATACATAATCTCAAATGTGTTGACTGAATCAAACTACACTTATAGTACCCTTGAAAATGCTCAATTTATTATTATTAATACATGTGCTGTTAAAGAACAAACAGAAAATAAAATTAAGGCACGTTTGAAAATATTTCATGATCGCTTTCATAATAACACTGATAAACATGTTATAATTGCGGGGTGTTTACCCCATATTGCACCTGACTATATCAATGTAATTAGAAATATCATTCCCTCCTTTAGCGCAATCATAGATTTGAATAATATTCTTGATCTTCCAGAAATATTTAAAGAAATTAAATCCAGTAAGCAAAATCTTATTTATTTATCAGAAAAACCAATGGATAAGGCTAAATATTATATTAACTACCAACCTGGCAAAATTACAGGTATTATTCCGATATCCGAAGGATGTTTAGGGTCATGTACTTATTGTTGTGTAAAAAATGCAAGAGGGAAATTAATATGTTATAAACCACAAGATATTATTCAAAATATAAAACATCAATTAGAACAGGGAATCAAACAGATATATTTAACTTCTCAAGATTGTAGTACATATGAGTTTAATGGAGCTGTATTAGTTGATTTAGTAAAGGAAATTGTTAATTTAGATTATAAATTTTTTTTAAGAATTGGAATGATAAATCCGTCGTTTTTGCTTGAAAACATTGATCAGTTAATTTCAATTTTCAATTTGGATAAAGTATATCAATTTTTGCACATTCCTATTCAGTCTGGTAGTAATAAAATCCTAAAAAAAATGCAAAGAAAATATGTAATCTCAGATATTATAGATAATCTTGAACTTCTTAGGAAAGACTTACCCAATCTTACAATTTCTACTGATATAATCTGTGGATTTCCTAGTGAAACTGAATATAATTTCTACAAAACGATTAATTTTATAAAATGGATGAAACCTGAAATCTTGAATATCTCAAAATTTACTCCTCGTCCTGGAACGTTAGCAAAAAAAATGGCACAATTAGAAAGTAAAATAATTAAAGAAAGATCACAAAGATTATCAAGAGTTTTTAGGAATAGTTTGAAGCGCATGAATGATAGATGGGAAAATTGGGAGGGAGAATTATTAATTTTACATGGAGGGACTGAAAAAAATCAAGTTTTTGGCAGAAATTCTGCTTATAAGAATGTTTTCATTAATAATTATGATGGTGAATTTGGTAGATTCATAAAGGTTAAAATAGAAAAAGTTGAAGGTTTTAACTTATTTGGAAAAATTATAGATTAGAATTTGGTAATTATTAAATTAGATTAAAAGCTTCCAAGGCATTTTGAGCTACAATATCTCCCCATTCTTGAACAAAATGTCCTGCTTCTTTAATTCTTAAAGGCTTAGGACATCCTGGAATCATTTTCCTCAATATACGCATTACTGAAGGGCCAAGTACGGGATCCTGCATTCCAATTGCCATAAATGATTCACCAGACCATTCTTTTTGGAACCAATCTCGAGCTTGTCTTGAGATTTCAGCGCCAGGAGCATCATAAGTAGTTGGAACCATATCAGGAAAGCGTCGTATTCCTGCTTTGTATCTAATATCAGGAAAAGGAGCATTATAGGCTGCAATTTCTTCTGGTGTTAAATTTGGGGTTCCCCTCAGCATTAAACGGCCAACATCCATATCGGGAGTTTTATTTACCCAATCTCGAAATGTTTTGAATCCAGGTGAGGGTACGCCTTCACCTGTGCCTAATACGGTATTCATTAAAATTAGCCTTGAAAATCTATTTGACATTTCCATTGGTAACGTAAGACCTAAGAGTCCTCCCCAATCTTGGCAAACCAATGTTATATTTTCTAAATCAAGGCGTTTAATAAATTCAATTAGTGAATTCCGATGAAATTCAAAAGTATATACATCATCTTCGATTGGTTTATCAGATCTCCCAAATCCAAAAAAATCAGGAGCAACAGCTCTGTAACCTGCGGAAGTAAATATTGGAATCATTTTACGATACAGATAACAATACGTTGGTTGTCCATGTAAACATAAAAATACTACATTCGACTCTTTTGGACCTTCATCTATATAATGCATACGTAATTTTGTATATCCATTAAGATCATTAATGTAAATTGGTTTAAATGGAAAATTAGAAAGGTTCTCAAAATTTTCTTCCGGAGTTCTTAAGGCTTTTATCATTAAACGTCATCTCTTTTAGTAAAATATTTATCTTAAAATACAATAAAAGTTTGAATTGAGTATTATTTAATTAAAACTAATCTGATAAAAAAAAATTATGAAAACTAATGAATAGGATAGAAAAGTTTTCCTTTAAACTTCCCAATTCTATTTTTATTTTTAATTTTTTTTTGTTTTTCGCTAACCTCAAAATAATCTTCTAAATGAATTTCAGCATCGCAATACGGATATTTAACCATACTCTATACTTTGATTTCTGAGAATATATATTTTATCAAATAAAATTTAATTTTTGAAATTCCTCAATAAATAATCACTCTAACAATGGTTCATGAATCTTGGGAATTAAAATGATAAGATTACTTCCTTTTAGATGATCATTTTTAATTCTATCCTCAACCCATATTTTTCCATTGTAGCTTTCTATGATTTTCTTTACCAATGATAATCCTAAGCCCATTCCACCCCTTTCTTTTGGCATACTATTACCTCTTTGAAAAATAGTTGATTTTCTCTCATCTATAATTCCTATTCCATTATCTTTGAACTCTAACTTGTAGTTTTCAATGTCATTTTGTGTATGCATCGAAATATGAATTGTTATTTCTATTACATCATTATCATTATGTTTCGCTGCGTTAATTAGAATGTTCTCAAACACATCTTGTAATAATTCATTAGCTTGGATAATTAATTTTTCTTTAAATGAATTAATTTGAATTTTGATATCTTTATTTTGGAAGTAATTTTTTAAAACTCTAACTGATTCATTAAGATAATTCATAGCATCTACTGATGCAATGGGAGTCACTTCTTCATCAAGTTGAGAAAGTCTTCTAACAGTTGAAACTAATTTTGCCCCTCTATCAACTTGTTCATTAATCATATCTGCTAATTCTTTTATTTCTTGTGGATCCCCCTTGTTTTGAGGATTTCTTATGAAGTGATTTGTAGACCTAATACTTTGTAATATATTGCTTATATCATGAGTAAATAAATCCTTGTAAAATTCAGCTCGGTTTAAAGCTTTTTGTGATGATGTCTCTGCTCTCTTCCGTTTGGCTTGTTCTTCATCAATAGATCCACCGATGATTTTGGAGACCCAATTAACCACTAATCCCGTAAAACCCGCTACTAAGCCCACAATTAATGCCGAGATAAAGGTAGCATTGACATTAGAAAAGAAGTGGATTAAAACTGTTACAAGACTGCCGATTAAAACAGCTATAATACTTAGGGGGAAGAAAATGCGGAGTAATTGAGCATAAGTATTTGGTTGGGCAATAAGTCTTATTGGAAAGGAAGTTTTATCTGATGACGTAAATATACTCATTCCGAGCATTAGAAACCCAAAAGCAGTAGGCATACCCATAGGAATAAGAGATCCTTGTTCATAGAGCAATGGAGTTCCATAAATGTAAGCCATCATAAAGATCACTGATATTATCATGGTTAATGAGCCCAGAATCCCCGACCAGTGAATCAATTTGAGACTTTTGATGTTTTTAAATCTATAAAATATCAACCCGAAGGTGGCTAGCCCCGCGATAAAGAAAACTCCAGCTGTTGAATGAGACATTCGTCTTACGGGTATTGAACCAAGAGTTTCTGCACTGGGAAATATCAAATCCTCAAAATTAAGGTCGATGTCAAAAATTAATCCGATAATTTCTAATAAACCAAAAATCGAGACTAACAATGCGATACTACATCCAATAATTGTGTTGCGTTTCCCCCATTTGATATTTGGAAGAAGTAGAACAATAGAGCTTAATAAAATGAAGGATATGGAGGTACTCGGAGCCATTAGAATGAAATCCTCTTGAATGCTTACTAAAACTCCAAATCCGGAAATATATCCTATGAGTCCTAACACAGCAGTTAAGATTGCAACAATAGATCCAATAACGGCTGTTCTTTTTAAAACATTTCTCATTTTTTTTTCTATATTTTTTTTTGCTTTAGCTCTATTATGTTCCAAAACTCTTTTTATTTAAATACTTAGGTAATAATTCAATCATCAATAAAAAAAAATAAAATTAGTAGTAATTACTTAATCTTAGAGTTTTATTCTAATCTTTTAATCTCATTCAATAATGAACTTATTTAAAAAAAGTGTAATTAGTTATCTTCCCCTACTTCATTTTTTTGGGTTGGCTCGGGAATATCCATTTTGTTAAGTAACTCTTTTAGCCAATTTTTTTGTTCTGGTTCTAATTTATTTATAGCGTTTGTCATTTTACGTTTGGCATCTGCAAAAAGCGAAATAATTTGATTTGTAGATATCTCTTTTATAAAAACTTCTTTCAATTTCTCCATCGCAGTTTTTTTTAGACTTATAAGTTTATAGATGACTACTGTAATCAAGAGTACGATAACGGAAGCAGCCATTTGGCTTATTAATGATATCAAGTTTGATAATATTTCTTCTTCTGGAAGAACCGATTGAAAGAATTGCAAAGCATATTCAGATGCAACTTCTGAGAATGTATGTAAACTAATAGAAAGTGTAATCCTGCTTATTTTCCCACTTTTTACAATCGTCGACATCAAAATTGTAAGTGATATTTGTAGAATAAGTTCAAAATTTTGACTTATTGAATCAAGTATTATAATCATAAGATCTGATGATTCTGTGGTAAATAATAATCCAATTAAGGGTATTACAAAACCAAGAATAATTTTGGTAAAACTCCAACCGATTCCGGCAACGATAGTACCTCTAAATTTCTCAGTATGCATTCCTTTTTTTTTTAAAAAGTATAAATCGAAGTAATTCTTCGATAATACCAACTAGAATTGCAGAGGACAAGAGGGTTACGGGAGAATTTTCTAAAATTTCATCCAATTTATCTAAAAAGAAGAATTGAGGTAAAAACAATATGATATATGCAATTAAAGAAAATGCACCCGAAAGTGCTATACACTTAAAAGTGGTTTTATTTCTCCTTTACTTTTTTTCAAGGAATATATTAAAAGAATTACGCCAAGAACTAAAGAGATTAAAAGGCCAATAATAACTGTCATTTCATTCATAATAAACAACCAAATATGAAGTTGGATTAATATTT
>LAZR01002609.1_pt1 | contig 10389 bp, 11 predicted proteins | sample 329461 | NCBI WGS metagenome assembly LAZR01 (sample SAMN03002196, study PRJNA259156) | marine sediment metagenome | biome: sea floor; feature: Hydrothermal impacted sediments; material: marine sediment; isolation source: Loki non-amplified sample from Loki's castle hydrothermal vent sediment ...
CTAACTTCTTATAAGATTATAATTATTAAATTTAATTTTTAAACATTAAAATAAATTGGTTTAAATTTATAAATTTTTTATAAATAGTTTTTTTAGTCAAAATGCTTTAAATACTGTTATTTGTGTTTAATTTTAAAATTAGAAAATGGTATTATTCGCATATTTATAATACAAAAAATTAAAAGATACAAATTATTCGAAATATTAAGAATTTGAAAAAATCATATTAAAAGAAAAAATGACTTGTATTCACGGCTTAGATGAAATAAACTGCCCAACGTGTCATATTTTTAGATCTACCTTACCTATGAAAGTATTAAAAGCAAAACGAGAAAGATTTGTGAAGATTGGAAATCCAATCTTTAAGAAAAATTCTTATTTAAAAGAAGGGTTAGAGAAAGAATTAACTAATAAAAGAATAAATCTTACACATAATAAATTCAATTTAATTCCAAAACCAAATTTAATTAACGAAATTCCTAATTTTGTAAGTAAAATGTTCTTAGAAAGACTTAAAGAACTCGATTTAGATAAAAGCGACATATTAGGAATTCCTAAGAAAATTCCTCTCGAGAATCCTGAATGGAAATTCGAAGAAGAAGATTAAATTCTGCTTTAAATGCTATTATTACATACTATTATATTCAGCGAATATAGGTTATAAATATAAATCATCAATTCATAATTATAAATTATAATTAAATTTATGAAATAATTATAGAGGTGAACTTAATGAGTGATTATCAATTTTCAATAGAATGGTTAGGTCATGCCGCCTTCAAAATAAAAACTTATAGCGGAAAAATAATTTATTTAGATCCTTATCAGATTAAAAAAGGTGGAGAAAAAGCAGATATAGTTGTATCAACACACTCACACGGTGACCATTTCGATTCTGGGAGCATTAAAAAAATTATGAAGGATGATACGATTGTGTTAGGACCTGAAAGTATTGCTAGCAGTTTGAAAGAATTTAAAGGACAACCTCAAAAATTAGGAGATTCATTTGATTATAAAGATCTCTCAATAAAGTTAATTCCAGCATATACTTTAAAGAAACCAACTCATCCGAAATTTAATGAATGGGCAGGAATTATGATAAGATCAGGAGATAAAACTATATACCATGCAGGCGATACTGGACTGATTCCTGAAATGAAGGATTTAGCAAAACAAAACATAACTGTGGCTTTGATACCTTGCGGTGGAACATACACAATGGATTTTGAGGAAGCTACTGATTCGATCGTGGATGTGCAACCTGATATTGCAGTTCCGATGCATAATTGGGGAAAAGACTTAAACAAATTCAAAGAACTTATGGAAAAAAAAGATCCAAGCATTAAAGTAGAAATATTAGAAGAAAATGGTGAACCCTTAAAGATTTAAATTCTGTTCTTTTTATTATTTTTTCTTAATATTATTTAGAATTTTTTAGTTTTATAGAGATTTTTTCCTTTCAAATTCTCATGTAATTTTCTATTAGGATAATATTTTAAACTATGGATTTTAAGAGTATTATATAAAATTCTAAAAAACAATATAATTCATATATCAAAAACTTCAAATTAGTGAATAAAAATGGAAATCGATGAAGAAATGAAAAGAAATACCAGCGTTGCGTATATTTCCATGGAAATTGCCATCGATAGTAATATTCCAACCTACAGTGGTGGTTTAGGTGTATTATCTGGAGACACAGTAAGATCAGCTGCAGATTTAGAGATACCAATGGTAGCGATCTGTTTATGTTACAGTTCGGGGTACTTTTATCAGTTTTATAATGAATTTGGGGAGCAAAAGGAAAAGGAAATCGCCTGGAACTTTTACTATGAATTTGATAAAGTCGAAGCTCCAATAGTCATGAAGATAGAGGATAAGGATGTTCTTGTAAGCTCTTGGCTTTATCGTATAATTGGGCAATCGGGTCATGTACTTCCAGTTTATCTTTTAACTACAGATGTGAAAGACAATGAGGATTGGATGAAAAAAATGACGGGATCTCTTTATGATTCTACATCGCATTGGAATCGAATTGTACAAGAAATGATTCTAGGAATAGGTGGTGTAAAACTTTTAGAATCTTTAGGATATCATAATATTGATACTTACCATCTTAATGAAGGACATGGTTCTTTTTCTACTTTAGAATTATATAAGAAATTAGGCAACATTGAAAAAGTAAAAGAAAAAGTTGTTTTTACAACTCACACACCTGTACCGGCAGGTCACGACCGTTTTAAACAAGATTTGGTTAAAAAGGTTTTTGAAAACAGAATGCCTCCAGAAATTAGTAGGTTGGCTGATGATAATGGGGAATTAAATATGACATATTTAGGAATGGCACTTTCTAGATATATAAATGCGGTCGCAAAAAAACATGGTGAAATATCAAAGAAGATGTTTCCTCAATATGAGATTGATTATATAACTAATGGTGTTCATCTGCCATTCTGGGTTTCTAAGCCTTTTCGAAAGATATTTGGTAGAAAGTGGCCAAACTGGAGAGCTAATCCTAATGTTCTTGAAAATGCTCTTGAGTTAGATGACTTAGACGTTTTTGATGCACACATCAGGAATAAATTTAACCTTATTAATTATCAAAAAGGACATAGTTGGAATTTACTTGACGAGGAATTAATTACTATTGGTTTTGCAAGGCGATTCGCAACTTACAAAAGGGCAACCCTCATATTTCATGATATTGATAGATTAGGTAAAATCTGCAAAAATAGCATCCAGTTTATCTTCGCAGGTAAGGCTCATCCAAAAGACCAAATGGGAAAAGATTTTATTAAAAAAATCTTTGAAGCAGGTGAATATTTATATGATAATTATGGAGTAAAAGTTGTTATAATGGAGAATTATAACATGGATTTAGCTCATATGCTTGTATCGGGCGTAGATCTTTGGCTTAACACTCCTAATAGATATCGTGAGGCTAGTGGTACAAGTGGCATGAAGGCTGCCCTTAACGGCGTACCAAATTTTTCTATTTTGGATGGTTGGTGGCTTGAAGGTTATAAAAGGAATAAATTAGCGGGATGGGCAATAGGACCAGACGATTCAAATCCAGATGATCCCGGCGTTTCTAATAATTGGGACATTGATTCTAATGCAATTTACGAAACTTTAGAAAATGAGATTATCCCCAATTATTTGGAACATGATGAGTGGATCTTCCGACAGAAAAATGCAATCTCATTGGCAGCATTTTTTAACACCCATAGAATGATAGAAGAATATGCTGAAAAAGCATATAGGTTAAAACGACAAAGACCTTGGAAATATACTTTTTAGTTAATTGATTTTTTTAATTTTCTAATCCTCTTTATTTAAAAAAGATCTTAGGAAGATTCTCAGCAATCAATTAATTTAAATGGGCGAATAGTAATATATTCATCAAATTTTTTTTGATTCAAATAGTCCTCTAAGATTTGTTTTAAGATTAGTTCCATGATATTGACACCCAAAATTAATCCTTCCATATCTCTTGCTAAAAGCAACAAATATTCTGAGTTTGTTTCAAGAAAAACACATCCAGGATTGAGTTCAATATCAGAATGAACTTCCATAATCGTATTAATTTCTTTAACATTCTCAGAGGTAGTAAATAACACTATTAAATATTTTTCTGTATATTGCTTTTTTAAATAGGCATCTTGAATACCTGATGCGATTAAAGGTGTATTTGTATAGGATTTTATTAAATTCTGAAGTCGGGTCAATTCTCTTCTAAACTTACTTTTGTTATGAAAAAATAGGAATTCATTATTTAATTTTAATGCTTCATTATCAAAATATGTTATATTCTTAGGAAATTTATCAAACTCAAATTCTTTAAGGAACATTGATATTTTATTTTTTAATGTGAATAGATTTAATTAAGTATTGTAAATTTCATTTAATAAAAAAACTTCACGATTATAGCCAGTAAGTTAAATTTAAGAAATATAAAAAAAATTTATGAAATTAGGAAGTCTTAATTTAGAAAATAAGTATATCTTAGCACCAATGTTAAATGTCACTACAGCGCCTTACAGGAGATTCTGTAGGAGATTTCAAAGTATTGGGCTTGTGTGCGTGCCTATGTTATATACCAAAAGAATTGAAAGTAATCCTAAATCTTTACAGAAAGAATTATTTAAAGTAGAGGAAGAACGACCTATAAGTATCCAATTAATCGGTTCTGATCTGGAAGCTCTGAGAGAGTCAATAGATTGTCTTGAAAGTTATAAGTTTGATGTCATAGATATAAATGCAGGATGTCCTTCTCGAAGAGCTGTGAAAGCAAAAGAAGGGGGATATCTAATGAAAGATTTGAAAACATTAAAGCTGTTAATTAAACAAGCAGTAAAATACTCAACAAAACCAATTTCACTTAAAATTAGAACAGGTTTTGAAAAACTTGTTAATATCAAGGAGATAGCTAATCTAATTAATAATTCTGGAATAGATTTCTTAATAATTCATGCACGTCCAGTTAAAAGTAAGTTTTATGAAGATTCATTAGATTTAGATACTGTAAAAAGATTAAAAGAAAAGGTTACAATCCCAGTTGTTGGAAATGGTGATATTATAGATCCTACAACTGCTAAATATTTTATTGATTATACTAATGTCGATGCTTTAATGATTGGTAGAGGATCTATAGGGAATCCTCAGGTTTTCAATCAAATTCATGATTGTTTAACGATAGGTAAAAAAAATCTTTTTAAAAATAGTATTGATATTATGAGAAGAAATATTGCAATTTATGAGGACTGCATTGATCAATATCTTGATGGAGTCTCACATCCACTTGGCAATGAAGAAATTAAATTTATCGAGCTAAAAAGAAATGCCATATGGTTAACGAAAAATATTGAGAATTCTACAACGATTAGACGTTCTTTAAGTAAAGTTAAAAATATTAAACTACTCCAATCAATGTTGAGAGAGTTAACGGTATAAAAAGAGGAATAATTTTAAAATTCTTTTTGAGTTTTATATGTATTTCTCCAAGAGTTCTTTTTGAGAATTATAAGGATTTCTTCAAATTATCAACTATTTATATCTCTCTAATAATTCTTTGGGAGTAAACACACCATCCTCGGTTATTATCCCCGTCACTAATCTAAATGGAGTAATGTCAAAGGCGTAATTTAAGCATTCAACACCATTAGGAACAATCTGAACCTTTCCGAGAACATTTCTAACTTCATTGCTATCTCGTTGTTCAATTGTGACATCCTCTATAGTCTCGTGGAGCGATAATGTAGATGTGGGTGCAGCTACATAAAATGGTATATTATTATCTTTAGCAGCTAAGGCAACTAAATAAGTGCCGATTTTATTGAATACCGCATCAGATGTTATTCGATCTGTCCCAACAATTACCTTATTAATCTTACCGAGCCTCATTATTAATCCTGAAGAGGTATCTGTTATTACTTTTACAGGGATTTTATCACGTTGTAGTTCATAAGCTGTTAACCTAGCACCCTGTAATCTTGGTCGAGTTTCATCTGCGATTACGCTTATATTTTTTCCGTCTTCTATAGCGGCTCTAATAGGTGCTAAAGCTGTTCCATATTGAACTGTTGCAAGGGAACCGGCATTACAATGTGTTAAAACTACATCTCCATCATCTAATAATGCCGCGCCATTTTTACCAATATTTTTATTGACTTTAATATCCTCTTGAGCCATAATTTTCGCTTCTTCAATAACAAGTTCAGACAAATCTAATGGATTATCTGGGTATGTACTAATTATTTTCCATATTCTATCAATAGCCCAAAATAAGTTTGAAGCTGTTGGTCTAGTTTCTCTAAAAAGTGCCGCAACGTCTTTCATTTTATTTAGGAACCATTCTTTAGGGAGGACTTTAAATTCAATAGTAGCCAACGCCATTCCCATAGCAGCAGCTACACCGATCGCAGGAGCACCACGAATATTCATTACTTTAATTGAAGTTGCCACATCTCTAAAATCATCAAACTCTAGAAATTCAAGTTTATGTGGAAGTTGAGTTTGATCAATCATTATTACTTTATTACTAGCAAGCCATTCTATTGAAGGAATCTTAAAAATTTAGAATATATCAACCTTTAAAAAAATTAGATTTGAAAATAAATAATTACTTTCTATATTATTAACTAAAATTTTGTCAGTTGAAAATGTTAAATTTAGATTTGAAAATAAATAATTACTTTCTATATTATTATCTTAAATTTTGTCAGTTGAAAATATTAAATCTATTCTAAAAATTATTTGATACCTAATATAACAAGAAAAATCTTAGAAAAGGAACTAATAAGAGTTGTGATTGTTGAAATTGATTATAATTATATCTATTTTTCAATATCAAAAATATTATATAAGTCATGAATTTAACAAAATCTCCTATAATTTCTTGTAGTCGAAGAACAGATATACCAGCGTTTTTGATGGATTGGGTTGTTGAGAGAATCAAATTAGGATATGTTGATGTGACGAATCCTTTTAATCGAAACCAAATAGCAAAGGTTTCCCTAAAACCCGACGATGTTAAATGCTGGGTATGGTGGTCAAAGAATTTCGAAAAGTGGATAGAGGTATTTAATCAAAATAAAAGTATATTTAAATTGTATAAAGGACATTATTTTCAATTTACGATTAATGCTCCTTCTGAATTAGAAAAAAATATAAGAGTTTCATTAGAGGATAGGCTAAAACAATTAGAGTGGTTGATCAAAGAATTTGGTTTGTTTGCAATTAATTATCGATTTGATCCAATAATTTTCTATAAAAAGAAAAATTCTAATCAAATTCTAAATAACTTAAATAAATTTAAATATATTATAGAAAAAGTAGCTGCTCTAGGATTGGAAGAAATCACTTTTTCTTTTGCGACAATTTACGCGAAAGTACTAAATAGAATGAATGCTAGGGGATTCATTCCAATTAATCCAAATTTTGAAAAAAAACAAGAGATTCTCCAAAATTTAATAAATATTTGTGATAAGCATAATTTAAAAATGATGGCTTGCTGTCAGCCAAAATTACTAAAGATAGAAGGTATTGAACAAGCTCATTGTATAGACGCTTTAAAAATTGAAAAATTGACAGGAGATTTTATACCTAAAATCCGGGATAGTGGACAGAGAGATGATTGTGGTTGTTTCAAATCAAAAGATATAGGAGGTTATACAGGGATTTTTAGGTGTAAAAATAATTGTGATTATTGTTATGCATCCCCAGCTAAAAAATAGAATTTAAAATGGTAATACAATTCAATATATTAACTACCAAGGAAAAAACCAAAACAATAACAAAAGAAACAATTTTTATACTGTATATCATTATAAACTTAAAGATTTAATCAACATAGAGGTATTATAGATGCCAAAATGTAAATTTTATATTGTTGATGTATTTGCTGAGAGAAAATTTGAAGGTAATCAACTTGCAGTTTTTATCTGCGAATATAAATTACTTGATTATGAAATGCAAAAAATAGCTAAAGAAATGAACTATTCCGAAACTACATTTATTACTTCAACAGAAAATTATGATGTTCGAATTTTCACTCCAGAAGTAGAGTTACCTTTTGCTGGTCATCCAACAATAGGAACTGCATGTGTTATACAACAAGAATTAATTGGAACAGAAATTAAAACGATTCTACTAAATCTTAAAATAGGTCCAATACCATTATTATTCAAATATCAGTCTGGAAATGTTGATGAAATATGGATGGAACAAAATTCGCCGACATTTGGTAAATTTTTTGAGCCTGAATTATTTTCACAATTTTTAAATCTAAATGAAGAAGATATTGATGACAGATTTCCGATTCAAGAGGTTTCCACAGGACTTCCCTTTTTTATAGTTCCCTTGAAAACTTTAAATGCCTTGAAAAGAGCTAAAGTAAATAAGGAAAAGTTTTTTGATTTTATAAATAAGACTGAAGCTAAGACTGTATTAATCTTTTGTCCAGAGACTTATAATGAAAGTAATGATTTATGTGTTCGAGTTTTTGCTGATTACGAAGGAATACCTGAAGACCCTGCTACGGGAAGTGGAAATGGGTGTTTGGCAGCATATTTGGTAAAATACCAATATTTTGGGCAAGATAATATTGATATCAGAGTTGAACAAGGTTATGAAATTGGTAGACCTAGCTTGCTTTTATTAAGAGCAAAAGAGAATGAAGGAGTAATTAGTGTATCAGTAGGAGGAAAAGCCTTCATAATAGCGAAGGGACAATTGACATAGAATAATTTTATCACAAATTTTTGTATTATCATATGATTTTTCTTTTCCTTATATTCTAATTACAAACATTTTTATCAATTGAGAAAACTTTTTTGATTGAAGATTCTACAAATCTTTTTATAATAACCTGAGTTGTTGTTTCAGGGATAAAAAGTGTTCCATTGTAAGTATGGGCAAGTAGCTTATTAAATATAGACCTAGGTTTTTTAGCGATTCTTTTAATAATTTTTATAAAGCAATCAACATCATTTTCATCATTCTCAATGCCAAAACTCACTCTTAAGAGCCCTGGAAGTAACATTTTTATTTTTTCAGGGATTATCTCTGACAGTATTCTTGCGCCATAGATTTTAATAGATTGAATCTTAAGTATTTGTTGAATTAGCATATGTACGCAAAAACAACCATTGCGTATGCCTATCCCTCCATATTCTGCTATCTCTTTTGCAGCTAAGTTATGAGGAACGTTTTTCAAACTAAATGCAATAATACTTCCTCTATTATGAAATTTTGAAGAAACTGGATCTTTAATTCCAAAAATCTCAACACCATTAATTTGTCGCAAACCCAATAAGGCTCTACGAGTTAATGATTTTTCATGATTATCACTATTCACGATTCTTGCCACCTTGCACATAGCGGTGATACTTCAAGCATTAGAAATCTTCTTTCCGTTCTCCCAAAAATAAGTATATCCGAAATGAAACATAATAAACTGAATTCGCTTTGCGATTTATACTGTATATTTAGAGAATTAGACAACCCTCTAAAACTGATATTGAAAAAAGACATTCTGCCAATAATCGATGAAGCAGTCGAGTCAAATGCTGATGTTTTATGCTCACTTTGTCCTGGATGCCATGCGTTCCTAAGAATCTTCGGAGATGGATTTGCTTCTGCTTTAGGTTTAACAAAAAAGAGGATTCTTGTAAAAAATTGGGTTTCCATTTTAGGAGAGTATTTAGGAATTAGAAATAAGGATATGTTGAATTATAGACTATCTCATTTCATTTCAATTCCTTTTAAAGAGAGCGGACTTTGGTATCTTTTACAGATTCTAAAAGCATTTATTAGAGGGTATGTCGGGTTGAAAGAACCAAAAGTGAAAAGGAGCTAAATAAAAAATTAGGGAGAAACGATGCTATTTTATTTTAAAGCCTCTTAAATTTACACCACAAACGTTACAAAGTTCTGTTCCTGGTTCCAGTTGGGTGTTACATCGTGGACAATTAAAAACTTTATCTTCTTGTGATAATGCTAATTCTTCATATTCCTTCCTATAAAGAGGATCTTTAATTTTAAATGATCCATCCACTTTTATATCTCTGTAATTACTTATTCTACCAGGATTTTTGTAATAAATACCAAAATGAATTATCAGAAGGATTGCTGATAAGAAGATTTTTCTATGCTGAGAAAAAACAACAAGAAATAGAGCTAAGATTTTAACTGGCAGGATCATTGTTAAATATATTTATAAGGGAGTAATATTAATTGCTACAGTTCTTAAATACATCTTCCCTTTACCACAAATTTCTACATAAGAAGGTTGAATGTGTTGCCAAGCACCAGAATTTATAATGGATACTTGATGATTATTTATAATTTTATTAGATATTCCTTTCATGTGAGAATGACCATATACAACATGGTTTATTTTTGAAAAATCATAATCATCATCCTCTAAGAATTCTTTTATTTCATTTAAAAAATAAGCAGGTTTAATTGCTCGATGCCACTTTTTCATGACACGCATACTGGATTTAAGAAAGTTAAATTCTAAAATATTTAATTCTGAAAACTCAGTATCTATTGATTTAATTGACATCCTTTTTATCTTAGCTAATTCTTCTTTCATGTGTTCAAATCTAACAGGCTTAATTTTTCTTCCATTTCTTATAATTTGATTCCAGAAATAATCATAAGTTTCTTTCACTTCAAACTTATTACTTGAGATTAATGATTTCCATAATTGCGCTACAAAAAACCGATATACTTCACTCTCAAATTGATAACCATGTGCCATAAAGCACCTATAATCACTGTCTAAATCAAGTCCTTCAATTGTCACTTTTTTAATAGGATTATTTTCAAGTTGCTCTCGCGAATTATACAATAGGAGCATATCCTCGTTATCATATTTTTTTA
>LAZR01002611.1_pt1 | contig 10385 bp, 14 predicted proteins | sample 329461 | NCBI WGS metagenome assembly LAZR01 (sample SAMN03002196, study PRJNA259156) | marine sediment metagenome | biome: sea floor; feature: Hydrothermal impacted sediments; material: marine sediment; isolation source: Loki non-amplified sample from Loki's castle hydrothermal vent sediment ...
CGTCAGTAGCAGCACCCATTCCGAGATCCTTCAAATGTTCCTCGGTTGACTTAGCTTTTACAATTGTTTTTCTATATTCAACATAATTGTCTTTAATGTAGAAAATCTCTTGTTTTGCCAACATTATTTTCTTATCCTGGTTCAAATAAAAACTAATGGTTACATCAATCAATAACATTATTAAAAGCCCTATAAAAAATATATTGAAAACCATTTGATTAATAATTCCCAAATAGTAAGAACCAGCCAGGGCTAGGAAAAAAAGTGCAAAAGTTGCGCTGAATTTTCCAAACACTTTAGACAGAAATGTAAACGCTGTTGCTATACTCATTTATTTCACCTCCTTCGCTTCTAATTTTAACCCACCTTCCATAATTGAACGTCAGTATATTCTTCAAGAACACCAAAATTACATGCGTTACCAAATCCTAAACCATCAGTAGTTCCACATCTATGCTGAATTTCAAAAGTTTTTTCCGAAGCTATAGTAATTATTCCCGAAACTATGCTAACAGTACAAGCATAATAAGCTCCACTACCACTAAATTCACTTGTACCCGTTAATGCATCAATATTATCTGAAACATTACGTAATTTAGCTTTATGATTATCTACATGTAAAGCTGGAGCTGTAGCATACATTATATATGTTCCAGCTGATAATGTAAATTGATTTGCTGCTAAACGTGTCACTACATCACCAAGTTGGTCGGTAGCTACGATATTTAAAACTCTTGTCCTCCATGCTCCAGAAGTGAAAGCTCCTCCGCCAACATTATTAGCTTTTTGGTCTCTTAAATGAATATAATTATTAATAATACCAGCCCTCAATTCTGCGACAGATGTTAGTGTCAATACAGTTCCGTCCACTGTAGATTCGCTTACGTCTGGATCTTCATAACTCTGTTGGGCATCCTCGTCATAGAATTTATTTATAACCCTTAAATTAAATGCCTTTCTCGTAAGTATATTATCTGTAAGCTCAAGTTCACATACATCATTTATAGGATACCACACTCTCTTAGTCACTAAGAAATTAGCTAAACTTATATTAAATAAGATGTTCCATGATAATTGGAGTGTATAACCTACTTGGATGTGTTTCTTACCCACTACAAGCATAGAAATCATTTGGGTATCTAAAGAGTAAATCGTTTGTAAATTATCTCCTAATTGTTTAGCTTCGGTATAATTTGTTATTTCGGGATCTCGCCAGGGTTGTAATTCATTAATCCCAAATTGATCCTCTTCACTTTCCGATGCTCTCCCAACATAATAAACCTGTCCGAGAGAATTATTAGCGCCAATAACGGGAGCCTGTGTTACATGTCTATTTGCTTTAGGTGTATAAGCTGTAATTTTAACGTGACTTGTCGCCTGAGTCCATGAAAGTCCAGTCGCACTTAAATTATTATATTTATTGAATAAAATCTCACTTTCTGGCTTGTAGTGTATAACTGCTCTCTCAAGCATAGTCAAATAATTATACATCTTTTGGATTTTAGTTTTTAAGTCATATTTATAAGTGATAGTAAAATCATCAATCTCGTCATCATAAGAATGATAACGTGTTAAAGAATTATCTATAATATTTTTAATTATATAATCGGAATCCCTTACAGTTGTAAAATTCTTCCTATAAGTATTATTAAATTTAAAATTAAGTCCGAGTAGGGTCATTTTACCAATAGTTTCACTTACTCCTTCTAACACTGTTTCTGGAAATAGTATAATCCCCGACCATGATAAAACACCATCAGAATCATAGAAAGATATTTCATGCCCAGATTCAAAATCAGTCACTGCCGTTCCTTTAATTTTTAATTCAGCCCATGAATCCATTCCTAATTCTTCTATAATTTTGCTATAAGTAATATCCGCCGTAACATCAACAGTATCAGTCGCGTTATCTCCCTGAGTATATCCAACATCCCAATCATGCCCAATACCATCCATATAACCATTTTTATCGGTAGTTATTGAAAACTCTACATAATCAATTCCAGTACCATCATCATTAACACCAAAAGCTTGGTCGTTTAATTCTAAATTTCCATTTATATATAAATCATACGTATTCGGTGTACAATCGAAATCAATTCTTATTAAATACCAAACACCATCAAGTGCGGGATCTAAAGCGTCAGTTCCATCCCCTATGATTTTATCAGTATCAATTGAAATATTTATACAAGCATTATCAGCACCATCTTTTAAAATAATTTGTACTTTACTTGTAGCATCTATTGCTCTAAGCCAAAATTCAAAATTCCCAGTCATTTGATTTATCGGGGCTAAAGTGGCTTTCATACCATCATATAGAACCACAGCATCATTATGTCCCGCAACTGTTTTGGTTAATGGAAAACGATATCTATAAACCTTATTATCTAAATTATCAGTTAGATAGAAATATGTTCCGTCCCAACAGAGTCCATAAGCATTTGTATTATCAGGGTATGAATTATAACTTTCTTGAAATACCCAGTTAGTATCGTATTTATAAATATTACCAGAAGATTTACCAATATAGAAATATGTTCCGTCCCATGTGATTGTTAAATTAGAATAAACAGTAGAAAATGAAGCTTGTAAAACAAATGCGGTATTGTATTTATAAACCTTACCGTCTACTGGGTCAACTACATAAAAGAAAGTTCCGTCCCACTCAATTCCTACTGGATTTTGATTTGCCACATTTAAATTAAAATTGGCTTGTATTGCCCATGCTGCATTGTATTTATAAACCTTTTTATCAGTAGTATCAACTACATAAAAGAAAGTTCCGTCCCAACAGATTCCTTGTGGATTTTGATTTGCAGCATCTAAAGCAAAACTAGCTTGGAATACCCATGCAGAGTTATACTTATAGACATTTGCATCAGAATCAACTATATAAAAGAAAGTTCCGTCCCAACAAATTTCCCTAGCAACTTGATTTGCAGCATCTAAATTTTCTGAAGTAACTATGAAATCATCGGCAATAACACTTTCGGCAAAATCCCATGTATGTCTTAAAGCTGTAAATTGTGCCATCACTGAACACTTCCTAATTTCTTAATAACTATAATATTATTAATTACTACAATGAACATAAAAATATCATCTATTAAAACAATATAATTTATTATTGGAATTCCTAAAGATAAAATAAATGTAAGAAAAATAGCTATGAGTATTTTAATAATGCTAAGATATAGAGGAAACCCAGACCTAAGAGGTTTTTTAAGAAATAAATTCCCCTCTACACACCCTCTCTTAATTCCTATATTAGTGGTTATAATATCTCCAATTTGGAGCATTATTAATAATATACCTAAAATAACCATTACTGTACACCTCTAAACACCACTTTCCAATTATAAAATAACTCGTCTTCATAACGAGTATAGGAAGCATGTGTTAACTTCCCTTTTAAATAATAAATTATTGCAGGAGTTGCATCTATAAATGGTTCCCATACTTCTCCTTTCTTTCGATATCCGAAATATACTACTTCTGTATCAAGTTCAAAATGTTTCCAAAAAAATAACAATAAATTAGCCATTTTAGTATTCCTAATAGTTTCGGTAGCTCCACCAAATCTTCCTTCACATATAATTAAATCATGTCCTTCCCCAAGACTTAAATCTACACCCTCTCCCATGAAGAAATCAATTACTTCAAAACTAAACTCTGGTTTGTGTGATAATTCACTTGTAAATGGTAAAAATATAGATTCAACACCTTCTGTATATAACTCCATATCAGCAAATTTCATGCCCCCATCCCCAATCCAAGTAGCATCATTCGCTGCTGCGTGTTCTAAAATAAATAGTCCGTAATCTGTAGAATCTTTAATTTCACTAACCAATTTGAATTAACACCTGTTCTGCTATTTTTTGAGATAATCTGTCAACATTATCAACTACAGCATTTCTTAAATCTATATTAATATTTATTTCACCACGACCTCTTCCTGCTTTCCCAGCTGATATAACTTCTTCCTTTTTATGCATAAGATACATTCCTGTTTGCGGTATAGTACCACCAAATTGAAAACTCCCTCTCATTGCCCAGAATCTTTGTTCAGCTATTCTTGCTAATTCTGCTTCAAATACTGTAACCCATTCTTCCCATCCTAATGTGGTTTCTCCTCTTGCCATCTCTCCTCTATATGTTTCCCAATACCTTTCTTTTCTTAGTTCCATTAATCCCGCACCAGGTCTTTCAACGTTAAAAAGTCTTTTTATTGCTGCTGTTACACCATCTATAAAAGTTGGTAAACCCTCTGTTTCAACTCCAAAGGCACTCAAAGCTGCTTTGAATAAACCCATTACAGCATATATCGGCAAATTCCCAATTTCACTAAAAGCCATCGATAATTTTACCAGAGATCCGAGGAGTAATATAGCATCAGCATCTGTATCACCAAAAGTCGTACCAAATGTTTCTATTAAACCAAGTAAAGGATCAAGAGATTCTATTACAAGCTCACCTAATACTGTTCCCAACGATTTTAATCCTTCTATAAATCCATCTGTACCTACTAAGTCTGCAGTTAATTCTTTAAGTGGTACTAAAGCTAATTTTGTTACAATACCAAAAATACCCATAACACTGCTCATAATTCCCATAGAACTCGCAGAAGATTTAACTTCTTGCATTACTCTTTCCATAGCTTTCCAGGTTTGTTTCTTGGTTTTTGCCATTGCTTGGAAAGCTTTTGTAACGCTTGGTATCATTACTGCGGTTGCTGCTATCGGCATTTTATTTACTCCTATTTATTAAATTTTGTAATCTATTTCCTGTATTAGTTCCCTGTTGTTTTACACTTCTTAATGAAATTACTGTTGATATAAATGCAAATTTTAAAGGGTCTTTTGGACAATATCCGCCCAATTCCTTTCTGACCATCATTTCAGTCAACCACCTGTATTCTGTTGGGTTGGTTTCAATCCATTTTTTATAGGCACTTTCTGTGGAGAGATTGGAGATTTCATAAGCTTTTTTTTTTCTAATATTTTCTCAGAATATTGTTTTACATATTTCTCAAACAAATAATTTCCAATCTTCCTAAATTTACAGTTTAATTCATGTTCTGCGTTATTTAAATCATCATCGATTATTTTAGGTTGTAAAATTGCATTAATTAATAAAAAATCATTTATATCTATTTTTTTTGATATATCAAATCCTTTTAAAGTAGAAATATCATTGGGATCTCCTTTCATTCCTTGAGACATTTTCATAATTAACACCTCTAATTTACATTCCAATCGATATGGAAGTCTGGAATAAATTTGTAATATTTTATCTCCAATTGTATAATTTTCTATTTTCATATTAATCTCCTCCTCTCGAGATATTTAAGCGTACTGAAATAGATTGAATCAAGAGTCTCTTTTAATCGTTCTTTTCCCTTGGTCGTTTCCATAGTTTGTTTGATGTTATAAAAACCCTCGTCATTTCCATTATATTCCGAGACTGATATCTCGACCCTAAACACTCTTACGTCAGTCATGGTTTAACTCCATGCTTTTCCGGTGTAATATTCAAATGATAAATATCCTTCAATAGTACATGTCGCAACACAACCAGGTGCCAACTTCATCATTATATTATATTTCTCTATCCACTCTGCTGGTGCGGCAACCTTTTCATCTATTGGAAGCATTCTCAATGAACTAAAATCCCACATGATATAATCATTAGCATCAGAACCTCTAATACCCTTTATTTGGAGTACAATAGGGTTTCCATAGTCATCAGGATGTTGGTCTCCTAATTCATATATTGTAACATCTTGTATTTTGGCATCAATTCCTATTTCAATATGTCTTAATCCGAAATCAACATCACTGGCGAACTCTCCTCCACCATCATAGTTATGTTGTAATTCATTTTCCACTCTTATTGAAAATGCTCTTTTAGTGCATAACAATGCTCCACCACAAGTAAATGTAAAATTCTCATTAAATGAATGCCATCCATAATTCTTTTTAGCACTCGAAAACGGTGTAATCTTTTTATTCCATAAAGTACCGTCAGGTGCGTACATTTTCGCTATATCAGTTGCACTTGTTTTAAATGCTGCACATGTATAGTCAATATTTTCCTCGGCAACTCCACCCTCTTCACATAACATTTCGTAGACTCCAATTGTTATACCAAATAGGTCCATTATTCTATCCTGCCCTGCTAACATTCGTTGTACATGCATACCAAAATTCTGACCTTCAATCGTATTTTCATGGAATGTAATTATAATTTTGGATCTTCCATTAGTTGATGTTAAAAAAGTAAATCCGGTTGGATCTCCTGCTCCTTCATGTGAATCATCAACAGCTCCATTTTGGTCGTTGGTTATTGTAAGGGTTGGACTTGGTGCTCCAGGATTAGCACATGTTACATCAGTTAAAGCATCTATTACTAATTGAATTGCTGCTGCTATAGCATTAGCTGTTGCGTTAGTTGCCTCTGCTACGACTGCTGCAGTTCTGGCATCCCCATAAGCTACCGGTGCAGGTGTTGGTTCTACTCCAGCCGCATTGATATTAAACCATACAAAATATTTTTTCAGGGTGCCTGCTGCTAACATAACGTCAAATTCAAAATAGGTATCATTTAAACTTCCAGCTACATCAGCAACACATGTTACGGTTGTCACTTCAGCTGCTGTATGTGTTACTGCAACAGCTCCACCTATTTTTGGAATCATTAAACCAAATATAGTTTTATTCGGAATACTTCCAGCTCCTATTTCATATTGTTTTTCTAATATAACAGTTGGGTTTCTTCCGCCACCCACTCCATGAGCCTCTTCATCCTGTCTTTTTGGTTTAATAACAGGAAACTCATCTATAACTAATGAATAAGGGAGTACCTCAGCTGCATTTAGAGCTTGAATTCCAGCACTCTCATTATTAAAATTCTTTTCTGGGTTACTCGGACATAGAAAAACGTCCGCATCATGTCTTTCGTATTTCGTCATTTTATTTTACCTTTTTATTATAATTTTATATTTTTTTATTTTTAAGGTCCAAAACTGAGATCGCCTATACTTGCCAATGATGCTGAGGCTCTCCTACGATACTTATTTAATATTAAGAAATGACCAGTTCCAACACCCTTTCGCTCCCCTTTAAACTGAGGAAAACCAGGACCTGTATAGAAACCAGTCTGCATAGGAGAATCAACAGATTCACCTTTCAAATAAATATTCATTTGAACCATCATCTCATTGACTATATCGCCCACTTCTGCTTTTTCATTAGAATCGGTAAGCCTTGGACATGTTCCAATGTCCAGAAATATATAGGCATCTACTCTACGAGACCAGAGATTTTCCCAAGCCTCATATACGAGTTGGGTTCCTTTATCCCAACCTATAAATGAATGAAATTGGGCATAAGTCCAGCCATATTTATTATAGTCAACCATTTACTTTATACTCTCTTTTATAATCTCAGCTTCTTTTCCTTTTTTTAATTCTTCTAAAGCTTCTAACGATACTAATTTATCCTTTGCTAACTGAAGTTCCTTTTTTAATGATACATTTTCTTTATTAATCTTAGGCTTTTCTTCCTTTTTTACGGGAATTGGAGTTACTGATGATGGTAGCGGGTTAACTGTAATTATTTCTTTTTTCTCTTCAAATACTCCAGGATGTATAAATACTCCTGATTCTAAGCCTTTAAGAATTGTTGCATAATCTCTCGGTTTGAATTTCATTAGAAGTTTTTTCTTAGTTTCAAGTTCTATTAAAATTTTTTTGAGGTCAAAAGTTTCAGGTCCTAATAATTGCTTTATAATTTCAATCTTAGCAAAACATTCATCTAAATCCGTTCTATTGGTCATTTTTTTTAATCACATCTTTTTTATTTTGAATTAATTTTAATTTAAAATTTTAAGTATAAAAAAATTTTATAGTCCTCTCCAGGACTATTTTTTGGTCGAACTAATATGCTGTGGTTGTCGTTCCAGTGTGGCAATAAACTGCTCCCTTAGGATTCTTAGGAATGAAACATCCTGCCCATCGAAGTGCATAATCTATATCACCTTCAAATGGCTTATTCGGAATATTTGCTCTATGGATCGGATAGGATTCTGCTATATAGTTACAATTAACATCATCCTTCCATAATAGAAAGGCTTGTGTAGCAACAGCTAAAACCCCATCATAAAGCGAATCGGTTTCAATAACTTGGTCAATTTGCGGTACGAATGGTTGCGCTCCCTCTTGCCCAGAGATTACTCCATATTGCATATAATCTTGCAAGAAGGTTCTCCAATCGGATATTCCACTGGTTACATGAAAAACCTTTCTTAGATCGGGTTGGATACCAGGAGTCATCCATAATTTGTATGGGGGGATTATATGAGCTTTTCTTAGAAGTGCTCTTGCTGATTCTAAATCTGTGAACCAATTGCCAGTAGTACTCCATGCTCCTCCTGCGGCTGCGAAAGCATAAGTTGTCTCTTCATCTTGTTGAAAGGTACATACTCCTCGCCCACCAGATTTGGTACTTCCATGAAGAACTATTTTCTGGATCCTCTCTTGCATTTTTGCTCTACATTCGATTTCATGCTGCACCAATATAGGAGTGATACCTTCACCACTTGTAGCGTCAATGTCTTTCTCATCAATATGGATTGGCAATGTTAGATATGTAATTGCATTATCTCTAACCTTTCTAGCCCCAATATTTCTATCCTCATACGCAAATCTTTTGCCTTCATTCACGTAGAAAACATCAGTTGCTTGATAATATTCGCCCTTATTCTTTCCTTTTCCTAATTGCATCCCACTTGGAAGATTTTGGTATACAATAGGCTCACGCATTAATTTGGCTACCTGGGTATCAATTCCCTTCCATTCTCTCTCGGTGACACCTTTAATTTCTACCATGATGATTACCTCAGGAGTTTAACTCTGGCTACTGTATCCCCGGTGACAATGGTTCTTTCTAAGACTGCAATTGGACTTCCCACTACAATAATAGTTAGAAAACCGGGCGTTGCAACAACTCCAAAAAGCAATGTGCCGGGATATTTAGTACCTGCGGGATTAATGATCTGAACTGCACAATATCCTTCTGTAATTACATCTCCATGTAATGCTGCTGTAATATTGGTATCAAGGTCTATCTCTTCATGCTCCTTCATTATTCCAAGATAGTCCCCATCTGCTGTATTAGATAGATCAATTCCGGTTGCTGTTGCCTTTACAAGCTGTCCCGCTTGAATGACGTTGTCTAATAATTGAGATTCCTTGAACTTATTTTCTCCTAATGCAACTCCTCCTTCAGATATTTCACTAATTTTTGTATTTGCCATGATAATTCTCTCTTATATTTGCTCCCATAATGGGTTTAAGGGCTGTCTTTTCCCTATAATTATTAATAAACATTATTTTTTCCTCATTTCCTTAGATGTTTCTGAGAGATTTTCAAAAGACATTTTTTTATATAGGTCCGGGATTATAGGTTGAACGGGTTCGGATTTTTTCTCTTCTTTAAATCCTTTTAGCTTCTGATCTTCTTTAGTTCTCTGTGCCTGCATTCTCGCCTCAAAATCATCTATTTCTTTTAATCTATTTGCTTTAAAAGTCCGCAATACCACTAATTCTTTATTTAATTCTTCGAACTGTTTTTTATATTCCTCATCGGTTTTCTTAGGAGGTTCGGGTTCCTTCTTTACTTCCTTTTCCTTCGGAGTTGTCGGTTCTTTCTTCTTGAACTTACCTGTCTTATCTCTTTCGGACTCGGGTTCTGGTTCTGGCTCGGTCTTATCCGGCTCAATTTCACTCATAATTTTTTACCTCTTAATTCTTTTTGTTGTCTAATAATATCAGTAGGAGTAAGAGACGCTTTCTCCTCGTCTAATTCTCCCTCTTCTTCTTTTGATTTAGCCAGCTCTCCCTCTTCGGGAAGGTGCCCGCCATCGTCAAATTCAATCTTGGCAATCTTTTCATTCAGGGCTTCCCCATCCTCCTGCCAAGAAATAACTTTTCTAATAAAATCTTTATATTCTCCAAATATAGATTTAAGATTTTCCCATACCGCAATTGTATCCTCTCCTGCGGCACTTAAAGCCCCTTTAGGATCTCCGATAAGATATCTTACTGGAAAACCAGAGGCACCAGCTATAACCTTAAGACAAGTCTCTAAATCTGTAGAAAAATCAACCGGAGAGGTAGAGCCTAAGAACTTCATATCTGGGGGGTTCCCCTCTGCACCGGTCTTTAGAATCATATATCTCCTATTATTGAGATTTCTTACAGCATGATGTAATGAATTTAATTCCGCGGTATATTGCTCCGGATCCACAATAATTAATAAAATCCCATTTCCTATTCTTGAATCATACATAGCCATAGACTCAAATATTTCTGTAAATCTAAC
>LAZR01002612.1_pt1 | contig 10381 bp, 24 predicted proteins | sample 329461 | NCBI WGS metagenome assembly LAZR01 (sample SAMN03002196, study PRJNA259156) | marine sediment metagenome | biome: sea floor; feature: Hydrothermal impacted sediments; material: marine sediment; isolation source: Loki non-amplified sample from Loki's castle hydrothermal vent sediment ...
CTTTCAATAGACTCAAATAAGGCTTTAAAGTTCCCTGCACCAAAGCCTTTCGCTCCCATTCGCTGAATGATCTCAAAAAACATGGTTGGTCTGTCTTGTAGTGGCTTGGTAAAAATTTGTAAAAGATACCCTTCTTCGTCTGCATCTACCATAATCCCTAAACCCTTTAATCTTTTAAGATCTTCAAATTCTCTTAATCTTTTCTTTTCAAGAGGAGTTAAAGAAACTTCTTTCTTTTGTTTTTGCCTAATTTTTCTAATTCTTATTTTTAAGAAATCTTCTCTTGAAATCAACGCTGTTCAAAGCCATGACCTGGTGCTGGTACGGCGAGACCGTGGACGGCATCAAGGGCGACGATGTGATCCGGCGTGGGGCGAAGCGGGCCGAAGTCGAGATCGACATCGGGGATACGGCGCCCGAGCTTACAGTGCGCCGCACGCGGAGTCGGGGTAAGCCCAAACTGGTAGTGCTGAAAGACGGCAAGCCGTTGGACCTTTCGAAGGCTGAGATTCAGGGCAAGATCAACGCTTGGATCGGCCTCGACTTCAAGAGCTTCAAAAACTCAGTATTGTACGGCCAGGGCGACGCCGCACGCTTCGCCAGCCCGCGTACCAAGGACAGCGAGCGCAAGGACATGCTGCACCGGATCGCGAACACCGAGATCCTGCAAACGTGTCACACGATAGCGCTGGCCAAACGCTCCGATCTGCAAGACGAGATCGAGGATGTGGAACGACAGCGGGTCTCCACCAGGGAACGGCTGGAGGAGATCGATCTGGACACACTGCGCACGCGGTCCCGTGGGTGGGAGGAGGAGCGGGACGGCCGAGTCGCGGAGTACCAGGCCGAAGTCGCGGGGCTGCTGGTGAAAGCGCAGGAGCACGCGGTCGACGCGGGCAAGCTGCCGGACCTCGAGCGCGGGCTGAAGCGGCTGGAGGCGGAGCGGGATGAGATGGCGGGAGCCGAGACGGCTTCGGCGCAGGAGATCGAGGCGCTGACCACCGAACTGGACGCGGCGCGCACGCGGTGGGAAGAGATGAGCCGGGAGCTGGCCGGGCTGAAGGCCAAAAGAGAGCAGATGGCCAAGCAGATTTCCGAGACTAAGGGGGTGGCCGGAGCCGTTGCTGAGCTTTCGGAGAGGCTCGAGGAAAGGGAGGGCGAGCAGCGGGAAACGGAAGAAGCGATAGCGGGGTGCGACGCGGAACTCTCCTCGCTGGAAGACACACTTGAAGTTCTTAGAGGCGAAGACGCAGTGATCGGTCCCGAGATTGCTAGGGTAGAGACGGAGGCGAAGCGATGCGATGACGAGCTCGAGCGCTTAGACGGGGACCGCTGTCCGACCTGCACTACCCCCCTGACCGAAGGCGTAGCCGCTGAGTACATCTCTGAGCTGACTCGGAATCGCGGACGCTATAACGAGGCGGCTGTTAAACTGCATGCGTCGCAAGGCGAGATAACCCGACCGATCGACGCCACGCAGAAAGTGCTAAATGGGGCCAAAGAGAAAGCCCGACAGCTACGGACAGAGAAGGGAACGCTAGTCGAGCACGCCAGCGGTCTCAAGGCCAGCCTCGCAATCGCGGAGGGCGCAGTGGAGTGCCTGGCCGGGCTACAAGAAGAGTCGGACGCTTGCAAGGGGCGCGGCGAAGTGCTTCGGGCCGCGCTCGAGGAACTGAAGTTCATCGGCGAGGAGCGCAAGGAGGCGCTGGAGACTGAGTTGGCGAAGGCATGGTTGAGACAGAAAACTGACCGTGGGCGCTACGAGGAAATAGTTGCGCTCACCGAGGAACTGGCCATAGCCCGGGCCGCGGCCGCGAGCGTGGAGAATCTGAAAGGGCAGGCCAGACGTGAGATGGAGCGTTTGCAAGAGGCGATACACGAAGTGAATCCGTGGAGCACTGCTTTTGACGAGGCCGAAGCCAAAGCCGTGGAGTACAGGGCCAGGCGTGCCACGCTGGACAAGGAGTTGCAGCGCTTGGAGAACGAACTCGCGCACGTCGTCTTCTGGGTGCGCGGCTTCGGCAACGAGGGCCTGCCCAGCTTCGTGCTCGACAGCGTGGTACCGTACATCACGGACCGCACCAACCACTACCTCGGGGTCTTGGCTGACGGCGATATCTCAATGGCGTTCTACACGCAGCGTGAGTTGAAGAGTCGCGATGGCGTGAAAGACGAGATCACGATCGACTGGGACATCGAGGGCCAGGGTCGGGTGCCGCCCAGCGGTGGGCAACTACGCAAGATGGAGATCGCCAGCGATCTCGCCCTGATGGACCTGGTCGCGACCCGGGAGGGCGTGCAGCTCGACCTGCTGCTGCTTGACGAGGTCCTGGACGGGCTGGACCGGGAGGGCCGGAGCCGGGTGCTCGAGCTGCTTGGCGAGTTGCGCCGGCGCCGTGGCAGCGTGTTCGTAATTTCGCACGAGAGCGATTTGGCCGAGGAGTTCGAGCGGGTGGTGCGGGTCACCAAGCGGAACGGCTGCGCTACCGTGGAGGTAGTGAAGTGAAATTGCTAACGCCGGAGGAATTGGATGGCGCCCTGCCACTAAGCGATGCGTACTTGTGTCTATACTGCGAACGAGCGCGGGCCACCATCAAGGCCCTGGCCGAGCGGCTGGCACGGGTGGAGAATTGCCCAAAATGTCGCGCGGGAAAGGTGTTCAGTAAAAGCCGTCAAGATTGGGTTATCTGTCCCCATTGCAATGGCAATTACCTTGCACATGAGAACTGGCAGGCCGCGTTGCGGGCGCTGGAGGTGGTGAAATGAGCACGGAACAACCTTGGCATGACTTGCCCAGCAAACTCAGATCAGCGTTGATGCTGGCGGGAAAAGCCGGAGAGTATTCGGCTACAAGACGCATGTACAAAGACTTTAGGGATGAACTACCAGAAGTCTCTGACAAACACCTAGAGATGCTTGCCGGGGTTCAAAACAGAATTGAAGAAAAGGCATCCAAGCTCGAACGACAGATTTTAGACGGAATATTAGCGGTAGTCGCTAGGGCGAAGGTGGTGAAGTGAGTTCTTCAATTTGCGATTTATGTTTGGGGAATATTCCAGACGAGGGAAGCATCTGCTGCGAATGCGGGCGCGTGTTCTGTTCGGATTGCGGGGACACTCCAACCATGCTTTGCGATGAGTGCCGGGAAGTGATCTTGAAGCGTGCTGTGGCGGAGCGTGACGCGCTGAAGGCGGAGAGCGAACAGTTGCGCGGAAAAGTTGAATCCTTGCGAAGTAAGCTGGAGGGCCTTGATCAACACATGAGGCTTGCGGTTGGTGGCGCTTTTGAGGCGAGAGCCAAAAGTAGAAAAATTCGCAAGGCGCTTGAAGCGCTTTTACTACTCGTGAAGCACGAAACCGATCTTCCAGACTCAGCGGCGAATGGAGTGACAGATCCCGGCGGGTCTTTGGATGAAGGTATTGTTCGCGCTTCCGAAATCATGGAGCAAGCGCGCCTTGCGCTAAAGGAGGAGTGATGGGCCGAAAGAAACTGATCAAGAAGCGAACCTGGAAGCAGTTCCAAAAGGCTGGCCTGCTCTGGTGGGTGAACCGCGGGCTGCACCTCTTTGGCTGGGCAATCGTCTTCGAGTTCAAAAACGATGAGGTAGTTGAAGTCTATCCGGCTCGAACAAGGTTCCGAGGATTCACGACGGAGGATGAAGGGGAAGGCTTCGAGAAGCTCTCCAAATATCTTGCAAAGAATGCAGACTTGCTACTCGAAGAGGCGCTGGAGTGAGGGGAAAGGGTTGATATCGTGAAAATGATGAAAGATTACATGAGCAACATGTTGCGCGGCGAAGTCGAAGTGATCACAGTGACGGAACTCCGCAAGCAGCCAGGTGAGTGCCTTACACAGGCATCGTTGGGCAAGACCTTCTGTATCAAGCGCAAGGGCAAGATCGTTGCATTTCTTGTTCCGCCTGGGGATGCCGATATAGTGCATGAGGTCTGTCCCGACGGAACAGCGCCAACGCTGGGCATAATGGGGCTGAAAGATGGGAAGCAGTGCGAGGAAGCAGTTGGTTAAGATAGCGAACAGAGCCATAGGTGGCGACCTCTCCCTCAACCACGGTGCCGTGGTCGAGCTAACCGCTGGCGAGCTGACCGGGTTCTGGTACTACACCACGCTCGCGGCCGCGGCCAAGCGCTCCCAGTACGGCACGCGCCTGGTACTGCCCAAGCGCCTCGACAAGCAGGCCGTGGCCCTGGTTCGGCTCGATGTCGTCAGCGAGTGGCTGGCCAGTTTGCTGGACGCGCGCAAGCCAGAGTTCGCCGGCTTCGAGGATTATGCCTATCACGTGGCGTATGGCTCCCATCAGCTCGGTGAGCTCGGCGGTCCGAACAAGCTTGCCGTTTGGCGCCGGGGCATCAAGCTTAGGCTGCACGATCCCACTAGCGTCAAAATGTTCGCGACGGACAACGGCAACGCGGACAAGCCCGAGGTCGAGGCCGGTGTGCTACGCAAGTGGGGCCAGGACTTTGGCGAGTACAACCAACCGCTGGCGAAGCCGACTGAGAAAAGGCCGGACCCGAAGCAGAACCGCGTGGTGAGCGAGGACCTGGCCGATGCCTATACTATCGCTCGCCTGGTGTGGGTCGAGGCGCGGATCCGGGCCGGCAAGCTTGGCCTGGACGAACTGGCCAGCGACAAGGAGCGGCAAGTGTTCTTGCGGACGACGAAGGCATTTCCGATCAATGTGCTGGGTCGGGAATGGGTCGTAAAAACTCAAATTGGAAAGGAATGAGGCCATGGCGATGAAAGATTGGGATTTTGATAAGATGATGGAAACGCATCTGGTAAAGTGCCCAGTTGCAACGGAGGCGAACGAGAAGGTTAAGCGACTGTGCTTCATGATTCGTTCCCTACAGATGGAAGTTGATCATCTCCGGGGTACTCAAAGTCCGTCAGAGCAATTGGTCTCAAGAGCGATAAATACGGCGCGATACCTGCTTGACCTCTACGAGAAGAAAGGAGTTCGGGAATTGCTCGGGTCCCAACTTCATTTCCTCTTATCCGAAATGCTGGAAATACCGACAGCGGAGAACAGGGCGGATGAGGAACAGACCAAAACTTAGGCCGAAGCAGGACAACTTCCGGCCCGATCGGGGCGGCGCCAAGCCGTCCAAGGTTCTCGTTCCCAACGCGGAAATGATCGCGAATATGATGCGCACGACCAAGACGCGGGGCAACCCGCGCGACTACGTGCTGATCAGCGGTGCACGCCTCATTGACTGTGGCGGCGCCTACGACCTCAAGCTCGAGGACGGCAAGACGCTGGGCCTGGTCGAGCATGTAGCCCTGGTGCACAAGCGGCGTCTGCACGTGTTGGTGGGCGACGAGTACGCCGCGCTGTTCTGGCGCCGCCGGCTCAGCATACGGGTCGCGGCCGATGCGCCGAAGCGCTGGATAGCCAAGCACGAGGCGTTGCCCGCGGTCGTGACCGAGATCGCGGTGCGTCCCGTAGGAGAGGAGGAAAAGAAATGATTTCCAAAGAACCTGGAGTGGTGATGTCACAAATTGAGGGACGTAACAGAGTCGAATTCGAACCGCTGGGAGCGACGAAGCCGCCACTTTCGAAGATCCACGCCCACGATTGCGACAGGTGCGACCATCTCGGAAGCCTTGAGGTAGGTGAGAGGCATCATGACTTTTACAGATGTGGAGGGCACGCTGTCCTAGTTTCATCGCTTGGGCATGATTACATCGCAAGATACGGCTCTAAAGGGCATGAATGCATTTCGTTTCCTAATAAAGTCCTTCGACATATGGGAGCTGATCCTGGCAGTGTAGAAAATATTTTGAAATCGCTATGCACCTTCTACAACTGCGAAGTCAAAAGTGTCAAGCACGGTTTTGCAATTCTACCAATGGAGTCTTGTTCCTCGGGTGTTCCAAACGAAATTGTTATGTTGTTGAATCCACTTCTTGAGGAACGGCGGGTTATCTATATCCAAGACGCTGCCAAGAAGGTTAAAGATTCTTTTCCGTATGAACCGATTGACACCGTGCTACTCCACAAGATACGCGAAAGTATTTCTGCTCTGGTGGATCAGCAGATAAACGAACGAAGGTGAATGATGACCAAGAGGAAGCTGTTTCCCGACCCGTTCCGGCTGGACCGGGACTGGATGGACGTGGCGGAGCGGAGAACGTTTGAGCGAATGAAGGAGGCCGGCCGGATTAGCTTTTTCCGCACGAAGCCGTGTGCCGGGCCAGGATGCGATCATGACGTGCCGAAGGTGAAAGAGAAATTGTACTGCTCGGCCAAGTGCCGAAAGGCGGTGCTGGAGGCACGTAAAGATATAGCAGAGTCATAGCGGGAGTTATAGCAAAATTATAGCTCCATATATAGGAGGAAGGCCATGGTAACGAATGACAGCGCGTGGACGTGGGACATCGATCTGGATAACCTGGTGGGCCGGTTCGCGGCACTGGAGACCACGGACGGCATGATGCGCGAGGGCAAGATCACGAAGTTCGTGACCCGCGAAATCGAGCTGGCCGGCGCGGCCGTGAAGGTTCCCGAGGCAATCGAGCTGAACGGCGACCCTCGAGACCTGATTGAGTTCTTGCGGCTGAAAAGTGTTGTAATCCAATGATTTAGCTACCTGCGCAATTCGTTTCACCCCTGCGCATTGTTTTGCGCGGGCTAAGTCATTGAAAGCGCTAGAGAGTGGGCAAAAGGTGCGCATAGAAGTACGCATTCGAGCGTTTGGGTTTGGGCTAACTCCTTGAAGTTATTGGTTAGTGTTCGTTGGCACACTGTATGCATATGTATATTAGCATGAACGCGACGACACAAACCAAAGGGAGCGAGAAAATGAGCAACGCAGCCTGGTTGGTTACGAGGCCCGCAAAAAGGATGGGGATCTGCTGCGACTGCCACGCGGTGTATCCGGTCGGGATGATGATTACGTACAACCGAGACACTAATCGGGGGCGGCACGTCAAATGCCCCGAGGCCACCGAGACTGTCGCCGCCGCAATCCCAGAGGCTAATGGTCTGTGCCCCAAATGCGGAACCTGGTGTCACGGCGACTGCGAGGCGACATCATGACAATCGAGGACGCAGTGAGAGCAGAGGCGGAGGCAGATAGATTGGCCAGCAGAGCGGCGATGAAGGCCGATAGTGCACGGGGTCGGCTGGCCGCCTCCAGGGGCGCCGGGCTTTCAGAGACCGAAATGGCGGTGTTAGCCGCAGAGGCCGACAATGCGACGAAGGCAGACGAGACCGCAGAGGCTGCGTATGCGGAGGCCGCGCGGGTGTTGGCGTCCGCGAGGAATGCGGCATGAACGGGCCGCAAACTGGCGGCTCAAGGGCCGCGGGGAGAATGAGATGAGCTACGGGATTGAAGATGCGAGATTCGACGCAGAGCAACAAGGTCGCTGCTCGCACTGTGGGCGCACCTGGGAGACTGGTTGCCGCCACTGCGAAGACTGCGGCGGTTGGCGCAGCGAAGACGGCTCCTGCCCGGGGTGCGACGAGGACAGCGAGGTGACATCATGACAAAGTATCGAGTAGGCACCGGCGGAACCTCGAAAGACACCTGGGATGAATACGACGATCTGGCCGACGCAGAGGCGGCGTGCGAACGCATGGCAGAGGAGCAGGCCGACGAGGAGGCAGAGGAGGGCTCCGAGCCCGAGCCGGTCGATTTGTACGAAAACGACGGGCCGGCCGGGGCGCCGCCCGAGCGCGGAGCGTGTCCGGTGGGCGATTGCGGTGGGTACTGGCCACACATCGTGGAGGTGTCGTGATGACCTGGATCGATCTACCGACAAGCGGAGGCGCTGTGCTTGTGGAGCAGGGCCACCCGGTCAGGATCAGTGACGGCGGGCAGAGGAGTGACGACCAGGAGTTGTTGACCGATGCGATCGAGATTACTGGCCTCGCTCTTGAGTGGGTGCCATGCTCGGAGTGGTCGGCGGCCGCGGGCGAGCCGGACTTGACCAGGCCGATATGCGAGAGCGCACCGGTCGAGGCGCAGTCATGACCGCCAAGAAAGAACACGTTCCAACCCCGGGCCGGTCGGCAGGTCTCCAGGGCATATCACTCTGCGGTCGATGGGAGAAGTATCAGACCAGAGATCACGACCAATTACGCCGCATGGTGCTGGGCGCCGTGAACGAGGACCGAGCCTCTCATTACTGCAAGGATTGTCTGCGGGCGATGCGGCGGGAGGCATGAAATGAAGGTGCGATGCGGGATGTGTGGGGCGCACAACAACGGCGTCCATCCAGATCTGGCAGATGAATATCTCTGTGGGTTTTGCACTGACCTTCGGGACAGGGCGATCAAGATGCTCACCGGGGGACAGGGCGGATACCGTGAGGACCGGCACGGCCGGCGGGCATACCGCTTGGCCGTCGTGTTGAACGAGCATCCCGACGCGGAGTTGGTCTCGTGTTCGGACGAAAAGACCGGTCAGAGATTCGGCGAGGCCATCCACAGGCGCGGGCTGTGCTGCAAAATAGGGCACACCTCGCACAAGTACCAGCTTTGGGCCGTGTGGCCGGCGATCGGGGCGACCTCATGATTCCCCGCCCCAAAACACGATCCATCGCCGGACACTCGATCACGCTGTACGCCGGCGTCCGTTACCTGGCGACCTCTCCCATGGGGCCGTCGCGACACCAACCGGTCGACGTAACCATCCACCCGCTGCGGGGCGCACCGCGGACGCTGGGCTTGACGCGGATTGCCTGCCTGACGCCGGGCAGGGCGAGTCGATTGGTCAATGCGTTCAACAACGGTCCCACCTCGTTTGATGGGCGGGTGTGGTAGGAAAGGACGCGAGGCATGAGCGATAAAAGACTCAGGGCGGCTTTGCTGGCGTCGGACGATCTGCTCCGAACCGCAAAGGCCGCTGCGCGAAAGCTGGCCAATGAGCGGGTACGCGGCGGTCGTTTTCCCTGGTGCGAGGTCGAACGACTGGTCAATGCCCATGAGGAAGGCGACATCCGGCGCGTTCTGAAAGAGAACAGGGCCGCGCTTGAGGAGATGACATGATCGGCACGAGGGAAAGCTTGGCAGCGGCGGTCAAAGAGGCGCGGTATTGTGAGCAAGGCGATTTGTACCGCAAGGGTGCCCGGTACTTCTTCTCGGTCGAGGGGGACGGCTTCGCGGAGCTGGTCTGGTCCGACTTCGTGGCTGTGGTGCAGTTCATGGACGACGAATGGGGCGACGACGAGGAAGGGGATCCCAAAGGCGGCGTTGACTGGCTCGAGGGAAAGCTCACGGCGAGAGGGCTCTAGCATGGGCAGGGCAAGAACAGATCCGACAAAGGGTCCGTGGAAATACGACGGGCAAGTGTTCATCTTCGGCCCGGGTGGCGAGATGATCGCGGAGGTCAGAGGGGTGGGCGGTGATTTGCCCATGGACGCCAACGGGCACGTCCTGGGAGCTTCTCGGGACTTGCTGGAGGTGTGCGCCGCAATCGCCAAGGCGAGAGGAAAAGGGGGCTGACATGGGCAGCAAGGTGATGGAAAAAGCAATCGACCGGCTGGCCGATCTCTTCGAGTATGGAAACCTTATGGCTGCTACAGATCCGCCCGCGTTTATGACCCTGATAGCGGACGAGATCGAGCGCTTGCGAAAAGTCAATGCGTCGTTACTGGAGGCGTGCGAGAAAATGTACGGATATTTTGGCCCGTCAAGTGGGTACGATGGCAAAGCACGCGAGGCGTTGAGAAAAGCAGAGGCAGCCATCGCCAAGGCGAGAGGCAAGAAGTAGCAACCACGCCGGCCGCAAGCGGCTGGCATAACCAGGGCCAAGGCCCAAGGAGTAGAACCATGAAAAGCTACACGCTGAACATTCTGTGGACGAAGGAGGGAGACGGCCAGCCGCACCAGCGCAAGCGGACGGTCTCGGTCGAGGTGCCGGTGGAGGGCGACATCACGGCAATCCAGGACGCGCTGTTGTCGTTGCCCGGCTGGACGCCGGAAGCCAGTTATGGCGAGTCGCGGACAGTGCGTCTGCCCGATTCGCTGGCGGACGACCTCAACGATGTCGGGATTCTGACGCGGATCATCCCGCAGGCGCGTGCGGAGATGGAGGCGGCGGCGCGTGAGAAGGTGGAGCAGAAGGAAGCGCATCATGCCAAGCGCCGGGCCAAACTGGAAGCATGGCTCGACAGCGGCGATCCCGACAACACCCCGTGGGGAGTGGACGACAAGCGCGTCGGTGAGGACCGCGGCGACGCAGTTGGTGATTCCGGTCGTGAAGCCGGTGAGGCCCTTGAAGATCAGGAGGCCCCAGTTGTCGTTGATCGTACTTGGGGTCCAATCGATCTGGATCGACGCCACTCCACCGGTTGCGGCCGGCATTCCGGCGATCTTGGCGGCGACGGTTCCGGTCTCGGTGGCCGGTGTGGCCTGGCT
>LAZR01002613.1_pt1 | contig 10381 bp, 13 predicted proteins | sample 329461 | NCBI WGS metagenome assembly LAZR01 (sample SAMN03002196, study PRJNA259156) | marine sediment metagenome | biome: sea floor; feature: Hydrothermal impacted sediments; material: marine sediment; isolation source: Loki non-amplified sample from Loki's castle hydrothermal vent sediment ...
ACCCTCTATTGATGCATTTGTGCAATTAAGAGCATCTTTCAATGTTATTAAATAATTATTAATTGGTTTTGCGACCGGAAATCTCCTAAGAGCAAATTGCCATAATAATTCATCTCCAGTTAAAAGAGGAAATGAAATGTTTAGTGATTGAAAAGTCGCATTATTATTAATTTTAATTGCATAATCATTATAATCATTTAGTAATCTTGTAAAATTTTTGGGATATTGAAGAATAGTCGATGATTCAGAGGAAGTATCAGGATTATATCCAAATTCTTTGGTTATAAAAGACCAATCATGAAATGTATACCCCCAGATAAAATAATAATTTGTATAGTTTTGGTTGATATATTCTTCACCATATCCATAGTTTCGAATAATAGGGAAAATAGATAAAGTTTTGTTTGTAAATATTAAATCATGAAAGATAGGAAAAGTTATTGAATCACGGCTCCACATATCTATTAGCGTAGTTTTGCTTTTCGACCCAATTTTATCTGAATCGCCCCCAAACCAATCACTAGGTGTTGAAGTTATATTTACCGTATTCTTCCAGGCTTGTTCGTCATATTTTAAAACTTCTAGAATCTGTGTACCTTTTTCGATACCAACATTGTAGTTTGTATCAGCATATGCTATAGAAACTAAACTGTGATTTCTTAATGGAATTAAAAGGAATAATAAAATTATTAACTTTATGTGTGTGTGTGTTTTAATCATATATTATACACCCAAAATTTGTCCACTTAGTCTTCTTAAAATTCCCTACGTTTAAATAATATAATCCCAAGAATAAAGAATATTACAGTATATATTGATAATAAGGTTAATGCTCCTTCTATACTCGGAAAGAGCCACCGCTCATCTATTGGTGTAAGTCTATCCATTGTTGAAAAGTCTGGATATAAAATATATTTAACGATATAATAAATATATCCTAAAGAATATAATGGTTCTACTTTCCAAGTAATCGTAATATAACCAATAAGACTATCCCCTATAAAAATATACCCCACCATAGTTAAAATTACTGGAGTAATTGATGGCATAAATGAACTTAAAAAAGTCGCAATACTACTCAAGGCAAGAGTATATAATACAGCAAACCCAAAACTATAGAATAAAGTTTTGAGTAATGGTCTACCATAAAAATTATATGCAAAAAGAGCCATTGTTAAATAATGAATTGTAATAATTCCAATGATTAAGATTAAATTCGCACAATATTTTCCAATAATTAATTTAAATCTATTCGTTAAAGGTATTATTTGCAAACCTGTTTTATTTTTAAATTCAGAACAAATAATACCTCCAAAAAAGAAACTGACTGCTAAAACAATAATTAAGATAAAATAACTATTTCCATATTCATAAAAATTAACTTGTGAAGATTCTAAAGGTGTGTTTAAGACATATGGTATATAACTATTTAAAAATAATAGAAGGATGGTCATTCCTGAAAAAATTACAAATTTTTTTATTTGAAGTCTTATCTCAAAAATAAACGTATGAAAAACAGGTTTTATTTTATAATAAACAATATTTAATGAATTCATTTTCATATATCCTTTGTATCTAATTTAGGTTTTTGTGCCTTTTCATTTATTATTTGAGTATATAATCTTTCTAATTGCGAAGTTCTTGGTTTAGAAAATGAATCAATTTTAAAATCAGACTTGAAATCATTGACTAAAATTTGAATTATATTGGTTTTTGATTCGTCCATCCCATTATAATAGATTGTAAAGCTTTTCTTTTGTGAATGATAACTAATTAGGTTTGTAGAAATCGAGGGATTCAAATTTTTTTCTAAGTATGGATTAAGCCTTTGAAGAAGTTTTGTTATTATTAAGTCTTTCTTTTCTATTGGGATGGGCTCTATAAGCTCACAGACTATTTCCTTAGTCTTCAATAAATGCTCTAAATTTTTTAAGGAATCAAAAGCGATAATAGAACCTTGATTTATTAAAGCAATTCTATTACATATTTCAGTTATCTCATATAACATATGAGAGGCAAGAAAAATTGTTTTTTCTTTGTTTTGAAGAGACTTTATATATTTGCGTACATCAATACGAGCGTTAGGATCTAATCCTGTTTGAGGTTCATCCAAGATTATAATTTCAGGATCATGTATTATTGCTCCTATAAAACCGAGCTTTTGGATCATTCCTTTTGAGAAATTTTTAACCTTCCTATACTTCCATTTGGTTAAATTAAAAGTTTTTAATAGGTTATCTATTCTCTGATTTAATTTTTCTTTTGGGTAATTTCTTAGGTTTGCAATATATCGTAATAAATGATAAGGTGTCGAATTATAAAAGTGGGGAATATCTATTAAGAATCCCATTTCAATCAGATTTTTTGAATTATCTAAAGTATTTTGTAAAATTCCCTTCTTATTTAGAATAAAAATTTTCCCAGAATTTGGTTTTATTAGTCGAGCAATCATTTTTAATGTTGTAGTCTTACCCGCCCCATTCGGCCCTACAAATCCAATTATTTCACCTTTCTTAACTTCTAAATTTATATTATTGACAGCTGTTAAGCTCCTAAATTTCTTACACACATTTTCTAATTTAATAACTGTTTCTGTCATAATCTTTTTAAAAAAGTTTAATTATTGTACAATAATGATTGCTTGGATTCATATCCTCTCTTTTACATTACATTTCAAAATATTTAAATTTCTGTAAAATTTGAAAAAAGGGATAAATTGATATATATGTTTCAATTAATTGATTTACAAACTTTTTTCCTCTCGTAGTAATTTCAATAGTGAATCTTGGTCTCGAACGTTTATCCTTAAAACAATCCTTTTTTATGATATCTCTCCATGTAACCCAAAAGATATAATATCCCGAAAATTCCTCAAATTTTTGAAACTTAAGTGGAGAATTAACTTTATCGAAAACTCCTCTAAATAATAATTCTGTCTTCAATATGAAATTAAGTTAATTTAATATGCCCTTTCATAATATAATTCTAGTTATTAAGAATTAACCAATTTAAATATTTAAGCGTTTGTGTAATATCTGAAATAGCAAATTTCCAACATTTTAACTACTTATAAAGGAAAAATTTACCACGGAATGAAATTTTGCCTTTAAATAATCGTTCGATTTTTTCTTTTTATAAGGGTCATTTTGAAAATTGATTTTAATTATAGAATTATGAATTTAAATAATCTTGAATTTTTAGCTCATCAACCTTTAAGATTCTAGCAAGAAATTCAATATTGTCCCCCTCGTCTAATACATTTACGATTCCTTTAATGAAGTGTTCTCTTAAGTATTTCGACATTTTTTTGAAGATTTTTCTGATATTAGGAATATCAATGAATCGCTTGTATGCTCTAACATATTTTTGTTCTCGAGCGATATCAAATGTTACATATATTATATCACTTGCTAAATCTAAATCATCAATACGACCTCTTGTCTCACCGGTGTTAATTCTATACTCAAAAATCCAATCCGGTAACATTTTTATTGTCTCACCAACCCATTCTTTACATAAACCATATCCTCTTTGAAAGTGAACTGACTTCTGATCCCTATGAAAAAATCGAAGTTGTTCCTTCTTTCGGTATTGGTATTTATATTTTTTATTAAAATTTGCATAATAAATCGATATTCCTATTATTATAAAAAATAACAGGATTACATTTAATTTTGGATCTTTCCTATTTTTTACGTGCCTTTGTGGCACTAGGACTGACAAGAGCCTTCCTTTCTATTACTAAAAAATAACTAAGAATGATTAAAATATCATTAATTTAAGAAATTTATGAAAAAGATTTTGAGATGTAATCTCAATTTATTAGCTAATCAGAGTTAAAAAGATTAATACAAATAATATGTTAAATATTATAGTTTGACAATAATATTCGATCTCAAGATTGGAATATTTGGCGAACAATCAATATGAGGAGAAAAATTAAAGCAACAATTCTACTAATTATAGGATTTTATTCATCAATTGTGAATACAACTATAATTCTTATTATTCCGTTTCATTATCCTATGATTCCTGGTCCTCCCGAAATAATAGATCCAGGAACCTACTGGAGAGTATGGTGGTCGATCCAAGGGTGGCAATATTTCCTAAGTATTGCCCTAGGATTATTTCTAATCATAATAGGTTATCGGTATTTGGTCATAAAAGAACAACACCAAATGCAAATGAAATTATATAAATTACCTTAAAACTCATGATCAACAAGGGGGAATTCAAAATATTAGCAAATTTAACCGTAACTACATTGATAGGGAGTTTATTGATTATTTAAAAGATAATCTTAATAAATTAAGAAGTGAATTTCATTGGTGGCCTTTTTCTCATTTTTTTGATACATACAGTTATATAGCAACAAATGAATCAAAGCTTTACCTTAACATTACACATTTCCTCTGCTGCAGTCAGACGAATTCGAAACAAACTAAAGGAAAAGAAAAGGATATATCATTAATTTCTATGTTTTTTAAAAAAAAAAAAATTCGTAGCTAAATATGTTTAAATAAATATTTTAAATTAAATTTGATTATATTATTATTAAAGGATTCCTTATGAAGAGAACTCATTGTATCTTTATAGTGATATTTGGAATTATAACGTCTCAATCGATGATGCTTGTTGAAGGTTCTGTTGAATGGAGTGCATCAGTCACCACTTCATCTTTCTATTGGAAAAGATCTTTAAATCAATTATCATATAATGAATATCCTGATGGGGATTTAGTTGGTTCGTTTGGTAGGGCTATTAAAATAAGCGTGTATTCAATTCCCAGCAATAACTTCAGTTTTTTTGAAGGAGATAGATTAAATTTTTGGATTACAATTGAGGGAGACATAGCTCACTCTGTGAGTAAATTTAATAGTGATTATCATCTTCTAATTTTACCAACGAACGTCAACGGGACCAATTTTTTTGTACTTTTATTTAAACAAACTGAACTACTGGAGAATCTTACTCATTCTATCTATATAAATTCAAGCATGTCTAACGAAATTGCAGTTCTTAATTTAAAATATAATTACACCCTCCACGTAAGATATGAATGGGACATCACGACTGGGCTACTAAAGAAAAAATCAGTCATTTCTCCATCTGGTCTTCAGTTAATTGTCGTTCCTGGCAGAGGGATTGGATTTATTTCTATCCCAACTTATTATCCCGCGTTAATATATCTCTCAATTATTATAGGGATTCTAATTATCATGAAAAAAAAAAAATTGAAAAGATGAGAAAATGGGAGTATAAATGTAATTATTTCAGTTCCAACGTTCCCAGCAGCATCTTCAGCATAAAATGTTATTAAGACATCTCCTTGAAGGAGAGTGGTCCATGTAGATTGATCAATTGTGCCGTTTAATTCTGTAAATAATAAATCTCCTGATATACCTTCTATTGTGTACCAAGTAGAAATCAGATTATCTTCATCAACTGATATAACAAAATCAGGTGAGGTAGTACCAAATTCTTCAGAAGGATTTGGGGAAAGAATTGTAATTATGGGTAAAGTAGTATCTTTGATAATGTTGACTTCCTTTAAATTTGTATTACCCTATGTATCGTTTGCGTAAAATGTAATATTAAATGCTCCGTCAGTTAAACTATTCCAACCGTTTGAATCTACAATTCCAGTACCATTTGAAAAATATTTTTCAACAGATTGATTAAGAGTATACCAAATAGAATCTAAATTTACATCATTTATAACAATATTAAGATTTGGTGGGTTCTTAAAAATTTCATCATCTTGTGGTGAAGATACTTGAATTGATGGTCCATCTATCCAAATTGGCCTTTTTACAATTCAATCTTTTGATTTGGTTAAATTTTAATCATCTCAATAAAACGAGTTAAACCTTTAACTTTATTGTTTTAAGTAGTTAATAACAGCACAACTCAAATTGTTGTAGATGTCTCAGGAAACGTTTATATAACAGGAGAGACTTCAAGTTTTGGAGCCGGTTATTCCGATGCTTTCTTATTAAAGTATGATTCATCTGGAAATCTACTTTGGGATACAACATGGGGGGGCTCTGCAAACGATTATGGAAGAGGAATAGCATTAGACTCTTCGGGAAATACATTTATCACTGGTATTTATAACGGAGGAAGTTATTCCGATGTATTTTTATTAAAATACAATTCGTCTGGAAATATGCTGTTATATAAAACATGGGAGGGGTTAGGGTATGCTTCTGGTAATAGAATAGCCATAGACTCAATGGAAAGTGTGTATATAACAGGTGAAACCTCTAGTTACGAACCAGGTTTTTCCAATGTATTTCTGTTAAAATATGGGTTAGATACTGATAGTGATGGATTAAGTGATGATATTGAAAATAATACTTATTTTACTGATTCAAATAATTCGGATACTGATGGTGATGGATTAAGTGACGGTTGGGAGGTCAAATATGATTTGAATGCTACATAGAGTAGCGATGCTTCGTTGGACGGGGATAGTGATGGACTTACTAATCATGAAGAGTATCAATATGATGCAGATCCTACAAACTCTGATAGTGATGGTGATGGTTTAAGTGATGGAGATGAGGTTAATAACTATCACACAGATCCTACAAATTCAGATACTGATGGTGATCAATACAGTGATGGTCAAGAAATTCAAATGGGTACTGACCCATTATCATCTTTGAGCAATCTTTCTGTTACTTTAACAATAATTATGGTGATATTTGTATCTATTGGGATTACTTTTTTGATTATTATAGCAAAATATCGCAAAAAAGTAGGTTGGGGGTGAAAATAGTTAACTCCATAACAACGGATATAAAGACACAACCCTTGAAATTATAACTTTAAGGTGTAACATTTTGGACTAGATGCCCACACATTTATCATTGCTATTTCAGATATTGAGGATGTTGTTATTATTCCGTTTAATCCTCCTATGATTCCTAATCCTTATGAAATAACCCCTACTCCAATAGATCCAGAAACCTACTGGAGAGCGTGGTTGGGGATACAAGGGTGGCAAACAATCATTATTGCTACTTTAGGGTTATTTCTAATCATAATAGGGGGTCGGTATTTGGTAATAAAATAGCAACCCCTTGGTTAATTTTTATTTAACTCAAATTAATCCCTAACTATTACATAAATAATACAACCAATACATCCTGTAACGAGTACGATCAACAACCAGACAGCAGCATTCATATCTCTTTTTTTGGCGTCTTTATACACCCATAAGGCCAATCCTATAGCAATAATCCAAAAGATGATTAAAACTATAATTATCGTTATCATTATGGGTGCCATCATTAAAGTTGTTTGATAAATCATGTTATTTTCTCACTTAGATTTCATTTTTTGATTTGCAAAACTTAAATATTTTAAAGAAGATTAACATTTAAATTTTTTTTTAAATTCAAAATAATTCTATCTATTTTCTTCCCCTTGTATCTTGATGATATAATTCCAAGCAATATCCCTAAACTTATTCCTATTATCATTGGTAAAATACTTAGATCAATTGAGAATGGCAATGTTTCTCTAATAAAATCATAAATAGGTTGATTTAGGTGAATCTCAACGGATTTTTGCCCTCTGAATCCCTTAAAGGCATACTTCAGAGTTTTAATAAAATTTGAGCCGTATTGTATGATGCTTCAAAATAATTGAATTGGTCTCTTCCATTATCATATGGAAAAGGATTACGTATAAACCAATTAATAAATTCAAGACAAAATCGATATCCATCAAACTCAGGTGGTCTTGCTGCCACAGATACTTCAGTATAATAATGCCGTAAATATCTAAGAACAAGCCCATAACCTCTACCTCCTTCTAATGTCCTCAACAATTCTTCTAATGGGATGTATTCTAGTGGAATTTTCCATAACTTTATAATTTTAGATATCTCAAAAAAGAGATTTCAAGTTTTTTTTATGCAGATGGATGGATGTATAAAGTTACTGGTCAGGGATTTATGATATATTTGATAAATTATTACGTAGATTTCCGTAATGACAATCCTTTTGGATATGATCCATATCTTGACATGAAAATTTGGTTTTCCGGTGGGGGCAATGTAAGAATCACAATAAGTTATTATGACAGTTCCTCTGATGTCTGGTATGTCACGCAAAATGGGTATAGTTCTTGGATTTGGCATGCTTTAGATGCAGGAAAAACAGTAAAAAGAATTAGATGGGAAAATTTAGAATGGTGGTTTCCAGGTAGAGTTTGGGTTGATATAGCAACAATCTTTTACGATTAAAAATTTAAATCTAAAAAACTTTTTTTTTCTCATTAATTAAGGTAATATATTTAACCAAAGATATAAATTGCTAAAGAATTTTTCAATTCCAGAATTTTTTATTTCCGATAATTCTACAATAATCCTCTGATCAGCTCCAGGTTGAGAAAATGAAATATTCAACATTTCTGACATCCAAATTTGATTATGCAATAAAGTAATTTTAGAAGTATTAAAGTAAGATGTTGCATTAATAGAACCAGAAGAAGATACGACAGTTTTATTATCTCCTTTTAAAATCTCAACTCGGAATGAAAAGTCTCGATTCATATAATTTCCAACATTTACATAAAAAAAGATAGTCTCGTTAACAACTGCACTGGTTGGATAATTTTGGGCTTTTTTATCTTCATTCAAAAGACCAAATGTTACATAGCCGGGTTCAGGTGTTAAAATATAGTAAATAATAAATCCTGAAACAATTACAATGCCGATAATTAAACTTATCTTAAGTAATATCTCAAATTGCTTATAACTCTTTTTTAAATTATTTTTTTCATGATTCTCCCTCATGATATTTATACCATGCAATAGTTTTTTTTAAACATTCTTCAAATTGGATTTGAGAAGAAGAGTTAACCTTCTTTTTCTATAGAAGCTGAAACCAATTAATCCGAAAATCGCACCTAAGCAAATTCCAATGATGATGTATACCACAAATTTCAGATTGCTACTGGTAATTTTATAGATTAAGTTATTATCATTATTTTTAACAATAACATTATCCAATGATCCCCGGGAATTATAAGTAAATTCCATAATGTAGGGTTTTTCTCCAAATCTCATAAATGTGATTTTATTTTCTCGAACACTAACATTTTCGCATTCAAGTAAGTTAATTACTTCAGTAAGATAATTATTAATTTGATTCACCATCACAAATCTGTCCAAAATAAAGTACCATAAAAAATCATCTCCACTTAAGATTGGCATGGAAAAATTTATTGTTTGCAAAGCAGTATCATTATTAACTACAGCAGAAAAATTGTTGTAATCGTATAAAATATTCTGAAAATCCAAGGGATCTTTAAAAAGAAAAGAAGAAATAGAATGAATTCTAAAATCAGAATAATTATCAAATGGTTCGGTTCCAAAAGGCCAGGATGTTAATTTAGGATGCCATTGATTATACCCATGTTGATAATTACTAAAAAAATAGGATTGATCATAGCCATAATCCCTAAGAATCGAGGTGTTTACTTCGAACCAGCTAAAAAAGAGCTTAAGAAAAATACCATACGTGCTACTACCACCGTGGGATACTCCTAATACAGTAGTTTTACTTTTGGCTCCGATTGTATCTGATTCGCCACCAAACCAATCAGTAGGGTTTGAAGTGACATTAATGGTATCTTTCCATATTTCTTCATCGTAATAAGAAACTTCAAAAATTTGAGACCCCTTTTCTAAAGATAAGGTGTAATTAGAATTGGATGAAACGAACGGAAACAATTCGTAATTTATAATTAAAATACCTAAAAACACGAGTACTGTAAGTTTTATTTTTTTTTTTTTTTTAATAGTTACCATTTTCAAAACTATATTATTCCTTTTTCTATATATCTTATTGATTTTATCTTATAATTGCCTTCTTTTAAACAATAAATATCCTAATAGGAAAAAAACAATCGCATATAATGACAAACCTATTAATGCTCCTTCCGCAGACGGGAACAACCAAATTCGTTGAATAATATTATTTTGTGTGTAGTATTCATAATATCTTTCCCTAGTGAAGAACTCAGGATAAATTATGTTACTAATAATATTATCAAGGTAAGTTAACGAGTAGAGTGGCTCAATTTGAGTGAGGGTGACAAATGAATCGATTATTGAAAAACCAAATAAGATAAGTGCAATAATAATGATGAGCACTGAACCTGCTGAAGGCATAAAAGAGCTTAGAAATGTTGTAACGCTAGCTAATGCTAAGATGTATAGAGCAAGATATCCAAAACTAAGAAATAATGAAGGAGGTATGGGTTCAGCATAAAAATAAAAATTTAAAAGCGCCATTAGGAAATAGTGAATAGCCGCAATTCCTATAACTAATATATAATTTGCAATATATTTTCCTATAATTAA
>LAZR01002614.1_pt1 | contig 10375 bp, 30 predicted proteins | sample 329461 | NCBI WGS metagenome assembly LAZR01 (sample SAMN03002196, study PRJNA259156) | marine sediment metagenome | biome: sea floor; feature: Hydrothermal impacted sediments; material: marine sediment; isolation source: Loki non-amplified sample from Loki's castle hydrothermal vent sediment ...
AGACTATCATAAATATGGGATTGTAAAACTTTCAAATCTTTATTCTTTCTTATCCCATCATCTTTCTTTTTTTTAACCTCTTTCTTCTTAACTTTTTTCTTAACCATTTTTATACTCCTTTAATTTAGTTATTTTTTTAACCATTCCTTTTGGAATAACTTGATAATGTTTAAGCAAAGGTTCATCATTAATATTTACTCCAAAACACATAAATCCTAAAACAATTTTCTCTTTATCTTCTTTGATTAAATATCCACAACTTTTAGTTAAGAAAGGTGTTGCTTTCTCTAATTCTGAAATTGTCATTCCATCTAAACTTGAATGTGCATCAATCCATTCAACTTCTACTGGTATTAATTCTTCTTTTTCCATATTATTTTATCAAATCCCCATGTTCTTCCAATGTTTTTCTTAATGCTTGTGAAGAATCTAATTTTTCAAACATTTTAAGAGCATCCAAAAGTTGTTCCATCACAAAAATTGCTTCTATTTTATTTAGATCTCCTATTACATTACTTATTTTAACCATATATTCTAATTGTTTTTTACTATCTATTATTTTTCCCATTTTATCATTAGTGGGTGTAGTTTACTTCCACACCCAAGAAGTCCATTGACAGGAAAAGAGGGTATCCGAAAACCTATCAATGAATATTAAATAATTTAATCCAAAGTAATAACTGTATATTCTGTTTTCAAACCTTCGCCTGATTTCTTAACTTTAAACTCTTTTAGATCTGGCTTCTCTTCTAAAATAGCTTTCAAGTTTTTCAAAACAGATGTTGGCATTCTATAATCTTCCCCATCAACAACTATTACATCAACTTTGAAATTAGTTCCATCTTGTCGTGTAAACTCTCTTTCTTCTATTACTAAATCAACAGAGATTCTTTCAAGTTCGGCTATATTTTTTGTTGTAGGTGGCTCGTATGCCTTTGCATTATCTTTTATAGTTCCCATGTTTTTTTTACCTCCTTGTAATTTAATTGAGTTTGTAAAATCTAGTGCCACTTTTAATCATACAATTCTATATAAGAAGAATTATATTTACCACCATCTAATTTAATTCCCAAACAACCATCTTGTCTTATTGCTTTAGCTTTCTTTTTTGTTATTTGATTAGACATTTTCTTTAGTGCATCAACTGAATATTTTTTAAGGGCTTCTTCAACTATTCTTTCTTTTGGAATTTTGTCTATTATTTTCTTTCTTATTATATCAATATGTTTTGCATATTCTTTATCACTAATTTCTTCCCAAATTTCATAATCATCATGTTCTTCTCCATCTATTTTTTTTGATTTAATTGATTTTGGTCTGAATTTCTTTCCTTGAAACTCAATGATACTTTGCCCACTTATTATTTTTAATTGTAATTTTTTCTTAACCATTTTATTTTTTTATTTAATTGAGTATTCATTTATTTTGTTCTCAAATATCTCTTCTAAAGTTATTCCTTCAAATAATATTATTTCTGTAGCCACATCATTACTAATTTTAAGCCCATTTCTATTTCTTAAATTATTACAATAAACTTTTACCCCTGCTTCACAAGAACTTAAAGCCTGTGATTTAACACAAGAATTATATTCAAAAGAACACATTTCAAATTCGGGATATAACTCTATAACATAATCCCTAGCTAATTTATCTTTATCAATATCAAGTTCATTAAGAGGAGAATCAAAAGCATGAAACATAAATAAAAAGAATAAAGTAAAAAATATAGCCATTACAGCCCCAACAAAAAATTCACTAAGACTAAATCTATTATGTTCTTCCCAATATTTATCTTCCCATTTTTCTGCTTCTTTTTTATAATTTATTTTCATTTTAAATCCTCTTCTATGATGTTGAAGAAATGTTTAATCCATTCTCTTGTTGCAATTAATCCTTGAACTTTATCAACAAATTCATTCTTAACAACTTGACCTTGCATATGTTCAAATTCTTTTAATTGTAAATCTATATCCTTAACCCACTTGATTGCTTCTTGTTTTAGTTCTTTGATAAATTGAGAAGTTAATTCATCTCCTTCTCCTTCATATATCAAATCCTTCAATGTTTTAAGTTTCATCTTTCAAATCACCACTTATTTTTATGAATTCTTTTTTATGATTATTTATTAAAATGCTTATTGCTTTATTTCTTATGTTTCCTTTTTTCTTTTGGGCTTCTTTATATTTTGAATCATTATGATATCTTTCTTTATTTCTTTCCCTCATCATTTTTCTATGCTTTTCTAAGATCATTTTTTCTTCACCTTTTTTTTCTTTTCAAATTTATGCTTGTCTAAATGAAGTTTCAAATTATACTCAACTTGTGAAACCGCCCCTCCAGACATTTCTTTATTACATTTTGGAATTGGGCAATATACATAATATCTTTTAATTACAACATCTCTTTCAATTATTTTTAGTTTCTTTGTCATTTTAAAATTAAATTAATCCAACTTTTCTATTTTCCCTGTAAAGAGAAACATACAAAATTTTTTCCCTAACTTCTTTCATAATTTCTCTTGAAGTGTTTAATAAAGAATATTGAATTAATGCAGGATCTGTTATTATTTTCCTAAATAAATTTTTCCAATTTTCTCTAGTAAATCTTTCATGAGATTTCAAGAGAACATTACTCTCATGTTTAAGATATATATTCGCCATAGGAATTAAAATAACTGGTTTAAAAAAGGAATTTCCTTTTGGTGCTCCAATTGTTTCTTTATAAACTTCAAAAAATCCATATATTAAATTATAAAATCTGTAATCTATTTTTTTAGATAAACTAAGAGCTTTTTCTCTATCAACCGCCCTAATATCAAAAGTTACTTCATCATTTATTGAAGAGGCATAAATATCTATAATTGTTTTTAATCTAATAGAATTTTCAAACCGATATGAAGATATATTTACAGGGAATTTTTCTTTAACCATTTTCCAAAAAGGAATTTCATTTCTGTAAATATAAAGGTAATCATCTAATGTTTGTGGGGTTTCAATAGAAATTTTATTAAAAATTTCTTTTTCTTCATCTTCACTTAATCCTTCAAATATTTCTAAAATAACTTTTATAGGTTTCTCTTTTAATTTACTTTTAATTGATTTAATTCTATGATTCCCATTTATAATTCTAAACTTATTACCTAATCTATTTACTGTGAAAAGGGAGCCAAAAAAAGTACCTTGTTCTATTGCTCCTTCAAACGCTTTAATTTTCTTTGCCCTAGTAAATCGTTGCCATTCAGGGCTTACAAAATCATCTATGTTGTCTTTAGTTATTTCAAATTCCTCAATTTTTGATTTTTCCATAATTGACTATACGATTTAGGGTTTATAAATATATCAATAGTATAGGGTGTAGAGATTATTACTCAAAGATAGTAATAAATCTTTAAATAAGAGATTAGGGTTTGTTTTAAACAATGGAAACTAATGAACTAATGAAGAACAAAACTAAGTATTTCTTTGAACATAAAATTAAAGTCCATATTAAAAAGAATAATGGATATATTCATAATGGTTTAATTTTAGAATTAAAAGGGGATTTATTAATTCTTGATGATAAGAAAAATGGAGCTATGCCTATTTATTTTTTAGAGATATTTGAAATTGAAAAAATGGAGGAGGTTGGGGGATGATTAAACAATGTGAAAATTGTTGGGAAAGTTATGATACTGAAAGAAAGGGTGCTGGTGAATGGTTCTGTCCTAAATGTTTAGGTATAGAAATGGGGGTTGAGAATGAAATGGGCTAATCATAAATATCAAAGGGGCATGAGAAAAGAGGCAAAACCAAAAAGTAAAGGATATTGTCCTTTATGTTTTGGGGAAGTTATTTCTAAATGTGGAGAGATTAATATTTGGCATTGGGCACATAAATCTAACTTCCAATGTGATTCTTTTGGAGAACCTGAAAGTAAGTGGCATTTAAATTGGAAAGGAAAATTTCCAAAAGAATGTCAAGAATTTATAATTGGAAAACATAGGGCAGATATTAGAACAAAGGATAGATTAATAATTGAATTACAAAATAGCCCAATATCTTCAGAATCAATTTATGAAAGAGAACAATATTATAAAAAAATGATTTGGATATTAAATGGAGAAACTCTTGCAAAAAATATTCAATTTTTTAAAAGAAGATACAAGTGGAAATGGTTTCCTAAATCTTGGGAATATGCTGAAAAAAGAGTTTATGTGGATTTAGGAGATTATTTTCTTTATTTATTAGATTTTATAAATTCTCAAGGCACATTTTCCAAGATATCAAAAGATGCTTTTATAGTTAATCACGGGGGAAAATTATAATGGTGTGGAAAGATGAAACAAAAGAAATTTATACAGAAGAACCAAAAGAGGAAAATATCTTTAAAAAAGAATATGGAAATACAGATGATGAATTTACTTATATTGAAAAAACTAAAGGAAGAGATGGAGAAGTAAAAGAAACAGTAAAGGTTTCAATAGGGAAAGTTTCAAGATATCTTTTGACAAAATTTAATTTTAAAACTATCTTTGGCTCAAAAACAGACAAAATATATTTTTATGAAAGTGGAATGTATATTCCAAAAGGAAAAACTAAGATAAAAACCGAAGTTGAATATTTACTAGATAATAAATGCACAACACATATTGTAAATGAAATAATTGAAAAAATAAAAAGAAAAACAGAAATAGATGAAGATTTATTTGAAACCTTTTCAGAAAACAATTTGGATTTAATTCCTTTAAAGAATGGGGTTTATTCAATTAAAGAAGAAAAATTATTAGATCATTCTGAAGAAAATCTTTTTACATTTCAAATACCCATTAATTATAATCCTAAATCAAAATGTGAATTATTTGAAAAATTCCTAGATGAAGTTTTGTATCCTGAAGAAATAGAAGTTATGAAAGAGTGGTTTGGATTTCACCTTTATAGAAGATATTTTATTAAGAAAGGGATTATTTTACTTGGAGAGAAAGATACTGGAAAAACAACATTACTTGATATATTAATTGGGTTTATAGGTGAAAAGAATAAAACAGGGATGGCACTACAAACAATAGCGGGGGGGAGTGATTTTACAAAATTATCTTTAAAAGATAAACACGCAAATATTCATGATGATCTTTCTTCAAAAGATTTGAGTGATGGAGGGGGATTTAAAATTGCAACAGGTGGAGGGCATATTTCAGCAGAAGTAAAGTTTGGAGATTATGTTCAATTTGTACCTTTTGCTAAACAAAGTCATGCCACAAATAAAATCCCTCCAAACAAAGATGTGGATGATATGGCTTATTATAGTAGGTGGATGCCTTTTCAATTAGATAATGTTATTTTAAAACCCAATCCATACTTGAAAGATGAAATTATTTCAAAAGAATTAAGTGGTGTTTTAAATATGGCTTTAGAAAAATTAAAATATTTATTAAAAAAGAATAAATTTTCTTATATAAAAACAGACGAAGAAGTTAAAGTAATAATGGAAAGGTCTGGGAATCCTTTGATTGCTTTTGTTTCAGATGTTTTAGAAGAAAGTGAGAATGGAATTATAACAAAAGAGGAGATGTATCAAGTCTATTCTGAATGGGCAAAAAACACAGAAAATCTAAGATTATCTAAAGAACAACTTGGTAGAAACCTTGAAAAAAATTGCAAATTTATTATTGCAAAAAAAGGAACTCAAAAACAAGGTAGATATTGGAATAATGTCAATCTCAAAGGGAACTACTCCACTTTCCTCACTTCTAAAAAAGTTATATATTTGCAGAGTAAGGATGATGTTAGTCTTCTACAATATAATAAAAATAAAAGTGTGGAAAGTGATGTAAAAGAGCCAGAAGAAACAAAGGAAGAAGAAGAAAAAATAGAACAAGTTAAGATAAAATGAATAAAATAATCCAAGGAGATGCAATAGAGGAATTAAAGAAACTTTAAAATGAAACTAAAACTAACAGACATTGAAAAAATAAGCAGAAGAATATGTGAAAGAAAAGGATGCCCTGATAAATCTTATGGTATTGTAGAACAGAAGTTCTTATGCAAAGGGCATTTTAGGGAAAAAGTCCCTGAGAAGAAATTAAATTATTCAAGGTATATCAATAACTTATTCAAAAAAACCCAAATTTAAAGGGCGAAAACGCAAAATGGATAGAATTGAGCAAAGACCAACTAAGAAATCAAAGAAGCGTGAGAATCGCAAATTTCCTTATAAGAAGACAAGGAAAAAGTTATTTGGTGAGAAGGAAAAGTGATTTATCTTTTACTGTTGTTTAGTGTTCCTGTTTCTTTTTTCAATTCCGTGTGTAATTCTTCTACAGGCAGAATATACCTAAAAAACCTTTCATAAAAAAAGGGAAATCTATTAAAGAAACCCTCAAATATCTTCAATGTTCTATGAAATATTAACTTGTTTTTAATTAATTTGAATTTATCTTTTACATAAAAATCAAAATCATATTCTTCTTTACAGAAATAATAAAAACTTCTGTAAGCAAAATTTATTTTATGTGTGGGATCTGTATTTGCTCCAACACTTGAATGATATGGAACTACGATTTTTATTATAGCTTCTGGTTTTGAAACCCTCCATAATTCTTCCATAACTTTTATAATGTCCCCAAGATGTTCAAGAATATGAGTACAAATTATTAAATCAAATTCATTACTTTTAATAGACCAGGGGAATTTCTCCAAATTATGAACTATATCAACACTAGGTAATTTTACTATATCAATTCCTATAACTTCATCATCTTCGCTCTTTGGAACATATTTATTTTTTCCACAACCAATGTCTAATATTTTCAATTTTTATCCTCTATGATTATTTAGTGTTTGTCTTCCTCCCACGATTTCTCTTCATCTATTAATCCTTGAGCATCTTCTTTTAATTCTTTAATGTTTGGTTTTGGGTGTTCTTCGCAGAATGAAAAGTCTAATCCTTTAACATTAACTTTTTTAGAAACACAATTATTACAAACAGGATTATGACAAATCCAACAATCATCCCACCATCCATCTTTCCATTTAGCTGTCTTTTTACAACTTAGATTAACACAAGTAATTAATTTATTATCTGTAACACATTTTGGACATAAGGGTTTTGGTTTCATCTTACATCCTTTTTCATTGTTCCTAAAAAAACTTTTACAATCTGAACATTTTTCCATTTTATTTATATCCCCATTTTAATACCATTGTTCCTTCTTCATTTCTTTCTCCCCAAACAACAAACACACAAGCTTTATCTATTACTAATGTTATTTTTTCATCTGTTTCTAAATTTATTTCCATTTTATCTATTGTGAACTTTTGTTGTTCCCAAATCTTTTTTTACACCAACATTCCCAACAGATAGATTTATCTCCAAAAACACCAACAGATTCTACCCATACAAAATAAGCAGACATGGATAAAATACTATCTTCTAAAACAATTACTCCACTTGTTTCATGTTTACATTTTGAATATTTTGTCATCTTTATCTTTTACGATTGTTTAGCGTTCTCTTTTAATTTTTGGATATCTAATGAATGTTTCTCAAAATTCTGCATTCCTAACTTTCTTTTACCTTGAGGAAATCTCTTACCACAAGAGCAGAGAACAACATTATCAAATTCTTTTGCCTTATGTTTTCCTAATCCTTCTTCAAAGCCATAGTAAGAAACAAAACAATTAATTCTCAGTTTTCCATCTGTATAAAATAAAGAAGTCACATATCCTGCGTCATTAATTAATAAAGGATTTTCCCAAGTTCTTGTTTTAGCTTCTTCTAATTGTTCCTCAGAGAAATCAAAATCATAAAAATCTGATTTCTTCATACTTCCAATTGATGTCATTATTTTTCTAAATTTCATTTTATCTTTTAAGTAACTCCCCCCTAATTTTTCTAAATTCTGTTTTATGTCTTCCTACTAGAATCCATAATGAACGCTGTTGTTTTTGTTGATATTTCTTATTGTATTCTTTTCTATTAACTCTTTGGTATTCATTTCTATATTTAAAAATACAATTTTTTCTTCCACAAGTAACACTATCCTTTCTTAATTTTTTTATGGTTTCTTTGCAATACTTACATTTTTTCTTTCTCTTGAAAATCATTAATTCCATTTTATCCTTTACGATTGTTTATTGTTCTCATTATAATTTATATTTAATCCATTGATTGCAAGTTTCCATAAAATAATTCCTAAAGGAACTCCAACAAAATATATTAAAACTTTAAACATAAATTCCATTTTATCTTTTAGACCTCTTTTTGTTCCTTAAATCTGTAACAATCCAATAAACATAACCTTCTTTATCTACATGTTCAACAAGGGAATTTTTTAAACTTCTGAATTTAATTGGTTTAGCCATTTTATTTATCAACCCCAAACATTTTATCTTGACACTTTTGACACAATCCCGAAATATGAAATTCCTTTAAACTAAGTTTATCTTTAAATTTTGTAATGTCAATATTACAACAACAAATAGGACACTGATTATTCCTTATCCTTTCTAACTCTTCAGGAAAAAACAATCCTAATTTTTCCTTAACCATTTTTATCTTTTACGCATAATTGTTATGCAGAATCCTCCCTCTGTTTTCTGTGAGAATCGCAAGTGCAACAACATTCACAACCATTACATCTAAAGTGTCTTAGTGGAAGTCCTCTGTCTGCTCTATTTAATTCTTTTTTTTGCATTGCTTTAATATCTCCAATATTTGTGTCCATTTTATCTTTTACTCTCCTTCTTAGGTTTCTTTTTATATTTCAAAGTAACCTCATATTTTCCACCCCAATCAAATATTCTAATTGAATCTAGAACTAATCCTCTAAGAAAGATTTTCCTTACTTTTTCAATATAAGATTTCTCTTTGTCATAATCATCAGTTTCCACTTTCATTTTTATCTTTAATAACCTCTTTTAATAAAATATTTAACATAGAACTAAAACTCCTTTCTTGTTTATTTGCTATATCCCGAACTGCTTTTTGTACTTCCTCATCAAGATAAATTGATATTTGTTTACCCATATAAACTATTATAATATAATAGTTTATAAATATATATATTGTTCAGAAATCCCTACACATAATTTTGAGGATTCTTTTCTTCTGCTTTTTCTCTCTCTAAACATAATCTTTGGTGATTATTCCTTGCCCATTCCATCATAAATCCTTTAGAACAATTCTTACAATTAAATCTATTCACCAACATTTTTTGATTTGAATTATGGCTTCCCATTGTATAATCTAAATTATATAACTATATAATCTATTTTATATATGTTCATCTTTCCCTACTAGAACTATAAGAATCAAATAAAAAAAGAGAATCTTTGAACCGAAGAAATAAAAATAAACCCCAAGAGAGAGAATTACTTCAGTAAAACCTATACTTACTCAACCCTGTAACACCAAATTAAGTAGATGATGTTTACTCTCAAAGGGAAAAAGAGGTGATGTCAATTGGATTGACTATGAAAAACTATCTCCTTTTTCTTCTCTTAACTACTTTTCTTTTCTTTTTTTTTGGTCTTCCTACTTTTCTTGCCATATTTTTCGCCTCCTCAACTATGATTTGTGATTATTTTTTCCTCACTTTTTGAATTTGACTATTTCAACAACTTCTTTTTTCCCTCTAAACCCCAATCTAATATCTCCAACAAACCTAAACCTTGTTGGTTTTTTTCCTGGAGGGGCTTTCATTACAACTTTAACTTTTTTCAATACCATTTAAAATATAAATTTTTCTTTCTTCCTCTTTTCTTCTTCTGCTCTTAATTGCATTATTCTAGTTTTCATTTTTTGATTAAGTTTATCTTGTATAATTTTATTCCTTTGAATGAAGGGAACAGCTCTAAGTGCTTTCAATTCAGATTCACTTAATACTGCTGTGATTAATTTTCTTGCCATTTTTATCTATTATTTTGTTGCAGAAATTTCTTTATTCTTGCTTGATCCTCCATTGATTTTCTTCTTAATTCATTTCTACGTTTTATTTCCATTGCTTTATGTTTTTTTACTAATTCTTTATTTATAATCATGTTATTTTTTCCTCCTCTAAATTCTACTTATTGCACCTGCAGTTTCTGATAATAAAGCAACACCAACAAGAGCTGTAACTCCTCCTACTATCAAACCTCCTAATGCTTTTCTTTTTTTCTTCTTCCCTTTCTTTAATTTTAATCTATATGATTTTAATGCCATTTTTTATCTATGTTTTTTTACTTTAAATTTTTCTCCATATCTTGTTAATTTTAATCCCACAGGTCTTCTCTTCATAATTCTTTCAACAAACTTTTTTCTCATCTCACTTATTTTAACCATTTTACCTTACCATAGATGGAGTTCTATTTTGTCTTTGTTCCATCCTTTTTTTCATATCTTCTTCTCTAAACCTTCG
>LAZR01002615.1_pt1 | contig 10373 bp, 9 predicted proteins | sample 329461 | NCBI WGS metagenome assembly LAZR01 (sample SAMN03002196, study PRJNA259156) | marine sediment metagenome | biome: sea floor; feature: Hydrothermal impacted sediments; material: marine sediment; isolation source: Loki non-amplified sample from Loki's castle hydrothermal vent sediment ...
ATGGTCATTAATCGACGAGGTCTTCAATAGGGATTGGCCATCGGTATTTTCCCAGAACTTCAACACCGGCATGAGCCTTCCGATGGTGAACATCAGGGAGACCACGGATGCCTATTTCGTCGAAATGGCCGTTCCGGGGCTTAAAAAATCCGATTTTCACATAGACCTCGAGAATCATGTACTCTCCATATCTACCACAACACAAAAGGAAAACGAGCGGGAAGAAGACAACTACACCCGCAGGGAGTTCGGGTACTCTTCTTTCAAGAGAAGCTTTACCTTACCTGAAACCGTGGATGACGGAAAGATCAAGGCCGAATATAACGAAGGTATTCTGAGCATCCACCTTCCCAAAAAAGAGGAGGCTAAGCAGAAACCCGCAAGAAGTATCAAAATCTCTTAGGCTTCAAGTGAATGGGAAGGCGGGCAGAAGAAACGGCCCGCCTTCTTTCTTTTGGAACTAATCCAATCTCATAAATATACTGTATGGTGAAATAAATATTATAATTTAATTAAACTCATAAAAATGAAGTTGCAGGACCTAAGATTAAAGACGGTAGGGCTGGTGTTATCGGGGGGCGGGGTCAAGGGAATGGCCCATATCGGAATCATCAAGGCCCTGAACGAACGCGACATTTATCCCGATACCATATCAGGGGTAAGTGCGGGCGCTATAGTCGGGGCATTATACGCGAATGGAACAAGCCCGTTGAATATGTTGGCCTTCTTTAAGGAAACACCATTGTTCAAATACAATTTTTTTACTATCAACAAACCTGGACTGTTCGATACCGAAAAATACTATCTCTTTTTCTCGAAATATTTTGAGAAGGATACTTTCGATGTCTTGGAAAAAGAACTGTTTGTTACCGCTACAGATCTCCAAGCAGGGGTTCCCAAGGTATTCGGTTCCGGTGAACTTATACTGCCTTTGTTGGCCTCCGCAGCGCTGCCCCCGGTATTCAACCCCGTTACCATAGATGGCCGCCTCTATGCCGATGGAGGAATAATGAACAACTTTCCCTTAGAACCGTTAGCGGACAAAACTGATTACATCATTGGTTGCTATACATCAGGAATGAAGGAAATCGGCAAAACGGTCCTGAAAAACCCCCTTCAGTTGGCCAATCGCACCAATAAGCTCATGCTACATGCCAACAGTAGGGAAAAGCTATTCGCAGCCGATATCCTTTTCCGTCCCACAGATCTTGAACATATAAAGGTTCTGGACAAGAAGGGTATTGATAAAGCTTTTCTGATCGGTTACGATAATGCCTCTCGATATCTGGATAATTTTCTGGATATATAATCTGCACTTCTTCCTTCAAGGAAAGCCAAAGCATTGAATGTATTAGCCCAACTGTTTAACAAATTTTAAGCTGACGGGCACTATTTGGGATTGTTGTCAAATAGGTGATTTGGTAAACTACTATGGGGTTATCAAGAATCGAAACTGAAGAAACTAGAAAATAAGTATTCTAAAAGGGTAGTTTCAGTAAGTAGACTGACTATTGGTCTCAGTTTTTAATCCTTTACCAAGGCTTATAAAAAGCAAATAATATTTATCAGCTACAGAACATTCTGTCATGGTCAATTTCGATAAGTTTCGAAAGTTGAAAACTGATAACAGAGCTATTATCGATAGTGGAGTCAACAAATTTGAGTCCGCAAATTCCTGATTGATACTGGTTTGATTACAATTGGGTTCAAATGAAATCAAAAAAAATGAAGAAGGAAAAATTTATATTCTATGTGCAAATTATGTGCAAATAAAAAAGGCTTCAGGAGTGAAAACTCTCTGAAGCCTTGCTATTGCTAGCTCCTCCTCTTGGGCTCGAACCAAGGACCCTCTGATTAACAGTCAGATGCTCTAACCAACTGAGCTAAGGAGGAATTTAGGTTTTCTCTTTTGTTTTTCACAAGCTAAACCTGAGTAAAACAGTCTAAGAGGGTGCAAATATAATTGTTTTTTTAAATGTCCCAAACAATTTTCACTTACTATTTATCCGTGAGCCATCGATAAAGATCATTACCGTTGGCAAAAAGCACCAAAGCGAGCAACAAGAAGAAACCAATCATCTGTGCATATTCCAAAAACTTATCGCTCGGAGTTCTGCCGGTCACAATCTCATACAATAGGAACATAACGTGGCCACCATCAAGTGCCGGTATAGGTAAAAGGTTCAGAACGGCCAACATTATGGATAAAAAGGCTGTCGTTCCCCAAAATACCTGCCAATTCCAAAATTCGGGAAATAGACCGCCAATAGCGGCAAAACCTCCGACACCTTTATAAGCGCCCGTATCTGGATTGAAAATTTTCTTCAGTTGCTTCAAATAGCCGGTCACAGTACTTACACCCTTATTAATGCCCGCGGGAATCGACTCTGCAAACGTGTATTTCTTCGTTTCTATCTTTAGCAATCCCCTTTCAGCATAATCTTCCAAACTAAGACCTCCGAGGGCCAAACCGAGCATACCCTCTTCACTTACCTTGGCATTCAGTTTTTTTGAGCTACCGTCGGCACGCTTGAGATCAATAGCTACGGTTTTACCCTTATTGTTCTGTAAGATGGGAGTAATTTCATCTACGTACATCACTTTTTGACCATTTATGGCTATTACCTCATCTAAGGGTTCGAATCCGGTATCGCGATTTGGGGAATCTTGCGGCACATCCGAAACAACAAAAAGCTGTCGATAGGTTATAAACCGCGCCTTATCGGTATCATCCATAAGCGATGATATGAAGTCTATGGGAATCTTTTTTTCGATGGTCTGCCCATCCCTTTCTATCGTTATGGAATTACCATTGACAATTTCCATCATGGTACTTCCAAATTCCTTGATTTTATTACCGTCCACGGCAATTACTTTATCCCCGGTCTGTATTCCTATTTCATCGCCCAATCTTTTTTCGGTAATCGATACACCATCCCTTAGACTATCGGCAGGAATATATTGTTCACCATACGTGTAAGCAAGACCGACATAAATTATAAAGGCCAAAATGAAGTTTACCGACACCCCGCCAATCATGATAATCAGACGCTGCCAGGCCGGTTTGCTTCGAAATTCCCACTCCTTGGGCGGTTCCTTCATCGCATCGGTATCCATACTCTCGTCAATCATACCGGCAATCTTAACATAACCGCCCAAAGGAAGCCAGCCAATGCCGTAAACGGTTTCCCCTATTTTCTTTTTGAACAAGGAAAACTTGACATCGAAAAAAAGATAGAATTTTTCGACCCGTGTTTTGAATAGTTTTGCGGGGATAAAATGCCCGAGCTCGTGAAGGACTATAAGTAGTGAAAGACTTAAAAAAAACTGTATTGTCTTTATTAGTATTGGACTCATTTAAGGTTTTAAAATTTAATAAGGATATCCTTCTGAAATTAAATTAGTACTAAATTCATAGAACCAATTTCTAAGCATTGGGTTCTTTCCAATACCGTGCCAAATTGAAATAGCGTATTCTATCCATCCCCATTAGGTTAAGGTGAATTCATCTGAAATTCAGCGCACAAAAGTAAGCTTTTAACGTCGCTTTGAAAAAGAAAGTATTTTTGACTGAGCGCTTTTAAGAAACATTTGGCAGCATTAAGGGGAATACCGGTTGAACGTCACTCTTTGCTACAGTACCTTTACAAAAAAAGCGCATGCGCAGGTTTTTCGCAAAATACAGACTTTTCGCCATTGTCTTTTTAAGCCTGGCCACCGTGATTATGTATTTGTTCTATAAAGCCTTACAGCCCCAAAAAATGCTGGCCGTCTACCAACCATCAATGGTTAACCCTGAATTGGTCGATAGTACGTTACAGTACAAAAGAAAATATCACACCGTTGCCGACTTTTCGCTGACCAACCAGAATGGGGAGATTATTACACAACGGAATTATAAGGATAAGATCTATATCGCCGATTTCTTCTTTACCACCTGCCCCACCATCTGCCCCATAATGACCAAGAATATGGCCGATATTCAAGAACGTATTAAAAACGACGACGATGTCATGCTATTATCGCATTCAGTCACCCCTCAAATCGATTCCGTTGCCCAGCTCAAAAAGTATGCCTTGGAAAAAGGGGTCGATGATACGAAGTGGAACCTGGTTACCGGAGATAAGAAGCAAATCTACGAACTGGCCCGGAAATCATATTTAGCCGTTAAGGAGGATGGTGATGGTGGCCCGTATGACATGATTCATACCGAAAATTTTATTTTGGTAGATAAGAAAAAACGTATCCGAGGATTTTACGATGGTACCAAAAAGGAGGATGTTGATAAGTTGATGACAGATATAGCAATTTTGAAAAATTCGAATTCGGACTGAACAGTAGGCATAGACAGCATTCAGAAGGCGAAAAAAATATTCGGAAAATTGTGAAATTGGCCAGTGTCATAGTAGCATCATTCTGGAAAAAGTATCCGTGTTTTCACAAATTCCTTTTTTGCAAGATAGACTTGGTCGTCAAACACAATCAGAATTAGCCTTATGATTAATAAGCAGTTCAAGAGTGATTCTATCGTAATAATCCTATTTTTACTTCCCAAAAAAATAGGTACTTCAGTGCCCAATCCAATTATTAAAACATCGATCAAAATTTACTTTTAAAAAATTTGATTTCAGTTAGGGTCAGTTACTTTAGAAGATGAGGTTGAATTGTTGTTTTTCCTATCAAACATTACAGTAATCCAACATTTTTCCCTTAAATTTGTCTTCCTTATAATCAATCTAAATAAAGATTGGCAAACTATAGCAATGACGGTAGCACAGCTGAAGCGAGGACAAAAAGGGATAATCAAGGAATTTGCCGATGATATTCTTCCCATAAAACTTATGGAGCTAGGCTGCTTACCGGGCAATGCTATTGAACTTGTACAAATAGCCCCTTTCAAAGATCCAATCTACATCAACGTAAACGGATGCCATATCGCTATACGTCGTGAAACGGCAATGCTGATCGAACTTGACATAGTAGAAGATACCCGAGCGCTATGAGCAGGCAGATAAACGTCGCCCTTATAGGTAACCCGAACACCGGCAAGACTTCCGTTTTCAATCAATTAACGGGTCTGAAACAGAAGGTCGGCAACTATCCCGGAATTACCGTTGAGAAAAAAGAAGGTATTTGCAAATTACCCAGGGGCGTAAAGGCACATATTCTTGACCTTCCCGGCACGTATAGCCTAAACACCACTTCGTTGGATGAAAGTGTTGCCGTTGAACTCCTGCTAAACAAAAACGATAAAGACCATCCTGACGTAGCAGTCGTAATATCTGATGTCGAGAACCTGAAGCGTAATCTGCTTCTTTTTACCCAAGTAAAAGATCTTAACATACCCGCCATTTTAGTTATCAATATGTCAGACCGCATGTCGCGACGTGGCATTTCGTTGGATGTTGATTTATTGGAAGAGAAGCTCGACACCAAAATTGCCCTCGTAAGTACGCGAAAGGGTACGGGCATCGAAGAACTAAAGCAACTCATTGCCGATTACAGGATGCTATCCGCCAAGAAAAATGTGGATGTAAGCGTTATCGCCCCCGAATATTTCGAAAAATTAAAGAAAACATTTCCCAAACAAGACTTGTATAAGCTATGGTTGGTCATCACCCAAGATGTCAATTTCATGCCCATCGACAAAGCTTTGGTCGAGGATACTACGTCATTATATACCAAACCAAAATCGGAGCTTAAACGGCTACAGCAGAAAGAGACTATTCTCAGGTATCAGTTTATCAACGGAATTCTTAAAGAAACGTACAAGGTAGATCCAGCAGCGGCGAAGGGTTTTCGGGCAAGCCTTGATAAAGTTTTGACGCACAAGGTATTCGGATATCTTATTTTCATGTTCATCTTGCTACTCATCTTTCAGGCCATCTATTCATGGAGCGAGTATCCGATGGATATGATAGACGAATATTTTGCCGCCGCCAGCGAATGGGTAAAAAACACTCTGCCTGCTGGTGCGTTTACAAACCTTATTGCTGAGGGAATCTTAGCGGGTATCGGGGGTATCGTCATATTTATTCCACAAATTGCCTTTTTGTTCTTTTTTATCTCTCTATTGGAGGAAACCGGTTACATGAGCCGGGTTGTATTCTTGATGGATAGATTGATGCGGCCATTCGGACTAAGTGGCAAGAGTGTTGTACCCCTAATGTCGGGCACTGCCTGTGCCATTCCCGCAGTTATGGCAACCCGAACCATCGAAAACTGGAAGGAGCGCTTGATTACCATCTTGGTCATTCCCTTTACTACTTGTGCCGCGCGCCTGCCCATTTACCTTATCATCATTGCTTTGGTCATTCCCGAGGGCACCTTTTTAGGGCTTAGCTTCAAGGCATTGACCTTGATGCTATTATATTTGATCGGATTTGCCACTTCTATTTTGTCCGCAATGCTGCTGAACAAAATTTTAAAAATTAAGGGACGTTCATTTTTCGTAGTGGAAATGCCAAATTATAAACTCCCGCTATTCAAAAATGTGGCCTACACCGTCTGGGAAAAGACAAGAAGTTTCGTCTTAGGGGCCGGTAAAATCATCTTGGCCATATCCATCGTACTCTGGTTCTTAGGTTCCAACGGCTTTTCAGACGATTTCAAGAATGCTGAAAGCATAGTCTCACAACGTATCGAAGCACAGGGGTATTCGACCTACAGTCAAAACTATATGACCTCAAAACTCTCGGATTATAAAAAAGAAAATGGAGTAAGTGTCATCGAACAACAGCGCACGATGGGCCTAAGTACTTTTCAGGATAGTCTTAAACTACAGTCGGAAGCTTTGAAAGAAAGAGCCAAAAATCAGGAAATCGCTAGTTTTAAACTAGAGCATTCGTACATCGGATATATGGGAAAAGCTATAGAACCGATTGTTCGGCCTCTTGGCTACGACTGGAAAATCGGCATAGCCGTTTTAACCTCATTCGCTGCCCGAGAAGTTTTCGTGGGCACACTAGCAACGATTTATAGTGTGGGTAGCGATGAAGAAGAAACCATTCAAAACCGAATGGCTGCAGAAGTAAATCCAAAGACTAAAAAACCCTTGTTCAATTTGGCCTCCGGTATTTCACTTTTACTATTTTATGCTTTTGCCATGCAATGTATGAGTACCTTAGCTATAGTAAAACGAGAAACCAACAGCTGGAAATGGCCTATGGGGCAATTGGTTTTTATGAGTGCTTTTGCTTATATTGTTGCTTTCGTGGCCTATCAAGCCTTGAAATAAATGTATGTGGTTGAAGTAGGCGATACTAAATTTTCAGTAGTAAACTTAAATTGACAAAAATGATTTCTTTTCAAACCATATTGGTTTATATAATTCTCGCAATTGCGGTGGGCTATCTAGTCAAGAAATTTATTTTGCCCAAAGCCTTGTTCGCTTCTAATAAGTCCAATTCAAAGGGATGCGGACAGGATAATTGCGGATGTCATTAGAACTTTAAAACCAGCCATCCTTTTTTGATATTGCTAAGCAATACTTGTTCAGCACGATTTGTAATTTTTTTCCATACAAGGCGATTACATACATGTCATAACGTTTTCAGTTGTTTATTAGCCTTCTTCCCAGTTCCGTTAAAAAAATAATAATTCCATACTAATAAAATCAAAAACGAAGGACGTATTCGATAACAATTGCTTTTTTTTCGGGAAATAAGACCGATACTCCATGTCAAACGTTCGAAAACTTTCGTTTCTAACCCTTTTGCTTACTACGATACCTGTATTGCAAGCCCAAAAACTGAGTTCGATTGTCATCGATTCCGTTTCCGAAAAACCTATTCCCTACGCTACCGTACAGTTTAATAACAGGGGAATGATTACTAATGAAGAGGGGCGCTTTAACTTCTCGTTCGATTCAATTATTTCAGAAAACGACTCCCTGTTCATTTCAAGTATTGGTTATGAATCAATAGCAAAGCCAATCAATGCTTTTACGGACAGTGTAATTGTCTTACGCCCAAAAGCAATAGAATTAAAAGAGGTTATCGTTTCGAATAAGGACTATACACCCAACGAGATTCTTGAGATGGTTGAAGAAAATATTGAGAAAAATTATAATACAGCTTTTACTAAAAAGCGTGTATTTCTTAGGGAGACGTATCAGAATGAAATTCTGAAGACCGATTACGAGCTTAAAGAATCGACCATAGCTGCATTTAACGAGAGTTTCTTAGATAGTGTAATCAAATCTTTTCCTAAACAAAATACGTATTATACAGAAATGCTGGGTGACCTTTATGGTAGTGATGATGCCGATGATCAGAAGCTAGATATAATTAAGGCTTCTGAAATGTACGATAAGGACAAAAACCTAGATATCGAAAAACTGGAGGAAAAATTCAATGCAATCGTAAAGCAGAACATTAAATCCGACTCCTATTTCAAAATAAAATCAGGATGGTTCTTCGGAACTAAAATCGATGCCGATGAAATGGGAGACTTCTTCGCAGCGGATATAGATTCTTCAGATGTGGCCGCCGTGAACCAACGTTTAAAAGAAGAACAAAAGCAACAGGAAGAACGACGAAAGTCATATGCCGGTTATAAAAGGCAAAACCTGGGAAACCTTTTCGAAAACCTTCCCATTTTTGACGATACGGATTACAATGTAATTTTCAAGCCCGGCAGATACGAGCTTACTTTGAAAAACTTCACTTTTCTCGGTGATCAAGCGGTTTATGTTATCGATTTTATGCCTGACGGTTCCCCAGAATATAAGGGGCAGCTCTACATCAACGCCGACGATTTTGCCCTTATCAGAATGGATTTCGAGAACACCGAAGACTTGCGTGATTTCAAACTGCTCGGTGTTTCCATCAACGAATATTTGGCCAAGGGCAGTATTTTATTCGCTAAAGGTTCTGACAGCAAATACCATTTACGGTACTATGATATTATCAAAGGGATACGCGGTGGTGTCAAAAGACCTTTAAAAATCATTGAAAAAAACAAGAACGTTAAAGGGCGGAGAAAACAAAATGAGTTATCAATGAATATAGATGCCTCTTTTGGGAATGTAAACCGATACGAGCTGGTCGTCTTCGATGAAGAGCCCATCACAGAGCAACAGTTCGACTATTACAAAGAGCGAAATGAAGTACTTCCCACGTATATGCCTAGCTATGACCCAGAATTTTGGAAAGGCTTTACTATTATGGAGCCTAATCAAGCAATCAAGACGTTTACTTCAGAAGCGGAGCTTGGTGAATGAGTAAGCATTTTGTTTACCAAGAATGTATTCTGAGGTGTGAGCAGTAAAACTTTGCTGTATTCAGAGGTTTGCAGACATTAATTATATTTCAAGCCTAGGGTTTGGAGCAAAAAATACTAAGCCTGAAATCTTCGACAGTTATTTCTCAAGGTAAGTGCGGTAACTATCGGTAATTCTAAAAAACGCATCCTTAAAAGTAACGTCCAATAAACTGATAGACTAAAAGGGCCCAACCGATTACCAATAATAACCCGCCTAAAGGGGTTATCGGTCCTAGAAATTTCCAGGTTTTTCCTTTGGCGGCACTTAACGTCAGTCCGTAAATACTGAAGGAGAATAAGAAAGTCCCGATTAGAAAACAGTAGGCCATAAATCGCTGTGATGGCGTGTCAAGGTTAAAGTTGAAGCCTATCATAATCAATACAATCGCATGGTACATTTGATATTTGACGCCAGTTTCGAAACTCTTTAATTGCTCTTCTGAAAACGATTTCTTAAGCGCATGTGCCCCAAAGGCTCCAAATATGACAGCTAGTAGACCGAGTATTGCGCCAAGCGCTTGCGAAATAAGAACCATATTTTTTATTGAAACAAATTAGGTATAAAGCAATGCGATAAAATCAAGATTCTAAATGATACACTAGACCAACAAACCTAAGCAAAAAGGTACGGCTTTAACCTTAGTCAACCTTGCATTCTAAATTTTGAATTTTCTCAATTATCTTCATCATAAAAGAACTGTTCTTTGACTATTTTACCTTCCTGAACTTGGTAAACGGCTACTTCTTCCATGGTCGAGCGTTGGCCAGAGGGCTTATGTGTAATATCCATCCTAAAAATGCATGAAAACCAGTTTCCGGCAATAATCGGTTCGGAAGCCTCGCTACGATGCACCTCAAAATTTTCTTGCCACCACGCCCCTTTCTTTTGAATACCTTCTAAGCCTTCTACATAGGCTCCTTCTGCCGTACCGTCGTTTTCGATACTTATTATTTTCGGACTGTACAACTCTTGATAAGGTTTCTCAAAATCCCCCTCATTGCACCAATCCACTAATTTTTTGGCTATGTGCTTTGTTTCCATACTTCCTAATTGTTTTTGGGTTTAGGAATCAATTTACGATTCACCCGTTTGAAATACAACCGTTTAT
>LAZR01002616.1_pt1 | contig 10371 bp, 20 predicted proteins | sample 329461 | NCBI WGS metagenome assembly LAZR01 (sample SAMN03002196, study PRJNA259156) | marine sediment metagenome | biome: sea floor; feature: Hydrothermal impacted sediments; material: marine sediment; isolation source: Loki non-amplified sample from Loki's castle hydrothermal vent sediment ...
CCCTAATAGTATGCACCTGCCCCTAACACCTGACTTAATACTAGAGTTGATGGATGGCTATCTCACTAGCTCCCGTCAAAAAATGAAGGAACACCAGAAGGATATGGAAGAAGGCTATAAAGAGATGGACGAGTGCTATAAGAAACTTAACAAGCAACTGGGGGAAGAATGACACAGAAAGAAACTAAACTGGGGGCAGAGCTTCGTTGGTTCGGCCAGATTTTGTCTCAAGACTTAACCGAGGTACTCATACTTATCTTGTCTGATTTACATTACGGCAACCCATTCTGTTCGGTTAAGCATTTTGATAGGACGCTCAAGTTCATCCACGACACCCCTAATTGCTACGCCCTTTGCAACGGAGATTTGTGTGAAAGTACAATCAAATCCTCTAAGGGGGACATATTTAGCCAGGTGGGTACACCCCAAGACCAGCGGGATTGGGTGATAGAAAGACTCCTACCGATTAAAGATAAAATACTAGGAATGACTACGGGGAATCACGAAGAGAGGATATACCGAGATGCGGGGATTGATATAACAAAGGACATTGCTGCTGCGCTTGGAGTTCCTTATAGGCCAGAGGGGATGCTGCACAAACTATCCTTTGGGAATTACAACAACAGGACAAAGGACGCACCCTTTGTATTCTGGGGTTATATCTCACACGGTTACGGTGGGGCTAGGACTAAATCAGCAAAAGCCGTGAAAGCGGAACGAACCTCAACCTGGATACACGCCGATTATTATGGTATGTCTCACGACCACGTAGTTAATGTCGCCCCCGATATTTACTTAATGCCTGATAATAGGGGAACAGTAGGGAAAGATGGCTTCCTTACTGGAAGGGTGCGTGCCCATAGGGAGATGCTGGTTAAAACAAACGCCTATGTTAGATGGGGCGGATATGCTGAGGCTTTGGGATTTCCACCTAGCGATTTGACTACGCCCATCATTTATCTTATGACACCGAAATCCCCGATGTGGGACTTATTCCCCGACAAAGCAAGGCGGGCGGTCAAGGTGGCCGTCTAGTGGATATAGGTTATTTAGCGGGCTGGGTAGGACTAGGATTTGGGTCGCTTGTCGCCCCGCCTCAGTTATACAGGATGATTAAAACAGGCCGCTCAAGGGATGTTTCGCTTACCACCTATATCTTTTTGTTTATTATGATGTCGGGTTATTTGGTACACGCCCTTTATATCTCCGCCCCTGTATTTATCGCAGCTCAGATTTGGGGATTGATTATTAACGGGGCGATACTTGCTATTCTAGTAAAGAGGAAGTTGAAGTATGGATAAAGAATTAGCAGGCATCAAGGTCAAGTTTCGTACCTATTACAAGTACAACTTTACCTTTGCCAATGACAGTGGGTATAGAATTACTGCTGGGGGTATTGGTGACGAGATTTATAGATGCACCATAGAAGCTGGCAAAGAGTATACAATTCTTGAAGTCGCCGATATGTGTGGTGGTTATGTCACTGTTTGGAAAGATGGTGAAGTGATACATCTGGTTACTATTGGGTAAGGGGGTTGAGTGATATGTTTATCTATAAATACCCGTTTGAGGTAAGTGACACGGTTGAAATTATGATGCCCACCAAAGCTCGTATTCTTACTGTGCAAACCCAATCAAACGCCCCCTGTATATGGGCATTGGTTGATGGGGATAAGCCATTGGAGACTAGGCGGTTTCGTGTGTTTGGTACGGGACACGAATTTAACATAGACCCAATACAAAGCAAGTATATAGGGACGTTTCAGCTTATGGACGGTGGATTTATCGGGCATTTGTTTGAGCCAGCTTATGACTAAAGAAGAATTAGTACAAGCCCACTGGGATAATGTGATAGAACTTTTAGATATTTTTATAGAGAAGCTAGAAAAGGTTTCAGATAGTGTAGAAGAACTGAGGCAATATTATGGACAGGATGTGGGCAAATGGCAATAGATAGGCGGGAATTCTTGAAGATGGCTGGACTTGGAATGTTGGGATTGGCGGTTGCGCCCTTGATTAAATCCCTGCCCGAAATGCCAGTAGCCAAGCCCTTAACTCCCAAAAAGACAATGCGGGATTTGGTGGATAGGGTGGAACAAATACTAGATGATACCCCACCTGATTACGGTGCTTTAACCTTCCCCCTAAGTGGCTACTTCATACGCACTATGACATTAGACAAGCACCGTGTTTGGAGATACGGGAAGATACCTCTACCGAAATATAAGCCACTAACAGCAGATGATTTAATATGAGAATATGCCAGCTACAGGAGATATGTGTGAAATACAGCAGCGGGGGCAGGCGTCCACCCAACCATCACGTTAGATTAACCGTCCCCTGTATAGATTTTATAGCTTGCACCTGTGAGATGTATATGTTATGGTCTAACTGGCAGGGCGAACCGATAAAGTGTAAGATAAAGAAATGAGTAACTACACTGCTAATGACATAAGGGATATAATCTTAAATAGTGCCGCTGAATTATATTACGGCAGGATTGTTCTGTATTTCAAGGCAGGTAAAATAGGCGTGATAGAGTACCAAACGACAGAAATAAAAGACAGTGAGGACAAACCCGCGGCCTTGAGGAGAGACCGTGGGGATTTGGCATCTAGATAGATACGAGTACGATGAAGATGATATTAAGAACATACTTGAATACGGAAGGTCTTTATCCTGCTCTAGTTGGACAGAGGCTATAGAAGAAAGAGCCGATGTCGGTAGAGCCTTAAAGAAATTAAAGATAGGGCGGCACTGGGAAGATGTTAATTATACACAGATTGTTGCCTTCCTTAATGGAGGTAAGTAATGGAAATAGTATTTACTGGGATGACGAAAGACCCGCAAGGGGAAATAATAGATTTGGAGGTGCAACTGAAGCCCATTTCTATAGAGGATAGTATTATCTTAAAATATCTAGAGAAGCACCCTATTAAAATGAAAACTCCAATCCCCATAAAAAAGAAGGATGGCAAAATGTTCCGCAGGGGGAAATCGTAATGGCTAGAAGTGAATGTACTGTATGTGGAGAAGTATTCAAATCATTGTGGGGTTTTGACGCTCATAGGATTGCGAAGTATAATCTACCGGATAAAGAAAGATGCCTTTCGGTAAGACAAATGAAAAAGAAGGGGTTTATAAGGAAGGATAACATCTGGCAGAGGGGCGTCAACCCACTTTTTAAGCAAGCACAGTGAACCATACAGCGATTTAATGGGGTAATCAATACTACGGGATGGGTAATAAATAAAAGGAGGTAGAAACTGGGGGAGGGGGCGGTTATGATGAGAAAACTTCGCTGCCCCCTCTCAGGTAATCATATTCAACTGGAGCAGGCAGTCAATCAAATCAATAGCCGCTTTATCTATCCTTGAATGTTTAACTCTAGGGAAATGTATCTCAAGAACCTCGTGTACCAGGGTTAGTCTTTGTTTTTCCTTCGGTAAGCGTTCATCTATGTAAACAGCATCACCTGTACCATATCCACCACCACAGGTAAGATTAGTTTCGGGGTCTATTACATCCGACAAGTCCTTAAGATATGCCTTCATCTGTCCTGAAGCGCAATATAGAATTAAGTATTACCAAAACACCAGCTACTACTTCAGGTGGCACAATCCAAGATGTCTGACTTTCAACTGCGATAACGATTGCGCCTATGATATTCACCCATAGAATTCTACTCTGATACCATTTCTTCACTATTTCCTCCTCGGCCAAAATCTATCTATATCATCAAAGGTACGCTCAATGGCTAACCCTATCATTAAAAGAGAGCTCCCCAGTTCAAACCACAGTATCCAAGGGTTGTGTTCCACCAGCCTAGCATAGCCCTGGTCTATGATTATAAAGAATATAATAAGCCATATCGTACCCATACCCAATAATAGGGCATTGCTTATCATTTCCCTCCACTGATGCTTTGTCATCTCACCGCCACCATCACCCCCAGAATAGTAAGCATAATACCGATAAACGCCAGCCCGTATATCGTAAGTCCAGAACGGAACTTCGCTGATTTGGCGGTAGCTTCAACAATGTCCAACTCATCCCTGACTTCCTCTACGGCCAAAGCCAAATGGGTGAGGTGGTTGTCCTTGATGTCCTTTATTTCGCTACAGATATGTTCATTTGTCCTGTGCTGTTCTTTCCGTTCCAATTCTAGGACTGTGATGCGCTCATCGTCGGTCATATCTATCTCCTTATTATAGCGTTGGCATCCAAGTAGTCGGAATGTGAGCAAAGGTTACTGAACCCATAAAAGTAGGGGTGTTGGTGCCAACTACATACCCGACAATAGAACAGGGGCCAGCTAAGAGCCTCGGATGAGTGAATGTCTTATGATAGGTCTTAACAAAAGGAGCAGAGCCAGCAGTTTCAGACGCCACCTGTATCAGTTGCCAACTCTTGAAGGCTAGAATATCCGCAGCCGTTGGGTCTGTGATGTCAGCGGTAACAATACTGTAACAACGACCATTAAAAGCATCGCCACCATCCAGGCAGTTAAGGGCAGTTTCCACTGTGGCGGTTGCCCCTGCTGCTACTGCCGTAGTCCTATCACCAATGAAGAAGATTTCGGTTATATCGTCATAGGCGTCCATATCGTCAACCGCAATGCCTATGTCGATTTCCATTGGAATTAGCCACCCAGAATCAGCAGCAACGACTATTTCGGGTTGGTCGTGGTCTATGGCGGCGTTACCAGTAAGAGCGGTGTAATCCGTACCCCCAGTAATAGTGCCAAGGTCAAGGGTAAAAGCCCTCCCTGCCAGTATCAGCCTTTCGTGCCAATTCGCCGTAAAAAGCTGCGCTAGTGTGCTTATCGCCAGCTTTTGCCTGTCCCCTGATTTAATATCGGGGTTTAGTTGCTTTACCTCTCCGTAAAGTTCTGCTTCGCTCATTGTTTTCCTCCTTTTATCTTACCTCTGTCCAGTTAAATGATGCTGATGTAGCAGAATCCTGAGCGCCGACACGAGTACAGACGATAGACAAACTCCTTGCTTGCCCTGTACCAGCTTTATCCAAGGCGATAGGTAGCTTGGATGTGAACGGGACTCTACCCCCGCCAGATGCTTGCCCCTTGGCCCCTGGTGCATAATCGCTGTGGATAACTATCCCGCCCACAATCGCAGTCCCCGCTATATCTGTTTGAACAGCCGAGTGTGCTGCTGGAGCTTGCCAGGAAACATTAGTGATACTTGTTGGTAAATAAATTAACTCCCAGTAAATATCGTTATCATTCAGTATGCTTATACTCTCTAGCCTAAACTTAATTCTGTTAGTAATGCTGTTTAATGTTGTAGCGGGCCGGATAGAAACAACAGGATAAGGGACTGTGCTGACTGTTCTCACAGCAGCCCCATTCCCGAAACCGAAGGGGTGCCCTAATTCTGTTTGGTCTCCACCCTCGGTAGCTACAGATACACAGGTAGCATACATTGTCTTGGCTGAAGCTGGGGCTGATGTATTGGTCATCAGCCACCTAATAGGAAGATTGGCTGTAGTGGTTGATGGGGTAACTAAACGATTGGCAATCAGGAACTCGTGTGCCAGAACAACAGCGCCGTTTATATCCCAACACATACGAATACGACCATTAGATAACCATTGCAAATCAATCCTTAATTGTTGTGTTTTGGTAAAATCCAGCCTAACACCAGAGGGGCCTTTCCCATCAAAGACATCGTGGTTCCATCTATCCTGGGGGATTTCCTCATCTACTACACTCCCTGAAGTTTTACTCCGCCTGACCATATATGCCGTGTTATCCTTAATCTGGAAGAAAAACCCGTTCTCATCATCAAAGTACCCAGCTTGCATTGTTGTTCCGATTTGGCGTTCGGGCATAATGAAGGTCTGGGCAATCATCAAAGACTTACCAGGCTGATACCTGAAATACTCGTAGCTTTGTAGCCCTGCTATTGAGCCGTCATCTGTAGTTACATCCAGTTGGGCAGAGGAGAAGTCTGGCTTATGAGCGACAGCACCATTAACGGCTGTAATCTCTTCGTAAAAAAGAGGGTGAAGATTATACTGAAATTCTGATGTAAACTCGTTAATAGGATTGGAGACCCTCACCCTCTTGAAAGCATCTAAGGCTGAGGTATCAGCAAAACTCATAGGTACTGGATTTGGGAGTAACCCCACAAATTCCTCTGCCGTATACTCAGTCCCATCTTTACTTACAAATACTATTGGGGTTGGCATTAGTCTACATCCTCAACTGTAAAATTCTCATCAGACATACTAGCTAATAGTGCGTTTGCAATTAGATAATTCGCTAGCAACTCTCTCAATAAATCGTTTCTAATCTCATCTATGGCCATTCTATATCGTCCTCAGTTATGCTTTCATCAGACATAGCCATAAGGTGTAGGACGAGTATTTTGGATTGTACTACTATCATCTCAAGTAACTCCCGTTCAGTGGGGTCTGTCGCAATTATCCTATCTTTAAGCGAGTCGGTTAACTGCGAATAGGATACGATTGCTCGTGTCTTCTCACCCCTACCCAAGTCACGGTAGGGATTCCTCATTACATTTCTTGGTCTATCTTTATCCATTATATATCTTCAGGGTTTATATATGTGGGGTCAAAAGCAAAGGGGTCATAAAAGCCTCCGTAGTCAAAGGCAGGACTCCAAGGCTGCGGTTTGTTCCTCCTTTGGTAATTAGTAAAGGCGGAGATACCACCCAGCACGCCGTGTATTTCATATCTACCCCCGGTTCTACCAGCGGAGAAGCGATGTCTTATACCCGTTAATCTGGTTATGGTTCTTGATGGTGAGATAGCGCCAGCCACGCTAACCATCCCCCAGTGCATACCCTCTGTATCAAGGTTGGGGACTGAAGTGGGGTCAATCATTAGGGTCATATAATCGCCATCAGCGAATAGGGCGGAGTTTGTCGTGTCGTTGCCCGCTAAATTAGAACCCGTTAAGTTAACCGTAAGGTCAGTGCTTACCCCATTCTTCCTAACAGTCAAGTCCCAGGCGTTCCCACCGCCACCTGGGGGAGTATTGGGTATGTCTATATAGAATTTCTTTAACAGGCAGGCTCTCCCAATCTGCCTGTGGTCAATTTCTGTAGCTGAAAAGCCTATTTGTGAATTGACTATATCAGCGTAATCCACATCTGAAGCAGAAGGGGTAGTCCCCTGTTGCCCCATAACGCAGCTTTCACCCTTTATATCAGCCCTAAAAGTAAAACCAAAGGCAAGGGCCCCTCCAGATGGAGTACCTGAAGGGACGACTTTTAAGCCCACCTTGTCCCCAGCGGCCACGGTAATCTCATCCGAGGTGTCATTAGCCGTCTGGTTTAAGTCGGCAAGCGTAACAGCTAGGGCTGTATTAGCTTTGTTGAGTCTGAGTGTAAAGGTGTACGACCTCCCAATCTTAGGTTGTTTGTTTAATTGTACATAGAAATTCTTAATTACACCTGCTGTTGGTATAACTTGGTAGTTGATATCCTCATTGGGTTGGTTAAGGAACCAACCAAATATACCACTGTAGGTAGGTTGTGTATTATTAAGCTGTGCCTTTCCGAGAAACAGACTTTCATTAACGGTTGTACCTATAAATATCAGCGACCAAGTTGCATTACTATTAGTGGGGGAGCCAGAGGAAGTAGCTCTTATTGCCAGGCTATTCCCCGCTGAAACCGCTATACTATTAGATTCATCAACACCAAAGGTGTCTGTGCCAGTTATACTACAGGTAAGGTCGGAAGCTGCGCCAGCCACCATTATAGTAAATGTCCAAGTTTTCCCACTTCCTGGGGCGGCGTCTAGCTTGACATACAATTTACTTATAAAGCCGCCAGTGGAGACTAACTGCTTTCCTTCATTTATATCTGTATCCCAATTACGAGCACCAACAATGATGTTGTACTCTGTGGCGGTATTGTCTAGGGAGTTATTACTAGTCCCCCCAACTGTAACTTGACGCATTACGAACCCCTCGTATCAAATATCAAGGCTCTATCAAACAACTCTGCATTATTAACGTGCGATGTTAGGATAAACCCCGATGTTCTTTGGGCTTGGTATCTTGCAAGGATGGCATTGGCTGCATTTTGTACCTCTTGGGGTTCCCTTAACCCACCAAGTATGTGAATTTGAGTAACTCTTTGTTCATTCGTGGCGACATCCTCGGCTTCCTTTACAATTATATTCGCCCAAGGTTCTTCTAATTCCTCGTCTTTATTCCCGTAGACGATTACGTGATTTGGGATTAAAACGCTGTCTTTTTCATTGTATTCTTTGAAGAAATGTTGCTGGTTTGAATAAAAGGTTAAATCAACGGCGTCATCATCTTGGGGGTAGATTACTTCAACCTCTAATCCAGCCTTAAACCTTAAATAACATTTGGTTTCATTCATTATCCTTTCAATGATAAGACCTGCGTATTCAAAGACGGCGTAATTTATCTCAAACTCAGGTACAGTTGTGTTTATAATCCCATCGTCCTGGTCGCCTAACGGTAGAAGAGTCCATCCCATCTCTGTTTCTATAATGTATTCTAAAATTTGGTAGTAGGTTTTATCAGTAAATTTGAAGGGGAAGTCGGGGTCGGTAACATCTGTAACTCCATCGTGTACTGTTACGCCATCAACGGTTAAAATGAGTTTCCTCATCAACCTTCGCTTCATACCCTCTAGGGTAATCTGGCAGACGAGGACTCCCTGAGAGGAGACGAACTGCTGGTCTTCCACCCATTGACGAGATGTCCCTGACGATTCATTTCCAGACCCGCCGTGGTCGGTTGTATTATGACCATACCCTATCTCAACATAATGACCTTTAAGGTCGCCCACACCGAGGTCGTTGTTTAGTAAGATAATGGTCGCAGAGTCGTCATAGGGGAACTCATCGTGCTGTAGATAGAGAAGTCTGTTTGTCGTACTCCCGTGAACCAGACTATAGTCAGTCTCCCCCGAGGCCGAGTCAATGAATTTCAGTTCAATATAAACCTTATAAGGGGATGTGTCCTGTGCCGTCTGAAGTTCAGCCGATAAACTTCTTGCCATCTTTAATACCTGCTATATCCGTAATTCGTTTGTCTAGGCTTGGCTAATCTTCGTACTTTCTGGAGCGTGGTTTCAAGTCTATATTTAGCCCAATTCTGCGTATGGGTTAGTTGGAGAGTGGCTGTTCTCAATCTAGCCGTTGCCTCACTCATATAACCCTGCCCTTCACTTATATACCCATTAGCAGCCTGTAATTCACGGGCAGCCAGACCCGAATATCCAGTAGCAGTGCTGTGTGTGTTAAGATAGCCATTGGCTATGGTAATCTCCGAAGCAGCAGACCTTAACTGGCTTATCGCTGAACTTATATTATTTCCCGCTGGATTATCACCCTCGGTTACTACATCAAAGAAAGTCGCTGCTGTGGTCAAGTTCGTGAGTGCTGTCTGTATCATTGCGGGGGCTAGGGCAAGTTCAGTAACGGCAGCAGCCCGTTTATCCGTTACCTCGCCTGCTGCACTTGTTATATGTGCAACCGCATTTGTCAGCCTCGCACCCACTTTATCAATTTCAGTATTAGCCGTGTCTAGGATTATGCGGGTGTTATCTAACTCTGTTCTCGTATCCCCCACCCAATTCAAAGCAATTCTCGCAGCAACGAGGTCGGGTAATAGAGCCTCAAGGTCTTTAGTGAGACTTGAGCCATAAAAGGTTACGACTGCGTTATCAGCAGCCACGCCTTTTAATGGTGGGTCAATGTTTAGCGTAGCCTCATTGGTTGTTATCGTAGCGTCTTCGGTGATTCTATACACTCCGTCAACATTCGCTATGGTAAAGAGCATATCTTTAGGCATTGACCCAGTCCCAAGGACGTCAACTACGATAACCCACTGGTCTTTAGCTACGGCATCTTTAATCGCACCAAGGAAGTCTGTCTGTGTGGCTTCAACGTAGTGATTCTTGGAACAATATAAGTAGACGGGTTCATACCAGTAATAAGTAGAACCCGCAGTATCCGCCCCATCATCATCAGTCTTAACAACTTGGGCTAAGACGAGGTTGGTGTCGTCCGTTACTTTAGCTACCCTATACCAGTCTGTAAGTGAGGTGGGAGAGATGTAATAACCTACCCTCAGTTCAGTGGTGAAGGCCGTCCCCGAACCCGTTACGGCTGTACTATTCGCTGTGAAAGTAACCGTCCCAGTGAGGACTTGGTTGATTGGGTTTATTGTTAAGATTGGGATTCTTGTCTGAATCCCTGCCTTTGGTTTAGCCCCAATATCCATTCTGAGAGTGTTGTGGTATTCGTCAAAGTTCCTGAACCTTCGTGGTTCTGTATCACGGAATGAACTAATCGTTGTCCCCCTACCATCTTCTATCGGCCACTCTAGGAGGTCAACAC
>LAZR01002617.1_pt1 | contig 10369 bp, 28 predicted proteins | sample 329461 | NCBI WGS metagenome assembly LAZR01 (sample SAMN03002196, study PRJNA259156) | marine sediment metagenome | biome: sea floor; feature: Hydrothermal impacted sediments; material: marine sediment; isolation source: Loki non-amplified sample from Loki's castle hydrothermal vent sediment ...
GTAAATCAGAGTAGTAGTTGAAAATATAATAGTAGTGATGAAGAATGCTGTCATTCCCCAAAATTCGCTATTCATAGATTAGCGCCTCCCCTTTTGCCTCTTTGACTTTTGGGGCAACTTGCCGACTTTTGGGGCAAGTCGCACTTATAGGGCAAAGCCGGTAATAAGTATCAACCCCCAAGCTGGAGCCTGCGATAATTCAATACTAACCTTTGATGGTTATTTGCCCATATCCCAGCAATAAAATTAGCAATAACACAAACTAAAATTAAGTAGACCGCCCCGAATACTATCGATTCGCCCCAAAACACAAGTGCCTCTAAAAACATCATCATGCACCTCTGGTGTTTATTCGTTCCCAATCTGAATATCTTTACTTGCTTTGTCTAAGACTTGGTTTAGCTTCACCCTTTCGTCATTCAGAGTATGCCACGCATTGTTGAGTGGCTTACTATAATCAAAGTCATTCGCTTCGTTGGAGAGTGTGTGCAACATCGTCATGCACTCCCCCAATTCCTTTATTACTATTCTCAAATCACTTGTAAATGACATCTCAATTATCTCCCCTCTGTTTACCTAGCTAGTTTACGCCCGTTCAGCCTTATAAATATGACCTGTTTTGGGCGATAGCTATTTTGCTATCACATCAAAGGCAGTTGCCCAGGTTCCAATAAAGCCCTGCCTGCCAGCTTTAAATCTCGCCTTGCGTATGCTGCCTCCACGCAGTATCCTTTCAGGGTTGCCATACACTCTTTCAGTTCGTCAACATTCTGTATCAGGTAATAGCCAAACGGTTTGTGGACTGACAGCCCGATCAGAACACGGTCATGGCGCAATTCCTTAATCGCGCGGCGCATTCCCCGAAGTTCAGTCTCGGTTGCCCTAATCCCTATGAGGTTGGCTAGAACCTTGCCGATTATGGCTCTTTCCTTGCCGTATGGTAGCGCGGATACGATAGCTGTCTTGAGTTCTTCCTTGGTGTCAATACCTAACGATGTTACCATGTCGCCCTCCTTTGCGGCTCATTTTTAGACTTACTGGGAGAGATGCATATAGCCAGACATCTTCCATTCTTGGCTATCTTCACCCTTCTCCAAATCACCAAAATGTTTACGGTATTTACCGGAATAAACAACTTTCTTGTTGCCATACAAGTCAAGGTAATATTCTCTCCAAGTGGGAGATACGGTATTATCAATAGCAATAACCGCAAGCCCTAAAAATAGTGTAAAGGTGAAAAAGATAATACCTATCGTATTTTCTACATGGGACATTGCTATTATCAATATACCCACTAAACCAATAGGGAATGTCAAGAAACCCAACCAAGGAAAAAACCGTTTGAACTCTCCATGTTTTATAGTACTAACTAGTTCTATTTTCCTGTCCATTATCATTCTCCATCCTTACCAGACTTACCAACCAATAATTTCATCAATGGATTATTCTCTAATCGTTTCTCAAAATCATCCCAATATTTTAGATGTTCCTTTCTTCCTTGCGGGGAAATTGTGTCAAATTCCTCACCTTTAAGCGTTTCTAATCTTGCTTCTCCCTCTATCTCCATTACTAGGAGAGAATAGTAATCCTTTATTTTCCCTTTCATTATCCTTCACCATCCTTACCGCCGCATTTCGGAAGTGACCCCATAAGTATTAGGTATACGGATACAATTACTGTCGCGATACCCCAAAATACCCCAAGGGCAACAATCGCTTGGTCGCCCTCAGATACTTGGGTCAGTGCCATAGGAAGCATGAACTCCTCCCAGAATAAAACAGCAATTATTATCCAAATAAAAGCAAATAAAATATGTTTCATTTTGCCTCCTCATTCTCACTAGGATTAGAACCAATAACTAGAAATGACTTTGGGATATAACAATAGAGTATATCCACAACGTCAATAGCATAAATCCATTCCCCGTTGTGTCTTTCTGAAGAGACATATTTCACAATACCACGTGAAGCCTTTGGAAGAGTAATCTTTGTATTTTTCTTACCGAAACTAGGGCTATCTTCAAACACAATATCTTTGGTAGTTTCTACTCGTTGCCCTTCTGAATATTCTGGTGGATTACCTAGATGATAATATCGGTCTCTCATTTCATTCACCATCCTTACCAGACTTACCGATGGGTACTACTCTAAGTAAACCATAAGAGCCAACAATGAAACCAGCAAGTACAAAAAGCCCCCGTAGCATGAAAGCCACATTGTGATGGAAGTCCTGTGTTCCTACCCACCATATACCGAAGCCACCAATTATTGCTCCACCTATCATTAATACCATTGCTTTTTTCATTTTCATTCACCATCCTTACCAGACTTGCTAGCTTTCAACATAAGTATTCCAATAGGAACAAATATGACAACCGCAATAATAGAAGCCAAGAGAGACATAGTAAATCCAAAAGCATCAAAATTTCTTGTGGAATCCCAGATAGTCCACGCCAACATGCCAAATGGGACTATAGTAAATATGAACCCCGAAAAATCCCAAACAATCCTTTTCATTTTCCTTCACCATCCTTATCAGACTCACTTAATATTTGTCGCCAGAACACGGCTGTTATTTTTGCATTGAGATATTTTCGATTATAATATTTGGCAAAAAATAAGCAAGCAATTCCCATCCCGAATTCACTAACTCCTACTCTCCAATCACCTTGTAATCCGCCGAGATTACTCCAGTAGGCTAACGAACCGAATGAGAAGAATATGAACGCCGAACAAATGAACCCTATCAACCCGTACTTTGCATCCTTGGTGTTTTTAGATAATATTTCTTCCATCATTTCGGCTCCTTCTTAGACTTACTGGGGGTGGCTACCAATGAATTAGAGCTTGTTGCGAAACTCATCGTTACACATTTTGCCTTCCTATTTTTGCCTTACACAAATCTACTTCCCACTTAGGGATAAGGGCTTCTCTGCCGATAAATTGTGCGTTGAATTTACCTTCTTTTACCCACCGCCAAATGGTGATACGGCTAACCTCTAATTGTAACGCTGCTTGACTCGCTGTCAAGAAAAAATCAGATAATTCCATAATAATTTTCTTATAATCTATTGACAAAGCTTGCAACATGTGTTACAGTATTAATGTTGTGATAACAACCTGGAATTATTCCAGACGTCTACTTTCTCAAGTGAAAAAATGGTATTAAATCCACTTTTACCTAGCCTATGGTAAACAAAATACACTCCACTAATCTCTTTGGTTATCTCCTTGATATCTCCAAACCATTTATCCCATTCTGTTATCGGCATAATATTGCCATCTGCATAAAAACCAATAGCAGGTGATTGTATCGTTATCTGGGTATCAGGTGTAATAATTATTGCCTTACTGCCGAATATTCCTGTTTCCAATGGGCGCAAAGTTGTTATTTCTCCATGATATATGAGTTGCGGAGTTTCTTCTGCATAGCAAGCAGTTGCAAAGGAAAGGCTGAAGAGTAGCGTAGTGGCTATAAGTATTTTTTTCATCGCCCCTCCTCATTCTCACTAGGATTAGATTCACTGATTATTTTTCGCGCTTCTGGTGTATTCCAGGGGATATCTCTATCGGCACATTCTTTTTCGTCACTACGTAGCCACCTAATAAGGATAATTATAAAGCAGGCAATGATTATTGTGGTGCAGATAATAGTGACAGTGATCGAATCAGTAGCTAGGTTTACGCCATTTGCAAGCAATACAATGGCGAGCATGATACCACCCGTTTTATCTTTCTTAATCCGCTTTAGCACTTTATTCATCATCCTTCACCATCCTTATTTGATAAATGGAATATTGCCGAAATGACAACACAGAGCATGGCTATAATCGCCAATCCGTAGACAAGCATATCAGTAAATAGTGATGTACCTTTGGGGTAAAACAAACCCGTTGTTACTGTAAGTGCTAGAAATATAATACTCATCAACAGAAATTTAAAATCTTTCATTTCGTCTCCTTCTACCCCGTACATCTAGGACACATCACCGCATTTAACCCCTTTATCTTCCATGCCTCTGGGCTTTCAGCGAATTCCTCTTCCAATACAGTCCTGTGATTGTTCCGGCACTTCGGGCAGTTCACCACAACTGGGCGGGAGTTTCCCGATAGTGTCCTGCGGGAATCTTCTTTATTGTCTTTCTGCTCCTCGGTTAGTGGAGTCCTCCCGTAATCCTGCTTTTTTGCATTCAGGGCGTTCCGGTGCATATATTTCGCCGCCCATATCTTACCTTTCCGGTGTCCTTTTTTACTGGCTATTATGTGTAGTGCCAGCGCCTTGTAATCGTCAAACTCTAATGCACAGGAATGGCAGGGTATCATTTTATCAACCTCTCAAACTCGTTCCTGAAAACCCACGGATTGCCGTAGATGTAATGTGGTAAACCCCGATAAGTTTCTGCCCTTGTTCCTTCAGTCCAGGGATATGACTCATAATGGGTTAAGATTCCCTTAACCATGACCGGCTTCGGCTTGGCATTGATGGAGTCCCATAGTTCACTATATGCCTCTATTGATGAATTGTAATAATATTGACCACCATCATACACACGGGCAAAAGACATGTTACCTTGACAGAATGGTTCCACTATTTCGATACCCTCCGCAATCGCATCTTCCTCAGTTATCCCCTGTACTCTACCGGCACTTACGTCTATTATCTTGAGGAAGTCACGTGCTGCCCATTCCAGCATGAATAGAGGGGATATTCCTTTGCCAACTCTTGCCCACCACTTGGTAAGCAATTCGTAAAGTATAGCCTCTTTGTCTACATCTTCTAAGCCATTATAATTAGTAGGAAATTTTAGGTTTTGGCGGGGGGTTGATTTCATCATTTCATCAAAGGTAGCGAAGCATATATCCCCTTTAGTGTTATCTGAGAGATACCGGATGTGTGCCGTGCAAATTTCGCCCACAGTACTACACCCCTTGTATGCCCACGCCTCTTTGATATAGACTTTCTGCCCTACTTGATAGCGGGGTGTCCATATTTTCCCGCCAGTATCACATTCCTCAGTCCATTTATAACTTCGCCCACCAGTCTGCCATCCTTCGGGTTCGGTGGTTTTGCACATTTCCACAATGTCGGATTCTGGCTGTGGCTTCATAACCCTTCGTGTAATCGTCTTTCTCTTATCACGGGTAGCCTGTATCATATTGGGCTTCATCAATATGCCTTTGATGTTACACCTACCTTTGAGAGTCTGAAATTATTGGCTCTAACTCTCTGACATATTTTGCAATCTCTCCCCCCATCAGGACGGCGATAAGTATTGGTTGAATCGTAAGGATGCCCACGTGGGCAATGCGTGGCTTTTGCGTTTGTGGCACAGACATTGATTCCTCGCAAGACATTCTCTCGATGCGTAACTGGTTCAAGATGGTCAGGATTAACACAGGCACGATTACGACAGAGATGGTCTAATTCTCTGCCTTCAGGAATTAGCGACCCTGTTAACTTATAGGCTGCAACGTGAACTAATTCTAGTTTCCCGTCTATTTGTATCTGTCCATAACCAGTAACTTTATTGATACTCCCGCACCAGTTCCAGCATGAATCTGTCTTTTTAACCTTTGCCCAGAATCTATCAACGAACGGAATCCTTGGGTAAATGCCAGGATGTTTTACGTTGAGTAAATTCCTTTTGGCATTACAAATCTGACAGATTTGACTACCTCCATTTTTAGAATTATCTATTGTCACCCATCTGCTGTGATCGCAAGATTCGCACACTTTCCACACATATTTATAACTGCCCCTTCTACCTAATTGTTTTGCTGTTTTTATGTTTCCGATAACAGGCATTATCCCGTTCATTTTATCCACTCCAACCGCACACCAGGATGCTTCCCATTATGGCAAGCCCTATGCACCATTAAACTGTCGGACAGACTAACCGTTGCCCCGTGACTCCGGCGGCGTTCCTCGTGTGGTTCAAGCCCATCTTCAGCCAAGGCGGGTTTTCCGCAAATTTCGCACACTCCGCCGTTACAACGCACCCTCGGTATAAACACTGGCTCTTTTTTATACGGGTTGTAAATCTCGTAATAGACTAACGGATAACCACCACAGCGTTTAATAAGGGCGTGGCGTTCCGAGAATTCATCGTAGAATTTCTGGATACGCGCCTTTGAGTAGCGGTTTATTTGTGTTTTGCTGGGCTTCAAGCGAGTGCGTTTCATTGATTTCCCTTTGGCGGAATAAAAATTAAAAAGAGTAGAGCAGTGACTACTCCTGCTATTACAGTGTAAAGAACAGGGTGGTATAGGTCGCCCTCTTTGTATTCCTTAACAACTTTACCATAAGGGAATATGGTCTCGGCTGGTGCTTCTATCCTCATATCAACTAATGGGTCTGAAGAAGAAAGCACATCAAGTTTCTGGATTCTTACTTCTGGATGGGTAGCAAGATATTTTTTGAATTGGCTATATTCCTCTTCCACCTCAAAATATATTCGCCCTGAATAAACTCGGCTGGTTATAACATCTTTGTTTTCGATATAGTCAGTCCAAAAATAAATCAACCCGCCGAAATAACCCCCGATAAGCAACAAACATATAATCCAAAGTATTCCGTTCTTCATTTTTCACCTCCGATTTCTGTCTATAGTAAAGGGCTATGATTTAATGGTAGTGATAAACCAATATGTGAAAGCTACCACCCCGCCTATAACAAGCAACAATGTTGTTAGCCACCCAATTTTGAATACCATACCACTTATTAACGTTGCCGCTCCTGTAAGTAGAACTATGGATAGCAACTTGTATAAAGGGTTTATTCTTTTCATTTTCACCTCCGTTTTTATCTATAGTAAAGGGCTATCATTGCGCGAACATTGGCATGACAACTATGGTCAATCCCTCAATATCACCAGTGAGTTTTAGCGGTGAACTTAATGAGGTGAGTTCTAGTGTTGTCATTGAGAAAGGCTTAAGAGCATCACATAAATATTTGTGGTTGACTGCTATTTTGCCTATTTCACGTGTTTCTAACTTCACGGGTAGCGTCATGGCATAGGCTTCTTCGCAATCATTATTAGTGCCTTTTGTGGTTATTGAGCAAATTTCCTCATTATGCTTTTCTTCCCTCTGGAATAGCAGGCGCATTATACCGCCATATATGTTTGACGGGTCTATCATATTTAACCTTTGTAACATAAGAGGGGTAGAAAACGATGCCTTGCACACGAAACTCTGTGGTATTAAGTTCTCATAAGCAGGGAAGTTCCCTTGAATAGTTTGGGATATTACCATCGTATTGTCCGTTTTGAAATAAACTTGTTTTTGAGTTAAATCAAAACCGATTGTGATAATATCTTCTTTAGAGAATAGCCTTCTAACGAGGTCAAGGGTTTCGGCGGGAATAATAACGCTTTCATCCCCCAAGCCCAATGCTAGTTTATCGCTCTTGATTGCTACTAACCTGAATCCATCGGCTGATGCCATTGCCCCATCCTTGAAAACCACGCCTGTTAGTATCGGGCGGGAATGTTCTTTAGCACAAGCGGGGATGGCGATAGCAAGCATCTGACATAACCACTTAGCATCCACGTTTGCCCATATAGTATTGTCTGCGAGTGATGGCGTTGGGGGAAAGTCCTTAGTTGCACAAGGCTTAAATGACATTTTGCCAAGTTCGCCTCTGCTTAGGCTAACCACACCTTCTGCGTTGGCTTCTATCAAGAGGTTTCCGTTATTGCCATAAAGAAAAGTCTGCATTGCCTTGCGTGGTAGAAGTATGGAGAATTCACTGTCGCTTTTTGCGTCAAACTCAATCTCAATGGTTTTCTCTAGGTCGGTGGCGGTAAGGCTACCCTTGCCTTTGATTGCTGTCAATTCGACATATGATAATACAGGGAGTAGGCGGTTAACCTTAATCATGCAGACTTTCTTGAGTGCATCCCTGAATTGCTCGGTTGATACTGTCATTTCCATTATAATCCGTGCCTCCAGTTATTTTTTGTCTATGCAAATTGTCTTGTTTGGTTTTGCCTTCCCAGTTGCATGAAAGGGATATCCATTCGGCTTGTAACTTCCCCACTGGCAGTAGTTGGCAAGTTCAGGGGCACAGGTAAAACAATTGTCATGTTCGTGGCAACCATTTCCATGCCGTAATCTTAGCCCCGTTACTGGGTCTATAGGTGGCAGATAGTCACGCTCTCGATTTGACCCGCCATTTCCTTTTGAACTGTTTGTTCGGTCATGGACTTGTGGTGTGTGTTTTGTGTTATATGACACTAGCCCTCCAATTAACGAGGCTTAACCTCGCTTCATTTCCTTTTGCAGATTATAGATTGACAAGCAATGCTTGAATAACTGGAATTCCTTATCGAATCGTGTAATCAACCTTTCCTCAAAGCCTTCGTTTTCATCTCGCCCTATGCGGAGTATCCGAGCGTGTTCCACTTCGTGTCCTTGTTCCTTAGCGAGTTGCCGGTAAGCTGCCAACTGGTACGCCGACTCAGCGTAAATTGCCTTACTGGTTTTGAAGTCCATTAACTCCAGTCTGCCATTTATCAAACCTATAAAGTCAGGAGTTCCGCCATATCCATAGGTATCCGAGGCAAGCGGGACTTCCACGATTATCGGGTCTAACTTGTGAGTTTTCTCCCACTCCAAGAATGAGAGCATACAATTTTCGGCGGTTGATATGTCCTGCTGGCTGTATTCGGTCAAGTCAAGAGTGCCTTTGGTTAGATGGGTTAGAATCATTAGGTGCGTGATAGTTCCGATATTTGCCATTTTGTCCCTGAATTTAGTTGAGTCAATTCCTTGAAGCCCCAGATTGTTTGCCCATTTTACGAGAAATGGCTTATTGAGGATATTAAGAACAGTTGTTACTCCAGGCAAGCCATCCCCTTGCCGAGAGTAGTATCGAGTATGTGCTTTTGTTTGTGTCATTCGCCGACTCCTTTTACTTTAATGAGGGACTAATCCTCATGAGCTATGGACTTGCAACTTCATAATTAAGCGTTATTTGGTAATCAAGTGTGCCATTAAAAGAGTTTACATTGTATCGTATGTATTCCCCGTCTATGTATATATAGCCACCCTTTGGCAGTTCGTAGTAATAATGAGGGCTTAAAAATATATCCCGTTTTAAGAGATTAGAGGGGCTATTAAGCACAAAAGCGTAAAATGAGCCTATTGTTATTATGACCCCAATAATAATCACCATAACCATAAATAGTTTCCCAGTCATTTTCCCGACTCCTTTTACTTTAATGAGGGGCAAAACTCAATCCTCATTTGTTTCGGTGATAATCTCTTCAGGGATTGAATCTAGTGCCTTATCAACTCTTCTGGCTCTTTCCTCTACCGAATCATCAAATCTTTTAGCACCTGCCATTGCTTTGTCCAACCATCCGTATTCCTTTTCCATTTTGACCTCCATCCTTATTTTGGGTTACTTTAATGAGGGGCTACCCCAATCGCTCTATTGCGCCAAGTATAAAGAAAATTGCGAGAGTAAGGAATACTAATCCGATTATATAAACCCACAAATTTTCCCACAAGTGTTCATACGTTTGCTTAAAAATACGTAGCATTTATCCGACTCCTTTTATTTTTAATAAGGGGCTAAATCCCCTTCATCCAAATCCACCACATATATTCAACCCCAGCCAACCCGACCACAAACAGGGCGAACCAGACCCACCTCATCACACCCCTGATTCCTTCCGGCATTCATCCAGGTGAGTAAGGAAACTCTTATACTTATTCGGGTTGTGTATATATTTGTAGGTGCAGTCAAACTTATTGCAGGTATCCGGTTTGTATATACCATCGGGGTATTTGAAATCATCCCCACATACTGGGCATTTTCTTTCAATCCATTCAACCATTATTCAGGTCTCCTTCCGCTAGTAAAATGATACTGGATAGGCTCTGGGCGTTCAATCCTCAGAAATCTACCCATCGTTCCATCCTTCTTCGCCTTGTAGACCCTGCATTCGGAGTGGGAAGATTCGCCCCCTTCCCGTAACTGTTGCTTGAGCATCTGCTGGTCTTTCTGAGCCATCAACTGTAAGTCTTCTGCCGAAGTGTTGAACATTCCTTACACCTCCAAAGATTTAATCTTCGTCTTCATCCGAGTAGTAGTCATCACCCCTTTCTCGGTTGCGGTAGTTCTCTATCATGTCATGGACTTTGTAGCGGAATTGCCTGTTGCCCATGTAATAACCCAGTACCAAGAAGATTACGGCACATACTATGTATCCTGTCATTTGCCCTCCGTCAAAACCGCACTTGAGGTCGCCATTAACAACACTAAGAAGAGGATTATTCCAGCCATTATTCCAGCCATTATTCCTGTTGCAAGCATTATTTCAGTAGCCAACTCTCCATAATTGAAGGGATAATCATGAGTCA
>LAZR01002618.1_pt1 | contig 10369 bp, 16 predicted proteins | sample 329461 | NCBI WGS metagenome assembly LAZR01 (sample SAMN03002196, study PRJNA259156) | marine sediment metagenome | biome: sea floor; feature: Hydrothermal impacted sediments; material: marine sediment; isolation source: Loki non-amplified sample from Loki's castle hydrothermal vent sediment ...
GCAATGAAGAGGCGAGCTTCTTGAGCACGTTCGCGGGGGCGCTGGCGCGGGCTACTGATAAGATAGCTGACAACGACCTGCACGCAGATGCACGTATGTTGCTTGCAGGTGTTATAGACTCGGTTGTTACCGGTCTTGGAGTACACGCCACGGACACTATCGTCCCAGCCGACGGCATGAGATTCTTGTTTATGTACGAGACATGCTGTGACATGATTGACGTAGCCCCGCTGGTTATCAGCGTGGTGACTCCAGCAGGTCGCGAAAAAGAGGTTCTGGGGGCTAGCTACACTCTACGCCATAACCTGTTGGCCGAATAACTAACGATTTCCATTCTGTATGGTGACGATCTAACACGCTGCGTTTTGACCGCAGAGACCCGGGCCAAATCCCGGTTCAGAGTAGATTAGCTGTGGCTCAGGATGAGCACTCCGGTCTTTAATCTGGAGAGGCAGGGTTCAATCCCCTGACAGTTGAACACCGCGACAGGCGGTAACCCAGGATGACCCCGGGGAAATGAGCATAGCCTATTCGGCCCAATCTCAGGACCCCGGGAGACTCCTTTCTAGTTTATGCCCGTGTGGTGGAATGGCAGACACGGAGGGTTTAAGCCCCTCTGCCGCAAGGCGTGCCGGTTCAAATCCGGCCATGGGTACCAATTTAGGAGCATAGATGGTACGGGTAGCAATTATGCGAGAGCCCTCTCGCAGCTACGCACTCTACTGCAAGCCGGAAACAGGCATCAGCTATTCCAAGGCGCTTCGACAGCACCAGAGGCTCCGTGGCGTCTATCGCAGACACGGCTACAAAATTGAGCTTCTTCCGAGAAGCTGGAAATACGTAGCAAGCACTTTCACCCAGGACACGGCCTTTGTGTCTGGCGATGAGGCGTTGCTCACTAATTGCATGTCTTCCTGGCGCACGAAAGAGCCTCGGCACCGGAGTCACCTTCAACGCACATTGGAAAAGTACGTTCGCGTGGTGGGTCAGATGGGGCTCCCTGCTGAGCTAGACGTGGGCGAGGTCGTCAAGACCGACGACGAATACATAGTGGGTTGCGCCACAAGGGCGGCATACGCAGGTATCCGGCAAATCCGGCAGAAGCTCAATCTGGACCTCCCAATCAGGACAGCCAAGCGCCAAGATGATGGCATGCCACACCTGGGCTCTGGTCTCAGCTACCTTGGTGATGGGTGGTTGCTGGCTTCAGAGCTTTTGGAGGGCTATCCCTTTCTTGCTGCTTACAATGTACTCTGGGTTCCCCAGGGAGATGAAAACGGAGCCAACGTGGTCCGGTTGGCTGACGGCTGCCTGATCGCTTCCTCCGATTCTCCGTGGACCGTAGGTGCCCTTCGCGACATGGGTTTTGACGTGGAAACCGTCGATCTATCCGAGTACAACAAAGCGTGCGGGCACGTTTCTTGCCTTTCCATTAACATCGTCCTATGATGGAAGCCCAGCCGATCACATTGCCCAGATCGGCTGTGGCCTTAGAAACCCGGCACGGGGCTCTGGACCCCTTCGTCACTAACAAGAGTCAAGATCTGCTTGGCCCCAGCATCGGCTATGCTCATTACAAAGGTTGCAGAACCGTCGATAGTTTGACCCTGGAAGACCTGTACGTTGAAAGCTCCGCTTTTGTTTCCGCTTGCGGGTGCTCACCCGTCGCCCAGGCCGGGTGTACAGACTCTAGGTACCGTGTATTGCTCACTGTAGAGGGCTGGCTTGACCCAGGCCGCGTTTATTACGTCAGCGGGTGGCTGGGTGAGGGTCTGTGCGGGCTCGCGCCAGAGGCGGTGCTTACACGCCGAGAGGCAATCCGGCTCAAGAAGCGGGGTTATCTCTAAGCATGAGGAGTTGAGCATGCTACGTAAATCGAACCGTCCCTACACAGACCGAACACCCCGCCAACGGTGGAAGGGGGCACTCTCTCGTTTCAATGCTAATCGCGAGCTTATGGCCCATCTCCCCGAGGGGGTAGAGTTGCCCGAGCCGTTCGAGGCTACGGCCGAAACCGAGGACAGCTTCTTTACAGATCTCGGAGAGTCCGCCAAGGCGAACTCGGCGTTCCGTCGGGTCGAGTACACCGGCAACAATATGCAGCTTGTACTAATGACACTCAAGCCCGGGGAAGAGATTGGAGAAGAGGTCCACGAGGCTGTGTCCCAGTTCCTACGTATTGAGCAGGGCTCGGGGGAGCTGACCCTGGGCGAACAAACCCACGAAATGAAACAGGAATCTGCTGTTGTAGTGCCTGAAGGTACGATTCACAATCTCGTAAACACGGGATCAGTTGACATGCACCTTTACTCGATCTATAGTCCTCCGCAACATCCCGCCGGAACAGTCCACGAGACCAAAGAAGAGGCGGACGCCGCAGAGGACCACGAGGTCGAGGCGGGGATCTATGAGGGCGTAGAGGACATCACAATCAGCGATATTCTTGAGGCGCACGACAAGTGGCAGGCAGAGTCTCCCGGAGACTCTGGTGCGATTCACAGGTTCGTGGACGACTCCTGGGCAGCCAAGAGAGCAAAAAAAGTGGACGTAGGGTAGAACACTAAAGACCTTTCGTAGCGGCCGAACCCATACCCGCGCTACCGGGTGGGTTAGGTGCCGGGGCAGGACCCGCAGTGCCCATGGAATACCTGCGGGGTTTTCTCTAAAGATCTTGAAGAAAGAACCGAAGGATGAGAATAGCGCGTGATGTTGATCTGGGCAGGCCAAATTTCTGCTTGGGGAGTCGGGTGGAGCGAACCGGGACGAAGTTCAAGCTATCGGCGTGGGCGATGCACCCACGGATCGACCTGGGGAGCGGCAGTTGGGACCGGGATGTCTAAACCGGGCGTGCTCTATGCTGAGGAGGTATCATGGCGAAACCAAAGATGCAACGACTGGCTTTTGACTTCCCTGCACAGGCCGTCGAAGAACTTGATAGGCTCAGGGCAGAGTTCACGCACCAGGAGACGCGGGCAGATCTCCTGCGAGACGCGCTGAAGCTTTACAAGTTCCTGGCCGAGCACCGGGCAGATGGCTACGAGGTGTTGGTGCGCAAGATAGAGGGCGAGAAGATAATAATCGACTTCTAGGCGACACTAAAGAACTTGCATAGCGGGCCGGTAGAGGCCGCTCAAATCCTGAAAGGAGATAGCATGAATCAGACCGAGATCACAATGTTTTTCGAAGAGCATATCCGTTCAATGGCCCGAGCCACCTCAGTGGCTCGTGTAATGGTTGCGCTGCACAATGTGTGCGTTCACGGCAAAATCTTCGATGAGACTGGTGAGGATGTGTCGGAAGAACAACTTGGTGAGCTGTTTGACCATTTCGAGGGCATCCTGGGTATCTTGAAATAGGTGTATCGAATCCCGAGGCACAGGAGAAACATGAGAGACATAATCGTGGGGCTTGGTGCGATTTTAGCGGCGGTTCTTTCCTACACCACGAACCACCACGTAATCTGGGCCATCTGCCACGGTATTCTCAGTTGGTTCTATGTGGCTTATCGTACTTTGGGGTACGGGGTATCTTGAAATAGGTGTATCGTTTGTGGTTTTGTCGAAGAAAAACTAGAGCCGCAGCACGCAGAATCGAAGAGGTTCTAGCGCGCACGGGAGGTAAATATCTGGATGCTTCAGCGTGGGCGAAGATCCGTGATCTTTCAGAGACTGAAGCACAACAACAGCTCAACGAAGGCGTAGCTAAAGGGCTTTTCGAGAGATGTCTTCTGTACACGGGTTCTGAATTCTCTCCTTTCGTGGTTCCGCTGGGCTGGGACGTAAATCCTTCAGAATTTCGGGAAGTGTTCATCGCTTCAACAAAACGAAAAAGTTCCAGAAAAGACTAAAGAACTGCTGCGAACGGCCGAAGAGTAGTATTCGTGCCGGGAGCTGTCAAAGGTGGCCCGGAAGAGCATGTGGTGGGGTGAAACCTCATCCTGTCGAGTACGCTGCCAAGTAGCCATGTGGGGTCCGTTTCGAGTCCCCGGATACATGAAAACGACCACATAAGGGGAGTAGAGACCCCGTTGCTCGATTTTACTGCTGCAAGAGAAAATAGACTAAAGACCTTGCAGCGAACGAACAAAGGTGTTATATATACAGCATGGACAACAGAGAACTCAGAACCACCTCAGAAAGCGGTAGCCAGGGCGAGAGCACCGAGACCCTTATTACGGGCGACGGGACCACTGTAGCCCCGGCCATAGTGGGACGAGAATGGGCGATGCGCGGTGGTGAGAGCGTGTAGTCTGGGTACCAAAGAGTTTTTCAAACCCTTGGTACCCGCAGGTACCGGGGTTTTTTCGTTTAGGAGCATGATGAAGAATCTCACGAGAACTTACGATGCTGGTTGTTGCATAAACCAAGGAGCTATCCCTGTAGGCTGGCGGCTCGTGGTTTTTGGTTGGGAGATACGTTTAGCTCCGGTGGCTAGAAGGCCGGATTGCGGAGAACATTGATGCGGCGTAGTTCAATGGCAGAACAGGGTCCTCATAAGGCTCATGTCGGTGGTTCGATTCCACCCGTCGCAACCATTTAGAGGCTTAAATGCACGTAAATGAAATTGGGGCTTTGGCCGAGATCAAAGTAGCTGCTAGGCTCATGGAGCAGGGGTACATAGTATCTAAGCCTGTTTTTGGTGATGCTCGCTACGACTTGCTGGCAGACAACGGAAGCATACATCGAGTACAGTGTAAAAACGGACGTTTACGTAATGGCGTGGTAAAATTCAAGACTAGAAGCCACTGCGCGTTCACAGGCGCGGACAGTCCGTACACTTCGGACGAGATCGAATTTTTTGGGGTCTACTGCCCTGAACTGGAAACTGTTTACCTCGTGCCTGTAGGCGACGTTCCTCAGGATAAAGGACATCTTAGAGTGGAGCCCACCAAAAATGGGCAGGTAAAAGGAATAACGCTAGCAGCTTCGTATCTGCTATAGGAAAAGGATATTTGGGGGCGTAGCTCATTTGGGAGAGCACCTGTTTTGCAATCAGGAGGTAGTCGGTTCGATCCCGACCGTTTCCACCACATAATGCACCATTAGCTCATTTGGAAGAGCGTCAGATTTCCAATCTGAAGGCGGTCGGATCGTAGCCGACATGGTGCTCCATATAAGGGGATGTAGCTCATTTGGGAGAGCGCTTGAATGGCATTCAAGAGGTAGTGGGTTCGATCCCCACCTTCTCCACCACTTTGGTCCCATAGTTTATCGGTTAGAACACCGGGTTCTCAACCCGGAAAGGGAGGGTTCGATTCCCCCTGGGACTACCATTTAGGAATGAAAGGAACATATTGGGGTGTGGCTTACCGGTAAAAGCGCCGAGCTGATATCTCGGAGACAGGCGGGTTCGACTCCCCCGACCCCAACCAATTTGCCTCTATAGTTCAATGGCTAGAATTGCTGTTTTGTACTCAGCGGATCTCAGTTCGATTCTGAGTAGGGGCTCCACATATACGGCTGTAGCATAACCGGAGAATGCCCCGCCCTGCGAAGGCGGAGATTGTAGGTTCGAATCCTATCAGCCGTGCCACGTCGAACTGGAGATGCGGGTTGGATTCCCGCCAGTTGCGCGATTGCGGACTGTAGCATAAATGACAAGAACCGCGACAGGCGGTTCGTGAGTGCGCCGTTCACTTTACATAGGGCGGGATCTGGGATCAGCAGAGCCTCCAAAACTCAGCAGCGGGGTTCGATTCCTCGTCGCCCTGCGACTTTACTAAAGGAAAGAATGGAGAAGAGACATGAGTGGCAGCATCCTAGACAAGCGGTGGTTGACCCTGCACAAGGTTGAGGTAGAGGACATTTGCGTCTCTATTGCCGATCTGAACGCTGGGGAAAATCGCCCGGTCCACATCGGAACCGATGCGCAGAAGCACGGCAAGTTCTTGGATTTCGTCACGGCTGTGGTTGTGCTCGACCCCGGAAAGGGCGGACGTGTGTTCTACTGCAAGACGCGCGAGAAGCACATCAACAGCTTGCAGCACAAGCTCTTCACGGAGGTTGGCTTGAGCCTGGAGATTGCTCAGGCGCTTTGTGAGCATATCGACGCAGACCAGATTCAGGTTCACGTCGATGCGAACACCAACCTCAAGTGGGACTCCGGTAAGTATCACCAGCAGCTAGCGGGCATGGTTGTAGGTAGTGGCTTCAAGGCTGTCCTCAAGCCAGACGCCTGGGCAGCCTCGCACGTTGCTGACCATGCTGTAAACGGCAAGAACGAGTCCTCGTCAACACGCCGCAGGAATAAGAAGGCCAGCAAGAGGGCAGGAAAGGCCGGTAAGAAGAGGTCGAAGAAGTAAATGAGTTTTGCCGCCGTAGCTCAATTGGATAGAGCATTCGGTTTCGACCCGAAAGGCTGGGGGTTCAAGTCCCTTCGGCGGTGCCATGAAATATCCTGAGAAAGGAGACAAGTTTTGGTTCGTCCATGCCGGTTACCCGATAATTATCAGGGTGACCGTTATGGACAGCCATCATGGGGAAGTGGACATTGACGAACCTGTCGGATTTGACTTAGAGTACACCGACCTGTACACTACGCTTGAAGAGGCAGCAGATGTTTTCTATAGAGACATGGAAGAGGCCAAGCTGCTCTGGGACGAGGACTTTCCAGGCCAGGGTCAGGTAGAGTTCGAGGAAGACTACACACTAGAGAAATATCGCGAAGACGTTGGTTACACCCTTCGAGTCTACGATGAGGAAGACGGGAAACAGCATACCCCACAGGGCTGGCCGGACAAGAGCGAGGACGAATGGTTCTCGTTGCGGGAAGTTCGAGAAATCCGAGGGACGGACAGATCAGCGTTTGAGGAACTATACGGGGGCAGTTAGCTCAGTCAGGCCAGAGCGCCGCCTTGACATGGCGGAGGTCACAGGTTCAAGTCCTGTACTGCCCACCAAATTTGGAGATTGCTGTGAACTTGCTGGATTGGATGCGCAAACGAAAGAGCACGCTCGGAGAGGCTAGCGGGGAACGAGTAAATGAGTCTATCGGCAACCACGACAGGTTGTTGGCAGGGTTACCGCCGCAGAGGAAGGCGTGGCTGATTGACACGGATGGTCAGAAACACTACCACGATATAGACATTCGAGACAACACACCGAGCCAAGAGGTCCGAGTAAGGCTACACAAGATAGACGCAGACATCGAGGAGAAGGTTTACGAGTACGACAAAGAAGTAGACGGCTGGCTGATTTACTATCAGGTTTGAGGCCCCTTAGCTCAACTGGACAGAGCAACGGTTTTCTACACCGTAGGTTGAGGGTTCGAATCCTTCAGGGGCTACCAATTTGGAGATGTTGATGTTAGACATACAAGCAGTACGACAGATTAACGGGGACTTGAGAATAGACGATGGGGACGAGGGGCCTCTTCTGACAATTCAATTTTTCGCGGAGTTTGCGAGCGGGTTTTCGAACGAGGATAAGGATCAAGTTTTGGAGGTGGTGGTCGATAAGCTCGTGGAGCTTCTAGCAGATCGCGATGAGTGAATACGGTCGGTACATGGAAGCTAACCTTCTCATCGAGAAGAATGACGGTTCTGACTGGACAGACGCGGAAGTAGAAGATCTGGTAGAAAAGCTGGTTTACGACAATATGGAACACGGACTTATGGTTGGCGGTGGCATACAGCCCATGAGGACCAGAAAAGACGAATGTGACTATTGCGAGGACCCGGGACATAAAGACATCAGCGAAGAAGAACGTTGTGAAACGTGCGGTGGATCAGGCCGCAAACACGAGGAAGAACCAACTTCTGACCCTGAGGCAGAGCAAGAGTGGAAAGACATATACGCTCCTATAGCTCAACGGACAGAGCAGTCCCCCCCTAAGGGAAAGGCTGAAGGTTCGAATCCTTCTAGGAGCGCCAATGTTCGGAACAGATGTGATCGAGAAAGCGATGGAGAACCTGGGGACCAAGGTGGCCAAGGCGACAATAGCGGGGTTCGAGATTGGTGCGAAGATCCTGGGCGAGACCATAGCGGCGAAAATGGATGAGCTGCACGAGAGAGAACAGCTCGCTCATCGTCAGGAAGAGGAACGGGAAGCGCACAGGCACAGTCCTTAGGAAGAAATGTACCCTTAAAGCAGCAGAAAGGCGCTTAAAGGGCGATTAAAGCACCAGGGTCCCATAGTTTACTGGCTAGAATTCCGGGTTTTCACCCCGGGGAAGGGGGATCGAAACCCCCTGGGATCACCATTTATGCGAATATAGGGTCGTATCCCCTCCGTCTTATAAGCGGTAGAAAGGGTAACTGGTTACATGTGGGTTCAAGTCCCACCGGCCCCACCATTATCCCTTCCTTAGGGGAAGTTTTACACCGGTGTAACTCAGTGGCCAGAGTGCCTCTTTTACACGGAGGAAGTCGTCGGTTCAACTCCGGCCACCGGTACCATATACGCGGGTATAGCTCAGTGGTAGAGCATCTTGTTGCCAACGAGAAGGCCGGGGGTTCGAGCCCCCCTACCCGCTCCAAACACGCCCGTTTGGTGATAACGGTTAGCATTAGCCCCTGGTATGGGCTAGGAAAGGGTTCGACTCCCTTAACGGGCTCCATTTTGTTTTGACCGTTACCAGAAGAAGCGGCGAACGGGAAGGTAAAACAGAAAGGAGGATACATGTTTATCACAATCTAGCCCGTAATGGGCCAGGAGGATAGCATGTATCGACGAGAGAGAGATCTGGCGCACACGTTGTGGGCGCAAAGACGCTTTGCTACAGTGCGGTCTTGGGGGTGGTGGGGAGACGTTTTTCCCGATCTTGGAGAGTGGGCGTCCCAGAGTGGCCGCTTTCGTAAAGAAACTAGGCTTGGGTGCCCGAACGGTCGTAGTAAGTGCGGAGTGTGCAGCGGAGGGGTTCGAGAACCTACTCGCCAGGAAGTCCGCTCAAATATTGACTTTGAAGAATACCGAAAGGAGGTAGACATGTCAGCGTTTCAATAGTAAGGAGAAACTGACATGTATGTTATCGAACCCGCTCTCTGTCGAGAGCAGGAAATCTATCTGTATTGCTGTGGGAGACTTTCCCGCACTTTCTACGGCCTTCATCACTTGTGTGAGGAATTGTCCGTTGACTTTATCGAGAAGTGGGTAGGCGAACATTACGGCGAACAGATTAAGATCGTCACCAAGAGGGCTCACGGGCTCCATTGGCCCAAAGACAGGGCAAAGTGGGAGTACCAATTCCCCGAAGAGTTCTACATCGAACCTGCGATGTACATTGTTCGAACGGATGAAGGAGAGAAACTCACTTCCGATTTCTTGAAGAAGGCGTGCAGCCTATTCTATTACAATCGTCGTTACGCTCGCCGGGACTATTACAAGCCCCGGATGGGCCGGAAGACTCAGTGGTGCTACGGAAATTACCGAGCACCCAAGATCACTAACGAGAAGCGTCAGGCTTTCTGCATCAAGGAAGATGGCGAACCTCCGATTCGCGCTCGTCGAAACATTACCAATTTGACGGACGCCTGGGACGACACTAGCAGACACAACGATGCGTGCTGGAAGACCCAGTACAAGAAGAGGAAGAGACAGTATCGACCTAAGTAGTACGCAGGTCCAGTATGGTACGTTCCCGGGGATTCCGGTTCGAGTCCGGTAATGGTTCAGGGCACTCTAGAATGTCCACTGCGTCAAATGCTGCCATAGCTTAACAGGTAAAGTACGCCACTCGTAATGGCGCGTTCGGGGTTCGAGTCCTCGTGGCAGCTCCATACACTAAAGGAAGTGCATGATTCATTTCCTTCGAGACAAGAACAACCACACTATCGTTGACGTAGAGGCACTCCCCAGCGACATCAAGTGTGTTATCGTTATAGAGCGCTTCGCTGAGAAGCTGCTGAGCCTTTCAGACGCCCTGCGTCCGCTTTTCATTGCCGACATGCAACTGATTCAGGAGATTCGCGGGTACCTCTTCGAGAAGAATACGTGGAAGGAGACCCCGGACGAGATAGCACGAAACTGGCTCATTCCTGTTGCACAGCGGTGGGATCTAGTGTACGTTACGGACTGATTGAGGAGCGATATATGGGTTTATCTATGGGCGACTTACTGCTAGATTCGGAAAGAAAGGTACTAAGTGCTTTTGAAGCGATTCTCGCGGAAGATTATGAAGAAACACGTAAAGCAAACAGGAAGTTTTTTATTGACGTGTTAAAAGCTTGTAAGGCTTCTGAAGAGAGGCTCCTGGCGAGATTTAGCGAGCAACTGGATGGACTTGAGCGCAGACTTGAGCTGTTGGAAAATCCAGACAAATTGTGTAGCCTTGAAGACATGAGGGAGATATCATCCTGATCCTTCTCCAGAAGGACATCACAACAGTACAGGCCCCCGCCCTCATCGCGCACGGAGTGAACTGCTCCGACGT
>LAZR01002620.1_pt1 | contig 10365 bp, 17 predicted proteins | sample 329461 | NCBI WGS metagenome assembly LAZR01 (sample SAMN03002196, study PRJNA259156) | marine sediment metagenome | biome: sea floor; feature: Hydrothermal impacted sediments; material: marine sediment; isolation source: Loki non-amplified sample from Loki's castle hydrothermal vent sediment ...
ATCTTGAATTTCCCATTGCTTTCTGTAATAAGGGATGTTATATTTCTCAAATCCTCCACTATCTAAGAACATTATTTTCTCATTTGCTTTTTTTACAATTTTTTCTACTCGCTCAAACTCATTTTTGAAATAATAAGCAATATCTAAGGCAGAAAACATAAAAGCAGTGATGTTACTCTCTAAAACAATGGTAACTAATTCAAAATAATTATGAAAATTCTTAATAAAGAAATCCCGTTCTTTCATCTTAACACTTAATGTCATACCTTTATCATTTCTAACTTTCTTTGTAGTATCCAATTCAAACCTTACATCTTTTCCTGTAATCATAAACTAAACCTCCTTTTTTATAGATTTATATTATTATACCTATTGTTTTCATAATTTTATTTTTATCTTTCCAAGTTTCTATTCTAGCTTCTACTATAGTATCTCCTTTGGTATTTCTAGATTTTTGTAAAGCATTAGCCATTCTTCTTAATCCTGTAGCAGATACTGTTACATTTTTAAAAGTTTGTGGAATCTCTCTTGCCATATTCCCTCCTCTTATCTTCCATAATGTAAATCATTTGGTTTATTGGTCTTATTTGCTTGGAACATTTGTTTTATATATTTTTTTAACTTTCTATTTTCAAACATTGTATTTATATAAAGTTGCGTTAAAATAGCAATAACAATTATCATAAAATAATATATCATTTTATTCCTCCTTTAATTCTTTATTCATTTCCTGCTTATTTTTCTTTCTATTATAAACTTTTTTACTTTTTTTAACAATAGATTCTTTATAAAATAATTTTCTAAATCTTAATATCCAGTTTAAACATTTTTCACAACGTATCCCTATCCCTGCTATAATACTAGATTCATTAGGATTTTTACATTTGCACATATGTTTACTCATTTAAATTATATCCTTAATTTTAGGATAAGATAATATTTCATATTTAAGATTTTTACGCATTATTTTATTTTCTTTTTTATTACCTATAAACATTATATATCTATGTTTTCTACTATTTTTTACTTTTTCTATTTTAGCTGTAGGATTATCTCTTTTTAAAAATTCTAAAGCTTCTTTTTTACTTGTTGTATTATATTTTTTTAATAAAGTTCTAGGATGAATTTTAATTCCATTTACTTTATAAATAGCATTGCCAGCTTGCAAAGTTAATCCAGTATAAATCCAATTGGTTGCTTGATAAATATATCCAACATGACCTTGTGATGGGTCTGCAAAAGAAACTAAAATTTTAATATCAAGTTTATGTTCTTTTAAATATTTTATACTTTGACTAATACAATAACTTTCCATATTTTTAGGTGCATTATCTTTACTAAATAATCTAACTAATTCTAAAACATTTGGATTGGGCAAACTATCTTTTAATCTATAACATGCTCCAGAACCATAAACAATAACACAATTTAATTTAGATTTATAAGAAAATCCCAAAAATAAATTTGTTACTGGCATTGTGTGACTATAATGATTATCTTTTATAAATTCTTTAGCTTCTTTAAATGTTATTTTTTTTATTTCTACATTATTTTTATCAAATTTTTCTATAACTTCTGTTTGAGCTTTTTCTAATTGTATTTCGTTAAATTTGGAGCGGACAGATGGACTCGAACCATCATCTTCAGGTTGGAAACCTGACGTGTTACCTTTGACACTATGTTCGCAATTAACTTCTTGGTTTTTTGTTTTTTCAATATATTCTTTTATTTCATCTTTTTCTATATGTAGTTTAGGTATAATATTTTTAATTTGAGTTGTTATGTTTAATTGTTTATTTATGTCGTTGATTGTAGTTTTAATTGGAACGCCCACTTCACTCATTTCCCATTTCATTGCTGAAAATATAGTTTCTAACTTCATATAAATATTCCGTTCCGTCATTCTTTTCCAATCTACTTTACTTCTAATTAATTCAGCATTAGTTTCATCTATAGCAACTACATCTTTAGGTTTACCTTTAATTGTTACAGTTTCTGTTTTTATTATACCAATTTCTGTTAATCTATCTTCAATAGTTTCTTCTTTTATAAATTTTAATTCTTCATTATTATAAGCATTTATAGCTTTATCTAATCTTATTTTAGTTATATTTTTAAATCCTGTTTCTTCTCCTTTTTTGTTCCAAGTTTGAATTGTAGTTTTTTCTACTTCTTGTTCTTCATATTCTGTATAATTAACATAAATATAATGGTAAGATTCTCCTATTCTCTTTTTTAAACTTGAGTTATTTAATGACCTAACTGAAATAGGTGTATTTTTATATTCTTCAGGAGGTTTAGCTATTTTACATGGTATTGAAATATCTTGTAATTTTTGATTAGGTAAATTCTTAATCTCTTCTTTAATCCAATTAAATATATTATCTTTAGGTTCTTTATATCTTATTTTTTTAAGTAGAATTTCTTGAAATTTTTTCATGTAAATAGTAGAATCTTTTCTTTTAGCTTCAAGCCCTTTTCTTTTAAATTCTACACCTTTTTTAGTTACTAATTCTCCTTCATATCTACATTTTGCGACTATAATTAAATTTTTAAAATATCCTTCATAACCAAATTCAGTAGTTAAAGTATCTTTACCGTAATGTTCTTTAGCCCATAATTTAACATGTTTATTCAAACTATCAGTTATATTATCAACATTGTTATTTATCATGATACCATCAGTATCAATATATATAATTTCACGCCCTTCTATTTCTAAATTATCTTGAACATAATGTAATAAAGCACGAACCAAATAAGTAGTAGCAGAAGCTATCTTATTATTATATAATCTAAAAAATCTATTACCAAATACACCATAAGCAGAATTTACTACACTTTTCACTGCATCATATTGTTGTTTAGTATCTTTATATTCTGGAGAATCTAATGGTATTTTAGATAATTTAAGTTTAACTTCGTCTTTTAAATTCATTAATTTTTTAACTACTGTAGGTAATAATGCTTTAGAATTTTGTTTAAAATAAGTTTTTTCCGCAGGGTGGTAAGCTTGAGTTATTAACCCTCCTTCTTCTTTCACTTGTGTTTTATCAATAATTTCCTTTTGCTCTGCTTTTGTTTCTATTTCTAATAAATGCAAAAATTTATCTTCTTTTTCATAATCTCTTGTTAATACATGAATATTACTAGGGTCTAAACAAAAATCTACTATCATAGAAGGATAAGCACTGGATAAATCATAAGAACCCACTCCATCTGTGAAACATCCTAATTTAAGAGCATCTCTATATGCCCCTTCAAACTCTGCTTTATCTTCTAGAGTCCCTCTCTCTTCTTTAGGTTGCATAGGAAGTATAACATTTTGATTCTTAGCTTCAGCTAAAAGTAGCATGTCGATTATTCTCATATTATAAATCATATCTTCCCATTCTACTTTACTTAACCTTCTAAGTTTATCATAATAAGCTATAATCTTAAATTTTTCTTCTAATTTCATCATTCTTTTAATATCGTTTATATTTTTTAATCTTATATCATCTGTTAATTTACCAAAATCACTCCTACCCCATTCCTTATCTTTTAAATATTTTTGTGCAATATCATCTAACTTATAAGAAGGTTCCCTATTTAAAGTTATCTTTTTAAACCATGTATAATAATCAACTACACTAATACCAGCAGGATAATTAATATCGTATTGTCCATATCTAGATTTACCTATTATACTTAATTTCTCAGCTAAGTCAGGATACCTATTATACATATATGGATAATCAAATAATACCATATTCCAACCTACCATTAAATCAAATTCTTCTGTTTTCATAAAATTAATAAAATCAGTAATTAATTCATATTCGCTCTTATAATTAGGCAACCAAAATGTCTTAATAACTTTAGTAAAAGAATTACCTACACTAATACAACTAATTGGATATTTGGCTTTTGTTGCATCAGGCATTTCAGGTGCTTGAACTTCTATATCGACCCAAGCTATTTTAATAGGGCACTTATCTAATTGTTTAACTTTATCTATCATATATCTTTTAGTAAATAATAGGTCTGCTTCATAATCTGTATCTTGTCTTCTTTTTCTAATGTCTCCAGGATTACTGACAAATACTTTTCTTAGAGATTTACCATCAAAACTTTTAAATTCTCCATTAGGGTCTTGGGTATAATAATAAGGAAAGAAAGAATTATCAGTTTCTATTTTTAATTCACCCTTTTCATTACGAATGAATTTATACATATTCCGTTTGTCATTATACAGATTAATTAATCGCAAAACATTACTCCTAATTGTTTATATATTCTTCTTAATACCCAATTTCTTTTAACATACCTTCTAACTAATAAAAATTGTAATTTAGTAGTTATGTCTCCATAATATTTAATCATAATTTTAGTATCTTTCCTTAATTTTATTTATCTCATTAATCCAATAATTTTTTAATTCCTCCAAACTAGAAAATATATTGTCAATAGTTACTACATTTCTATATTGATGAAAATTATCATCCATTATAACATGAAATCCTTTTCCATTCCTATTAAGGTCTATTTTATATATTTTTCCTCTATACCAATTACCAAGACCATAACTTTGTCTATATACTTCTTGTCCTACCTTAAATTTTCCCTTATAATTAGGATGGGTATCTGGTTCTTTATAGAATTTTTCCTTTATCCAACCTTTATACATTTCAGGTGCGATTTTGTATAATTTTTCATATGTTACTGATTTATTATTTCCAAAAATCTCAAGAAACCAAATATAACCATTTGCACAAGCTCCACTTCTTTTTATCATTTCTCTAGTTATTTTTTTCATAATCCTAACATCCCCTTTTCTCTTAATTGCTCTAAAGTATATTCTTTGCCCTTTATCATTCTACCGCCTTGTTTCTCCCTGCAAATATCATTTTCATCTATATTACCTTTTCTAACACTTGCACATTCTATCATCACACTATCTTCTATAGCATAAAACCTATGTTTCAAAGGTGGACTTACTATCCAAGAATTATTTTTAGTAAGCATTATAGAATCAAATTCAGTATCTATTATGATTTTACCTAAAATTACTATAAACTTGTTTTCTTTAAACTTGTGGGTATGAGTAGAACAAAAACAGTTCTTTTTAAGATAAAGTAGGTCAATTTCTACTTTATCATTTAATAGTATTCTTCGTCTTTCTCCCCAAATTTTATGTATATTTTCTGACATAATCAACTCCCTTGTGGATGGTTATATCCTTTAGTCCATCTATTTAATATACTTTGAAGTGTTATTATATGTTTATCTGCGGTTCCGACATACGCTTTAATAATATTATATATCCTTCTATAATCTGCAACAGAGACACTAGCTTGTTTTTTAATTGAAGAATTTATCTGAGTAGTAAAACTTTTCCCTTCATTTACCCATTCTATTTTTAAAGTATTATATTGCCTTGCTTCTCTATTAACTAATTCGGTTTCTGCAATAGCTAAAATAGTTAATAAGTCTCCATAACATCCACTTAATTCGTTTAATGCTTTAGTTATTTCTTCTGGATTATCAGTTAAATTCTGTTTTCGCCACTCCGACCAATAATCTATTTTATTAAAATCGACTTCACATTTATCTAAAACTTCTAATAAAGTTTTTTCTGTTTTAAATAATTTTTCAATATCAAGCACTCTCATATTACAACCTCCTCCAATTTTATTTCTTGATTAGTTACATACGTAAAATAAACTAACCAATAATCACGATTATAATTTGTTTTCATAAGACAAGATATACATAAGCTTATTAAATTATTTATATCTAAATTCTTTTTATCGTAATCTATGTGATGCACACATAATTTTTGTTTATTCTTTATCTCATGCTCCTCACACTCTTGGCAAATGTAATTATCTCTAAATCTGATTCGTTCCTTAAAAGTTTTTGTCCATTCTACAGGATATTCTCTATTTAGATTTTCTATCCAGTTAGGATGTAAATGTCCAATTTTACCAAACATAGGATTATTTTCAGGAATTTTAAGTCTCTTTTTAGCTTTTGAACTTATTTTTAAACTTATTCCTTTTTTATATTGTAAGTTGCTCCATCTTAACTTATTATCACATGAACGACATCTTTTAGGTAATTTGGTTGTGCGTGTGGTAGAAACTTTTTTATTACAATCTATACAAAATCTTGGTTTATGTTTTAATCCGTTTATATAATTGGGATTTCTTTTACCTTTTTTAGCACAAGAACCACAAAAAGTAGCTTTTTTACATATTAATTTTTTACAATCAGGACACTTTATCATATTATTTAACCTATCTCCTTATTTATTTTATTCTTAAAATATTGTTTTACTAAATAAGCTGTTCTTTTACCTATAGCCCCATTGACAGATTTACTCCATTCTATTTCTCCTGAACCTTCTCTCTTTATATCTTCTACCATAGCCAGTATTATTTCTCTCATTTTTTCCATACAAGGGGCTTCTATTTTATCTAATACATGCGATACTCTCATAGGAGTTACCCACTCTTCTGCTATTTCTTTAGCTTCAGTCCAAACTTTCTGATTTTCAGGAGATATTACTTTTCTTTTACTTTGTGTTTCTTTAAATTCATCATTTTTATGTTTGGCTATTATTCTAACTCCATTATTTTTCTTTAATTCTATTATAGGTCTTAATACTATTCCTTCTCTTATTTTAGATTCTTCTATACCATTTCTTATTGCTTGAGTAGACCTTTTTATTCTTTCTGCATCTATAGCTATCATACTAGTAGGTATTCTATTATAATCTACAAATTCTAATCTTAAATCTTTTACAATTTGCTCAGCATCAGGGACATTTAACCAACTAAACCCTATTTGAACATCAAATGCTATAAACTTTAATTCCTTACCATAAGTTCCACTCATTCCTTGTAATTTACCACCATATGCTTCTCCATAAACAGTAACATCATTAAGAGATAATTCTTCAAATGTTTTAATTAATTCCTCTTTATCAAATAATTCACAAAAAGTTTCATGTTTAGACACACCTGCAAAGAAAGATAATTTATTATCTTTATAAGTAATATGAGCAGAAGTTCCATGTATTTTCTCCATAGCATAACATTCTTTAAACATTAATATTTCTTGGTTTTTATATAAATTATCTATATGTAAATATCCCATTTATTTGCTCCTGTCTTCTTTAGATTTTAAATGATTACATGAATTACAAACAAATCTTAAATCATCATTTGTAATATGAGGATATTTTAAATTATTTTTAACTACAGTATCTCCTGATTTTACTTGATGACAACAATAACATCTATTTTCTTTTTGTTCTATTTTTGGAGGATATTTAGTTTCTTCAGTATTATAATTTATTGAACCACCTTTAAATTCTAAATTATTTCCCATCCTGGTCTCCTTTCTTTATTATAATAATTGGTTGTTCTTCTTTAAGCAATTCTAAGACTTTCCTATTTAATTCGCCATGAACTCTTTGAAACTTAATAATAAAAGGAGTTAAACTTCTTTCTTCACTATAGATAGTTTTAATAGTAGTTATTCCTTCTATTATTTTACGATAAGCTTCATTAAGTTTTATTATATCATTATTTAGATTCATTTCAATCCTTTTTTATGTTTATCGCATAATTTTACAAAAATAACGTCAGCATATGAACCATATCCATCTGAATATTCTACTTTACAACCACAATCTGCATCCTGATAATTAACAAATGTAATATCTGCATTTTCTTTTATTTCAGTCTTTCCCATATATCCTCATCAATATCATTCCAATCTTTATCAGTTAATATTTCTATAAATTTTGACTTCCCTACCGCTTTAATTTTTTTATATTGATAAGTATTACCTGACAACTCTATTACATTAAATTGTAATCCAGCAAATAACAAAGATTTTTTATTATCTATTGTCCCTTCTTCAAAATAAAAATCTACAAATGCACTTCTTTTAGGAACTCCTAATTTATTTTTAAATCCATGTAATTTATATTGTGCCCCTATTCTTATAGTTTCTTTTTTCTTGTTAATTATTTTTTCTTTATCAATAGGTTTACCTTGTTTAAATTCTATACGAGTATTATACATATGTTTTAAAGCCTTACCACAAGGAGTATCTTCTGGATTACCAAACATTTTACCCATTACTACTCTCATTTGATTTATACATACTAAGGTAGTGGTTTCATGTGCAATTGTTTTATATAATTTTCTAGTAAATTGAGAGTAAGCATTTGCTTGTGCTCCTCTAGTTTTTTCACTCATTGATTTATCTACTTCTGCTTGTGGAATTATTGATGCTACACTATCAACTATTATCAAGTCTACTTGTGGAATAAGTTCTATTATTTTATCACAAGCATCTTCTACATGTTCAGGATAATATCTTAATAGTCTATCTGTATCTACTCCCCAATGTTGTGCCCATTCTTCATCAAATCCTTCAGAAACTATCCATACTACTATTTTACCTAATTTTTGATATGTAGATGCTAGTATGGTAGCAAAAGTAGTTTTACCAGCACTTTCTTTTCCGTATAATTCAATTCTATGACCACCTTCTGCTAATTTAATTTGGTCAAGCACATAATCAAAACAAAAATATCCTGTTCTTATTCTCTCTACTTTTTTGTAAATTTTAGATTTTCTTTGTAATCCACAATTCTTTTCTAATTCTTCTAATTTTTTATCTAGGTCTTTTTTACTCATTATTATTCTCCTATAATTATATTTCTAAAGGTTGACATGTTCTTTTTAATATTACTAAAGTTCTCTTGTATGATTTTTGTTTTTCTTCTTTTACTTTTTTAGCTTCATCTAAATTATAAAATACAGAACTTCTATGTAATATAGGATAAAAATCGTATTTATATCTTTTATCTTGTTTAGCTAATACATACCAACTATTAGTTTTACTCATTTTTCTACCTCTATTATATATTCTGTTATACCCATTTCTTTAAAATATCTTTCAGCATCTAAAGTGGCTTCTTTTTCAGTTTTAAACCCTTTACCATATATACCTAATTGTTGGTTATCATCTTTTCTTTCCTTAAATTCCCAATTCCAACAATCTACTCCATTAAAAATTGTTATTTTCATTTTGTTAATCCTCCAAGAGCAAGCACCACTGCATCTCCTTCATTATCATCTGTTATTTTAGTTCCTAATAGCCCATTTATATAATTTAATATTTCTTTTTTTAAATATTTACCTTTGATTTTTTTGCTACTTTTTTTAAAATCTACCTTACTTCTAGCTGAAAGTGGGGTTATTAAATCTATATCATATGATATATCTCTATTTATATTTAAAAAATATTTTTTGTTATTTCTTGTTTAAAGGGTTCAACCACAATTACACCTATATCATTTTCTTCAACAATCGTTTTAAGTTTTTCAATATTATTATATTCAAAAGGAAATGATGTTTTTAATAAACATCTTGGTACACCACTTGGATCAAGTCCCTTCATTAGATGTCCGTCGAGGTTAGAATTGTCTGCCAAATTGCTTGCAAGGTACCAGTCATGCCAACCATGATATCCACAAACGGCGACTTTTTCTTTTTTAGTAAAAGCACGCCCGATTCTAACCGCAATGGACATAGCTTCACCTCCAGTTCTAGCATAACGAACTGCTTTAGCCCAAGGATGTAATTTCAATAATAATTCCGCTAACTCCACTTCCTCAGGTGTATTTAAAGTCGACATAGATCCATTATCAATCACATTTTTAACAGCCTTATTAACATCTTCATCAGCATATCCCAGTGTACAAGTACCAACTCCCATTATTGACATATCAATGAATTTATTGTTATTTAAATCCCAAATCTCTACACCTTTTGCCTTTTGATAATATGAAGGCCATTGATTGGGCAAAAACATTTCAGAACGTTTGCTTAATAATTGAGTTCCCCCGGGGATTAATTTTTTTGCTTTATTCCACAAATCTATACCTTTAACACTTTTCATATTTATATGACCGCTTAAAATTTTACGCAATTTAGATATTTTTATTTAATTTATTTATCTTTTCTTAAGGATTTAATATAACCCTCATTCCGTATATATTGATTATTAATTTTTAATAATTCTGGAGCACTAGGATTTATAAATGAAAGATTATTAGCAAAAATTCCGTTCTTATCTAAATTTAATAACTTAATGCCAGAATTTTCAAATATTTCTTGAATATTGATAAAGTCCATATAACTTTGAATATTTTGAATATTATAGACATTTAAAACAAACTCATCCTTAATTAGGAATGGTGAAGTTGAGAGAAATATATAGTCAAAATTTGGATATTTTTGGGTCAGAACATGTAAAAATTTTATAAAAATAAAATTTTCATTCTTGTTTGCATTTTGT
>LAZR01002621.1_pt1 | contig 10362 bp, 25 predicted proteins | sample 329461 | NCBI WGS metagenome assembly LAZR01 (sample SAMN03002196, study PRJNA259156) | marine sediment metagenome | biome: sea floor; feature: Hydrothermal impacted sediments; material: marine sediment; isolation source: Loki non-amplified sample from Loki's castle hydrothermal vent sediment ...
CTTTATCCATATTTTAATCCTCCCAGAAATAGCCATTGTCAACACATTCTATTTCTTGAAAATCATAATTATTTGAACATCTTGTTTGTATATCTGTTTCTCCAAGAAAAACAACCTCTGTCCTGTAACAAATCTTTTCATATTTCTGACAATTTTCCTCAGCATTTATCTGTATGGCCAATAAAGCCATCATTAAAATAAATACCAAAATCCCAGTGGTTATTGCTATCTTATATATTTTATCCATTTTTCAATTCCTTCTCTGTGATGTTGAAGAAGTGTGTTATCCAAAGAATCTTATCTTTCAAAATTATGATATGATTCCCTCTTTTACCTTCTTCTGGATGTTTTTCCCAATATTCTAAATTATTTTCATATCTCTTGACCCATTTGATGGATTCTTTTTTTACATCATCAAAGTCAATTTCTCCATATTTCTCAGTTGGTTTTTTACATCTTCTACATATTTCTCCATCAAATGTTACACAATTACATTTACAAGTCCAATTTACCAAATCCTTCAAAGTTTTAAGTTTCATTCAATTCTATCCTCCAATTATAAGGTATATTCTCTTCTGTTGAGTTTCTGACTTTGCTCTGAAGATAATCTCTTGTGGAACATGAAATCCTTCCCTTGCTATTTATACATCCCACTAAGTTATATAAATCACATCCAAGACAAACCTGTTCTAATCCATGTTCTTTTGCCAAAGTTTTAAGTTTTGTCATTTTATTCATTGTTTAACATATAATTCCCTCCCATGAATTTCATTATGACATTTATTACAAACTTCAACAAAAACATCAGGACTCATTGGTGGTGGATGATGAAAATCTGTTTTGCCTTTCAATCCACACTTCTGACAAAGACCTTTCTTTTTATGATAATGTCTTGTCTTTGCTCTCACTAATGCCTTGGTTTTATCTTTATTATATACCCTTCTTGCTTTTTCATTAATCTTATCTTTATTAGAATGAGCATACTTTCTTGAAGCATCAGCAAAATATTCTTTTCCCAACTTCTTACTTTGTTTTTTACTATTCTCATCAAAAGTTTTCTTATAGCGTAAATACTTTTCACGATTATTTAATTCTTTTATTGGTTTCTTCATTATGACACTCAAATCAAAATCCTCGTCAGGAATAAAAGCAAAACCTTCATTTACTCTCATGTGTCGAGTATGATTTCCTGAACATGATGGGCATAAATTATATTTGGTACATCTTTCACCAGTTTCTTCATATCTTTTCCCTGTCCACCCACAACCTTTTTGAGCTACACCTTTACTATACCTAAGCTGTGCCTTTTCAGCTTCAGCTTCAAATTTCTCGCAAGGGCAACTTGCACATCCTCCATCATCATCATTATGCACTTCCCAATCATGTCCACAAATAGGATTTTTACATGTTTTTATCATTTAAAATCCTCCTAATCTGATTAAGGCATATATCAAAGTGCTTAAAGACATGATTGTAACGCCACAAAGCACAATCACCAATACCCACAATTCTTTGTATTGTTCAGCCATTTTTGTCTATCTCCTGGCCCCATTCGAGGAACTCCTTCCAGTACTCTGGCCATGTCTCCTTTATTTTCTCGGCGTTGGTCGCGTCCGCGTGCGACAGGGCCTCCCCGATGGATCTCACGAATGATCCTCCTCTCTCCCTCATTCCCAGACTCACTAAATATTTTTCTTCTTCTTTTTCCATTTTCTTTTATCCTTTAAGGGAATCCTCCTTTAAAAAATCTTTTATCTTTTTCTTTTTCTCCTTTTCCGGGTATTTGTCCAGTGTCTTCTGGACTTTCTCTTCTTCGTACTCCCATGACTTATAAGGTCTGATGTCCCTGTTACTTCTTCTTTTAGTGTACTCTCCCATGATTATGATCAGGGGGAAATTTTCCCCTTAAATAAATAACTTGTGATGGATCTTGTGGTTCATGTACCCTATCATTATCTCTCTGATCCTCTCCTGGCTTTCTTTTCCAGTACTGTTTAGAAATGCCAGCAATTCAGCTCTTCCCATTATCTTCCTGAATCTTTCTTGGAATGTTCTGCTGTCTTTCTGCTGCCTATTTCTTATGTATATGTCAAATAATGGCATGAAAAACTGTGTCTTGACATGTATATTTGATAATTCCACTCTTCCAAAAGTGTCCTTGAAGAATGTCATGAACTCCTTCATAAGTCTAAAATCCTCGAAATTCATCTCCTGCGCGAACTCCACCATGTTGTTCTTTTTGAGATAAATTGGATTGTATCCTCCTTTCTCTGGCGAGCTCTCTGTTGAATAAAGTGCATTCAAAAGCGTTCTCAGTTTTATGCTCTTCTTTGATCCATATATGGTCACTTCACATGGAAAACCTTTTAATGGGTTTGATACTAATTTCCAAAACATTATCGTGTCCTTGTACATATTCAGGCGATCCTCATGACTCTCGTTCTTCCTTGTAGCCTCAAGTGTGTATACTTTTCTTTCTTCCTCCTCATCAAGGTCCCTGTATACTTTCAGCGTCATCTCCACTTTGGTCTTCTCTTGGCTTCTCCTGTTCAGGAATCTTCTCAATGCCTCTATCCTGTGGTTTCCGTCTATTAATCTGATCCTGTTCTGCTTCTTGTTTACGATGATCACTCCCATTGAGTTCTTTCCCGTGCCAAGCGCTGCAAGGATGTTCCTTACATGGTATTCACCTATCTGTCTCCTGTGTTCCATGACTTCGAACTTGTCCATGTTGCTCTTTGTCACGACCATTGTTTCTATCTCATATCCTTTTTTTATTGTTTCACTCATTTTTTTACCTCCCGTGATTAATTCACCTGCAGATATTTTATTGCCCTGCAGCCGGCAATCTACTTACTTTTTCCTCGCCTTCCTTTTCCCCGCTTTCCTTTTCCTAGCTATCTTCACTTGCCTTACCCTCATTACTTTTCTCTCGCTCTGTACTGTCGCAACCCTGACCATCCTGTATATCACCATCTTCTCGGATAAACTTTTGGCTTGATCCACTGCATCGTCATAAGAATCGTAGATTCCTTGGGAATTATTGCAGCTGTCTTCAACCACAATATGTTTATCCACTGGCTTTTCTTTTATGGGTTTTCCTCTTCCACCAATAATTTCTTTGGCAGTTAATTCTCTTGAAGAACTTTCTCTAAAATAACCCTCACCATCTCCGTAACCCATGGTTTTGTTTTCATTAAAATACAAATGTGGTTTTTCTGTATACTGTGGAGTTTTATCTCCTATATCTGTTCCCCAAGACCAACCAGTAGCAAAAAGAACATTTTGCACTTTTATGCTTTCTTCTGTGCTATTGACCCTTACTTTTGTTTTTCTAAAATCCATTTTTCTCACCTCCGTCAACTCTATTGATTATCTTTTTCTCCTGTTTAATTTCTTCCACAAGGTCCTCAGCAGAGGGTTGTGTTTTTGTCCTCGTCTTTCTATTAAACTCAATCCCTCTGTCTTGGATCCTCTGCATCTCTTCATTTCTTAATTGGTTTTCCATCTTTTGGTTTTTCTCCTCCTGTTTCTTCCTGCGCCACTGTCGCGTTGTTTGTGGCCCATCTCAATGCCCTCACAATGGATCTTGTTTCAGCTATCCTTAGCCAGCTCTTTGCGGTCTCCCCTGATATGTTCTCGGCAGTTGTTTCCCCATGTCCTTCAAATAGATTTCCGTCTGCGGTAACTGTCGCCTTGAATACTGCTCTCTTCTTTTCAAAATCTATCATGGGACTTCCATTTCCATCCTGCAATATCTCTGTCCTTATTTCAAGTGTGCCCTTGAACTTCTCGTGTGCTGCACTCAACAAATCCTCGAAATTAGTCATGTCCTCTGCCCAGGATCCTTCTTTCTTTTCTGGCATCTTGTCAACATTGATCTCTCCAACCTTCTTGGTCTTCTCGTTGTACTCGAAGTTGATCTCTGCTCCCTTCAAAATTATTGATTTCTCCAGTTCTTTCAAGAGTTGTTCTTCTCCAGTCACATTGTACCAAACCTTTTTATCCTGTTCTAGAGTAAATCCCACTTGCATCACTCCCTTGAAATCTCTAGGTCCACTCACCGAATTAACTTTTCCTTTAATTTCCATGTTTTACCTCCTTGTATTTTATTTCTCCTCGCTTCTCTCCTTTGGAAGCTATGAGTATATTACTGAATATGTTTTTCTTCAATAGCCACATACATTTCTCTTTTTCTTCTTTGTCGAGATAGCCATTCGATTTTACTTCTATCCCATAAACAATTTTTAATCCTTTTGGGATTGTGCTTAGCAATGGCTTTAAGGAATGGATTAAATACCAGTTTTCAGATATTGCAACAAAATCAGGGAATCCTGTGCCCATTGACATTGGTATTCCTGGTCCCCTGAATCTGTGTTTTGCCGGGATCAACTTTCCATAAATAAATCCCCCTCCTTCAGCTGGTATCCCACATACATCTATTGAATTTTCTTTTTGTAACCCAACATTGTTCATCCACTTAGAAACAATCCAGCCTTTACTCTCTAAATCTTCTCTTACCTTTCTCTCGAACCTGGTTCCTGCAGCCCTGTTCTTCTTTCCTTGTATTTTTTTATCCATAATATATTCTCTCCTGTTCTCCACACCTATGACAAATTTTTAAATAATAAGGTTTTTTTCTTTTCTTCCCTGTGAAAGGATCATATTTTCTGCTTTGATTGTATGTTTGGTGCCCCATAATTTTACATATGATTTTATCCATCATTTTTCCTTCTCCATCCTTTTTCTGAACGCAAGCACCTTCTCGCCGAGATCCGTGAGCATCCAGTAAATCGCCCTTCTCCTCTTTCCCTCCTGCAGTTTCGTGGCCTCGCAGAATTGCACCTGGGACATCCTCAACAGTTTCATCTTCACGAGCTCGTTCCTTCTTGGTGTCACGCAGTTGATAGGCAGCTTGATGCTGGCCGCGATCATCCTGTCCGTCGCCTCTCCGACCCACCCGAGGTGCTCCAGCACCTGGTCCTGGCGCTCCCCTATCTTCGGCAGGATCTCTATGAATGCTTGAATGGATGTGTTAGTTACTAGCATTTTTTATATTTTCCGAATCTTAGTTTATCTAAAATTTTGTCTGCGTAAGAGTCGTTGGGAAAAAACCAGTGCCAGACTTTTCTGGCGTAATGCATGATACTCATTTTCTGATCTCCTTGAATTTTATCTTCTTCTTGTTCCACACGCAGATGCTCTCGCAGTCCCATCCGTAGAAGTACATGAACCCCATGTCCATCCTGTGCTTGTAGAACGGCTCCGCTAGCAGCATCATCCCGTCGTATTTCTCCTTCATTTTTTCGTGGAATTCGTGCCAGTTCATCAGAAATCCCTTGGGTATTTTTCCTGTCAATTCATAGTACTTGTCTAGGAATTGCTTCTTGGTCTTGATCACGAATAAGTTGATGTCATCCACGAGCTCTGCCTCCACGCAAACCCTTCCTTTCATCCAGTCCTCCCAGTTGCCTTTTATCCAGTCCTCCCATGAGTTGTCGACACTGAGCCAGAATCCCTCTGGCTTGATCTCGAACTTCTCCCTGAGTCTCCTGTCCCTGTGCATGAATTTTCCCCCGCCTTTTAGTATGAGATCCTTGTGTTCCTTTCTCACCCAGTGTGTCAGTTTTTGTTTCATCATATTCCATCCTCCATTATATCCCTCTGCTCTCTGTTCAGGTTCTTTGCGTATTTTGGTTTGGTCACGATACACCTGATGCAGATCTTCTTGGCCCCTTTTTTTATCATGTCCTTGTCTTTGTCTCTTGAGCGGTAGCAAACCCCTCCGCAATCCTCGCACTTGGTCTTTATGTCGTTCCTTGTCTTTTCCATGCCGCAGGCCCACACATTGGCCTTGTGTCCCTTCAACCATTCCCTGTTCTTCTGCCTGGCCAGTGTTACCATCCTAACCTCTGGTATCGGTTCACCCCTTTGTTTAATCTTCTTGATTATTCTTTCAGTTATCATTCTTGCCAATTTCAGTTTTGGTTCTGTTTTCTCCATCGTTTCAGTCAATCTGTTTAATATTTGGTATGCCACTACTGGCTGTATCTTCCTCTTCTCGAAGATTCCCAATATCTCTTTCATGCATATCTCTGAGTATTTTGTGTAATCATCCATGCACTTTTTTATTATTTCTATTCTTTTATTTTTTTCCATTTTTCTTTTTCTTTTTGTGGTTTCCGTGATCTATCTTCTTCATCATTAGGTTGCCCCACTTGTCTATGAATACGGATCCGTCCTGGAACCTGTACACTGGGTATCCTCCTGGGCATTTGTATGTCTGGTCGTCCATCTTCTCCAGTTCCTCTCCGCACGAGCATTTGAGCACACCGTCCTGTTCGACCGCGAAGTAATCGTCTTCGTTGTTTTTTGAGACTGGTTTTACCTTTTTCATTTTTTGTTTATTATTTATTTCCCAATATCCTATCAAAATCCTCTTCTTTTATACCCCTTTTATCTAACTCACTTTTTAATTTTTTTAAGACAGAAGGAAAAGGGGTTTCTTCTTCTATTGTTATATACTCCCCTATAATTTCTTCATCTGATAATTTTTGTATATTAAGGTTAAATCGGTTTAGTTTTTTCATTTTTTTTCCTCGTTATTGTTTTCAGGCATCCTTAACATGACGTTTCCGAACTTATCTATGAAGACCTGTCCGTCCTGGAAATTGTATCTGTGGTATCCTCCAGTACATCTATATGTGTTATCCGCTTCTTTTATCAGTTCGTATCCGCAGCAACAGACCAACTTTCCGTCACTCTCGCGAAAAGGGTTATAAAAATCATCCTTCTCGCTTTTTGCTTTTGTTCTAACGGGTTTTATCTCTTTCATATTTGCCTCTTGATCTTGTCGTACATGCCCGTGTCTACCATGTTTGGCTGCACGCTCTCGAAGTCCTCCTTGGACTTGATTATGTTAACTATGGACACTCTGAAGTCCGTCATCTCCACGATGTTCCTGTTCTGGGCTATCGCCTTCCTCGCGCTCAGTATTATCGCGTTCTTGATCTCTCCTCCCGAAATCATTGCGTCGGACAGCTCGTTGAAATTAAGTTTCCTCACAGGCATTTTTCTTGGGATCAGCTTCTTCCAGATTTCCTTTCTTGTCGGCTTGTCCGGGAATGGCAGTTCTATCTTGGCAATGATCCTCCTTTGGAGTGCCTTGTCCAACTTGTGCAGTCTGTTCGTTGTGAGGATCACTATCCCGGAGAAGTTTTCTATCTCCGTCAGGAGATGGTTTATCTCTGCGCTCATTATGGCCCCAACCGCGTTCCTGTTGTAGAGCATGCTGTCGCACTCGTCGAGCATTATCAGGGCGTCCTCGCTCTTGGCCTTCTTGAAGCTGTCCGTCATGTTCTTCTCTGTCTGCCCGGGGATGTTGCTCTGTATGTCCGCGTTTGTCAGTTTCATCAGGTTCATTCCAAGTATTGCCGCTATGCTCTCGCTCACCATTGTCTTTCCTGTCCCTGGCGGTCCGTAGATAAGTATCGAGTTTGTCAGTCCCTTCTCGAAGTGTTCGTTTATCCCCCACTTATCGAACATTTCAGATCTAAGCACTATCGTCAGCGCCTCGTCTATCGTGTTCCTCACGCTCTTTGGGAGCACGCAGTTGTCGAACGTCCTGAGCCACTTGATCCTTTCCTTGTCCTTCTCCATTTTCAGCAGGTTCTTCACGTACTCCTTTATGCTCAGTCCCGGCTTGTATTGTACTATCTTTCCTGTCGTTCTTTTTGTTTTTTTATTATATAATAAAAGTATTCCTTTCTCTTCATAACCATCTACATTATTATTTTCCCACTTAATTCTCCACCAACCATCCCTCGCAGAGTCTACAATAGTCCCAATTCCTACTTGTTGGTGTTTAAATTGGTAATTATCCTTTAAGGTTACTTTGTCTCCTTTTTTGAATCTTGTTGCATTTGTCATTTTTTCGTCACCTTCACCATTTTGTAATTGAGCGTGAATTTGTTCAGCTCCATGATTTTTCTGAAGGCTGCGTCAATGGAATCCTTTTCCGATCCTACCGCGTCATCAGATACATAATACTTGAACTCTTTCTTATTATTGTCTATCTTGTATGCCACAACCAAATTGCCCTGTTTATCCCTAAACTGCGTGTAGTCGTCGAACTGGTCAACCACACCATCGTAAAGCTCTGGGTTCTCCCTCTTGAATTTTCTGTAGTCGAATCCTCCCTTCTTTATTGTTGTTTCATCAAAACCCTTACCCCATAGGTCCCACTCATCCTGCGTTTTCTTGATGTCTTTCTTGTTTAACTTAATGGTCTTGATTATTTTCTTGTCCTTGTATGTCAACATCTCCATCTTCTTCTCGCCTGGTGTGTACAGTGTCCTTACGATGGCGTCCACAACCTCTGGCGGCTTCTTTCCCTTCTTGTCTATCATAGTCATCTTTGTGTCGAATATCAATATGTACCCGCAGATGTCCTGCTTCACTATGAAGTTCTTCAATTGCTTTCTCATCTCGACTTTCTCATCCTGATCCTTGAACATAAATATTATAGGTGTCAAATTATAGTTTTTCTTGATAAGGAAGCACATCGGGTGAATCTCGCCCCCCTTCTTGATCAGGTCGTCGTTGATCTTGCACACGTCCTTGTATATTCTTAGGATTTTTGTTTTCATTTGGATTTCTTCTCCCAGATTATTTGAATCTCTTTTCCGATTAGCTCTTTTGGTATGATCACGTGGCCGCTGTTGCCCATCTTCTTCACCACTTTAATTGCCTTGTAGAATACTATTTTTCCGTCGGTTGTTTTCTTTATCTCGAGTTTTTGTCCTAGCATGTTTATATTATGTATATACCCTTTATAAAACATCCCGTTTTCTTTCCTTTTTCCACACACCTCTGTTTCCAGTGGAAATTGCCTCTTTTATTATCTTCCCTCTTTCCCTGTGTTCAACATGAATAATCTTTTTTTCTATTGCGCTTCCACCCGGCCCTCTCCTGCAAAGTATACAAAGCCCATTGATTAATTCCCTTCTCTCTTGATGGCATCCTTCGCATTCAGGCATTTTATCTTAATTCCTTTTGTATTTCTTTAGGTAATCTTCCCCATTGTTCAGCCATTGCTTTTGCTATTCCTATAAATGTTACACTTCTTGATTTTTGCCTATTTCCTTTCTTAGGATTTCTGTTCTTATTATACCATAAAGGCATTTTCTTGCCGCTTGGAGAAGTATAAAATTCCCCTTTACCAACAATCTTTGTTGGAATTAATTTTGGCAAATTTTTAAGCCAAAGACAGGTGGTCTTCTGTACTTCTTCTCCAAACTGCCATGGCTGAATTATTTGATCAGGTTTTCTTATTCTAGTGGATATTATACTGACCGGATTTTCGATACAAATGTATAGTATATTAGACATCATCAACTTTCTTACAAAATCTAATGCTTCTTTCTGCTCTTTTTGTTTCCTATGAAAATGTTTCGCTCCACTTACCGCCAAATGTGTGCATGGAGGATTTGCTATCATTAAATCCCATTTATCGCCTAAAACTTCCAAAACATTTCCTTGTATATGCCATTCAGGATGTCCTCCATTACAAGGAAGAAGATCACAACTAAAAGCTTCATGTCCCAACTCTCTGAAAGATTTACATATTGTTTGACTTTCTTCACAAGCAATTAATACCTTAAGTTTTTTCATTCAAATTTTTTACGCCCCACAAATTTATATAATTTTGGTCTTTGCCTTTTCAGTTCCTTCAAAATCTGAATAGGTCGATTGATCAATAACATGTAAAAATAGATTGCTCTGTTTATGAATCCAGATTTGTTGTTATACAGACCATCCAAGTAGCATTGGTTCTCTACTGTCGGGCGGAAAGCTTCCAACCTCTCTTTTTCAAAATAAGATTTTTTCTTTTTCTTTTTTCTTTTTTTTATAGGATTTTTAATTAGGTTAATCATTTTCAGGATTTAAAAAAAAGAGAAAGCTACATTCCTTTTTCCCTCCCAGTATAACAAAAACAATCCTCACCTTTCAAACCGGAGGCCGAATGGGAATATGGTTGCCCAAAATCCAAGCCACTAATCAGGAGAAAAATGTACCCTGTTCCCGTCAAATTTAATTCCAGCATATTTTTTTGAAGCAAGCCACCTTTAAAAAAACTCTTATTTACTTTATAGTCACAGCAGACCGGGGTCATTTCCAATAGGCTTGAACAAGGGCAGCGAACTGCCCATGAGAATTCAGAATGCTAGAACTAAATTCGATAACTTAAAAGTGTGTTTATCGTATATAAAACCTTTTGTTCAAAGAAATATTAATAGCGGGGCCAGGATTCGAACCTGGGATCTCTGGCTCATGGGGCCAGCGTCCTAACCACTGGACCAC
>LAZR01002622.1_pt1 | contig 10361 bp, 24 predicted proteins | sample 329461 | NCBI WGS metagenome assembly LAZR01 (sample SAMN03002196, study PRJNA259156) | marine sediment metagenome | biome: sea floor; feature: Hydrothermal impacted sediments; material: marine sediment; isolation source: Loki non-amplified sample from Loki's castle hydrothermal vent sediment ...
AGTTTCACTTACATTTCTGTCAGTATTGTTTAATACAAAGTATCCAGAAATGTCAGAAGTTGCATTAGTAAAAAAGTAATCAATTTCCAATCCTGCAACTGCTAATTCAACAAATTCTTTATTTACTAAATGATTTAATAATAATGGATTAGTCCCATTTGGATATAAATAATATGCTTCTAATGTGTCATTAATATCACTCCTAAGAAATTGACTTGAATTAATACCATCTAAGTTATCTGAATTATTTGCTAATCCAAAGAAATTGTCTGCTGTTATATTAGAAGCATTGTTTAGATTATTCTTATTATAATTAACATCATTCCTCATATTGATTTCATCTGTTAATGCTAGAATATCTTCTACTGTTATGTTATCAACTACTAAACTACCACCAATAATCATCTCACCAGTAACATTAATATTAATAACTGTCTTATTAATGAAAGTTACAGATCCGTTATCTATTGTTAGGTTCCTTACTATAAGGGTATCTATCTCACAAGTACCGAACAACCTACACCATCTTAAATCACCAACAGAAAAAGTAATTGGATCATTATAAGATTCAACAAGATTTTCAGCAATAACTACAGAACTAATTAAAATAAAAAAAAATAAAAAATTGAGGACTTTATACAAGTCCTGCATTTCTTAATCCCCCTACTGCCAATGCAATACCTGCACTCATTATTCCTAAAGCAAAGAATAATGTAGTTAATCCAAGTACTGTAGAAGCTGCACCTGTAACGTTTCCGCTTTGTGCCCTAACTACTTCATCAGCAACAGTTCCGATTAAGCTTACACCAATTATGATGACAATAAACCCGCCTATTAGATTTCCTAACATTTAAATCACATCCATTAGGAGTTTAGAATGTGATAATATATAAGTACTCAGTAAGAACTAACGAAACATTTAAATATTTGCTATGTATTAGATAGATTTGGATGTGATTGGGATTATAAATTTTAGTGGTGATTTTTAAATGTTTTTTCTTAGATTTTTTAATAATGGGGGTGAGTTTTGATGGAAGAAGGAGAAGCAAAAGCTGATGAATCAAGTAAATATAATGAGGCAGCTCTACAAATAATAAGATTGAATAATCTTTGGGTAAAGATAGAGACTTGTGTAAATGAAGGGGAATTATACAAATGGCAATACCTACTAGATAGTATTTGGCGAGAATTAAGGGCAGATGTAAACCACTTATCCGAAACAGTGGAAAATGGGAATACTTATTCAGAAAAAGATAAAACTCTTAGGATGAACAAATACCTTAAACTTAAAGTTTTGGTTATGGGTAGTAATACAAGAACAGAATGGAACAATGCCCTAAATCAAAGGCACGAATTTCTAAAACAATTACAGGATGACGTTGGAAAAGGTGGAATTTTTGTAGATAAATCTGAAAGGGACTATGAATAAAGAAGATTTACCTTTTTATGTTGCCTCAGATATTTTGAGGCAGCAAAATAAGGCATATAAAAAAGTAACTGCTGGTGACCAAGATAGATTATATGTAATTACTGGTCGAGAAGGTGTTGGAAAATCTACTTTTTGTATGCAGTTGGCGTACGTAGTTGATCCTAATTTATGTTTAAATAATATAGTTTTTACACCTAAGCAATTTGAAGATAGGATAAGGAATGCCAAAAAATTCGAGGCAATAATCTATGATGAAGGATTTTCCGGGCTTAGTAGTAAAGGTTCAATCTCTAAACAGAATAAACAATTAGTAAGGCTTTTAATGGAATGTAGGCAAAGGAATCTCTTTATTTTTATTGTGTTACCTAGTTTCTTTCTCCTAGAAAAGTATATAGCTATCTTTCGTTCTACTGCTTTGTTTAATGTTTTAGCTTCAAAAAGGAATTTTAAGCTAAGATATTACAAAGTTTATAATTATCAGCAGAAAAAACTATTATATATCAAAGGTAAGACTATGATGGATTATTCTAAGCCTAAAATAAGCAAAAGCTATAGATTTTATAAGAAACTACCCCCCGGAATAAGTGATGAGGGGTATAGGCATAAAAAACTTATGTCATTTAGGAATAATGATGGAGAAACTACTGAAGAAAGTAAACATCTAAAACAAAGAGCTGTTTTAAGTAAGTTATTAAAGGAAAAGTTCGACTTCAACTACGTAGAACAGATGAAAATATTAGAATCTTGTGGTTGTGGGGTTGCGGATACGGTTTTAAGCCGTTCTGCGAGGTACACCCCCTTAAAAATACAAAATACATGATACATTATATAATATAATAATAGTTAATTCAAGAAAAAAAATCTTGAAACACTAAGTAAAATAGATAAATAGGCCCCCCATCTGTTTTTCCTGGTCCATTTGCCCTACAACCTTTAGAAATAGTATGTATTGCCGCAATACAACTCAATCAAACCAGCTATCCTTGCTCTTCTTTATTGTTCTTATCTTCTTCCATTCAATATCTATTGTTTTCTTAAACTGCATTATATCTTTATCCTTAAACTTCTTGCTAAACTCAATCCATTTATTTAATCTTGTTTCCATATCATTAATGGGATAGGCTAATCTCTGTATGTCTTGCAATATATTCTGTGCCTGTCTTTTGCATTTGGCTAAAGGATCATCTGATTCTACATATACATCTTGGTTCTCTCTTTGTGACTTTCTCTTTATCTGTTTGAATAAATCTTCTTCTTTTACTTTCTTTACTTCTTTTCTAAGTTCATCTCTTGTTAATGTTTGTGCTTTCTCTATTAACTCTTCCCTTACTTCTTTATCTTTGACATAAGTTAATTCTACTAATTTAGTTATTCCTAAACCTTCTATCTTTTTATTATCTTCTCCAAATTCCTTATAGACATCCATTAACTTATATGCCATATCTCTTGTAAATTGGAAATCAGCACCAATTAGATACTGTGTAAATGATGGATAATTTTCATTAAAGAGTTTTTTATCCCTTATCTCAATCAATACTTTTCCAATCTTTATGAAATTTGATTTTACTGCTGTTGAATAACTCTTTATTAAATTAGTCTTTTCTTTAAGAGACATAACTCCAACACCCCTTCTCTTTTTTTACACAATCCATCTTTTCTAATGACTTCATACTTTTATATATTCTTTGTTTTCTTAATCCTAAACAATGTACTATGTCATCTATTGTAAATTCAAAGTTAGGACTTGATTTAAGTAGGTCTAATATTTGTTCTTGACTAATTTTATATGCCTCTTTATCATCTACTGTTATTAAAATCATCCACCCTTATTAAATCTAGTATCTCATTAATATCTACCATACCATGTGTATTCATATTTTCTTCTGGGTTTTCCCTTTCCTCAATTACCTTACAGGCATTTGATTCTTTACAATACTTTAAAGGGTCAGATATTATTTCTCTGCAAGTTTCTGTATCTGCTTTGTATGCTGTCACTAAAAATATTATTACTATGAATCCTATTAAAGACATGAGGTCCATCTTAAATAAATTCTTTACTATCAGTTTTCCGTTGCTGTCTTTTAATGGAAACCTTACTACTTTCTCTTTACAGTTTGGACATCTTAACATCTTTACCCCTCCAATGCTTTTATTCTTCTGTCCATTGATTCCACTTTATTGAATAGTATATATAGGAATGCTGCAACGAAAAGAACCAATCCTATTTGTTTGCTTCCTATCTTATACATAATAAATCCTGTTACTGTAAATGCTGTAAAAACAATTAAATTAGAAGTTATTAATATTGGTTTTGCCAAAGATATTAGATACTTAATTATTTTTTTCATTTTGTTTACCTGTTCTTTTGCCATAATACTATACCATATGTTATTGGTAATGAAAGAGTTGTTAATACTACCTTTTCAAACATTCCTGAGAAACCAACCTTTACCCCCCACACTAAATATACAATGAAAAACCACATACCAAATGTTACTAATATTGTACTTATACTAAAATCTAATTCCATTTTTATTTACCTCCTTGTTTTATTTATTATTGCCTACCTCTTTGTCTATCTCTGGTGATACTATATCTTGTTTTTGTGGTTCTAAACCTTTCAACATTTCTTTCGTAGCTATGTATTGCTGCCTGGTTGAAATAAAACTAATGAACTGAATCCATATGATAAAGAAAACAAATATACTAAATCCCCATTGCTTTCTGTATACTATTATTATTAGAGCTAATGTTAAACCAACCATTCCACCTAGTATTCCTATTATCTTATTTTTCAATTGCTGCTCTATTGTCATATCTAGTATTCCTTGTTTCCATCTTTTGAAGAATCCTTCTTTCTCTTTATTAATTCTTTCCTGGTCCATTTAAATCCCTCTCTAATCTATATTTCATCTGGTAAGCTCCTGCTGCATATGAAGATATACCCAATAGTACTAAACCAATGTAATTGTAAGTATCCATTACTATGATACTAAACATTATCAATCCAAGCGATATATACCATGTTGTTTTTGACTTCATTTTTTTAATGTTTATTCTTTAAGATTTTAATTCTATGTATGCTTCCTATATAGCTACTTGTTGTTTTTAAAATGTTTACCGTTTGTTTTCTCGTATCTCTAGCCTTATCTTGTCTAGCTTTCCATTTATTCCATGCTTACTTGCCATTATAAACATAATGAATCCTAGCATTAATCCATGTACCAATTCTCCAAATAACAAGATTAGTATCAGGCCCATTATTAATCCCCCACACCAGAATAGATCATAACTTTTATAGCTGCTTTTAATCTGTTTTCTTAATATTTCATCTGTTGGTTTTTGTAATTCTTTTTCTTTTTTCATTCTTATCCCCCTTCTTCTTTTTCTCATATACAATAACACTAGAAGAATCATCACCTATTAATTCAGAAGTCTTATATCCCTCTGGGACTTTTATCTTCTTTGTTATGAAGTCTTTTTTCTTTTTCATTATGTTACATCTACAAATATCTTTATACTCCATCCTAAAAAGAATAATATTACAATAAAGATAATGAAACAAATCCATCCCCATATAGTTCCATCTAGTTCTCTTCTTACATTAAGAGGATTTTGTTTGTACCATCTATCCATAAGAAATAATGTAATTAATGCAAAACTGATAAATCCTATAATTCTAAATACATATTTTATGCCATCTATATTTGATATGTAATTTAAAGCAAAAATTTCAAAGATATATTTTATGACCAAAATAACACAAACCATAGAAGTTACACCAATACTAACCATTAGTAACATATCCAACATATAAACCAATGGATTAAGTTTTTCTGATAATTTTAATTCTTTCTTCATTTATTCAACCTTTGGTGAATTAAATCACCTTCAATGGAATTCCGTCTGCTACTAAGTGACTATAGCTTCCTATGAATCCTAATATTCCTAATTGTATATTTAACTTTGTTAGCATTATTATGATTAGACTATATAACACACAAAAAGATATTGAATGGATAAATCCCCTATGGCTGCTGATATAACCTAATGAGAATGTTAATGAAAATAATAATACTCCCATTGCCACTATTGGTTTAGGGTTTACAGAAGAATTAAATAATAAGAAGTAAAGGCCCACTAAAGATATGATTGTTCCTATCAATAGAAATGTTTGATGCAGCTTTCCCATTTCGTGATCTAAGTCTAAGACTAATGGACTTATCAATGTAATTGCTATCAAAGGTATGAATATTTCTAATTGTTTAATATCATACCAATTAAATTTCAAGTTCATTACTATAATAAAGATTAAAGAAAGAATTACTCCAATTCCTAAATGATTTTTCCAATTTGTCATTCTTAATTATAAAGCAAGGGATTGCTCCCCTGCTAGACTAAACCACATCCCCTATGTCTGACAACTAATAAATTATTATAAAGTATTACTATTATTTAAGTGTTTCAGAAAGCGTATTTGACATATTTTACTACTTAAATTTATACTTGGTGTACTTATCCTGGTATTGCTTTAGACCCTCTTTAATAACTGTGTTGATAAACTCTTCTTTCTTTTCCTGTTCTAATAATGAGAATATTGCTAACTGCCTGTTTAGTTCCTTATCTATCTTTACAGAAGTTTTTTTTGATGGTATTTTTTACCCCTCTTTGTAAAATTTCTTTTGTAATGGTTCTTACATCTAGTGCTGCAAACCTATCTCTTCTTTTGTGCTTCTCATTGCACACATAGCATTTCTTCATCTTTAATCCATATTTTAACTTCATAAAGTATATATAGTTCCTTTGTTATTGATATTATTAGGCAATGGTTATCCACTTCCTAATCGTTGCCTACCTCTTTCTTTTTATGTGGATGGTAATTGTATCCTTCTATTCCTGAACACTTGCATATTATTAATGTTGGTATTCCTAATGGTGCACTAAATGAACAACAATCGTCACAAACTTTACATACTGAATTATGTTTAATCTCATTATCTTTAGGACATACATCACTAATATTTCCGTTCTTTCTTATTTTGAAATGTCGTGTCATATTAGCACCAGGTACTATTCCATTTACATAGTTCTTTTTCACAATCCTCAATCTCTTCATCTAGTTCGTCTATGTCTCTTTTATACATATCATTTTTATTTCTACAGTTTTGAAGCTTCTCTTCTGTTGCATTATGTATTATACATTCTGTATCGTTTATTGTTTTATCCTGTTGGTTCTCTAGGAACTTTAATCTTCTTATTAGTTCTAATTCTCTTGATTCTTTGTTGCAAGTTATATTTACTTTTTCTATTATTGTGTTGTTAATGTATTTGATTGTTTCTATTGTTTTGGTTATGTTCTTACATTCTGGTTCTATTTGTTTATTGCAGCCTATTAGAACTATCAGAACTAATAGAACTATTAGAAATATTAGTTTTCGCATTTTCTTTTTGCCTCCTCTATTATTCTATCTCTTTGCTTATCTGTTAAGCTACACCACCAGTTTAATGTTGATTGTTTCATACTAATTCCTCCTATTCGTAAACAATCACTTGATTGTTTGATTTTAAACAATTATGTATTAAAGCCCCCCTTTATTTAGGGGGGTACTTGTTTAGTTTCATAGGTATGTTTACATTTGTCACATTGGTAAAGGTATCCTTTTATCCAAGACTTTGGAGTAAACAATAAAAATATAATGTCCCCTATTGGAGATAAATCTTTTGTTGTTGTCCACGCTTTGAAAGTTAATGGAATCTTACATTTTGGACAGATACAAACTTCATCATCTTCAAATGTTATATCTTTTAATTTCATCTTCTTAATCCCCTATAATCCATATTGTAACATCAATGTTATCATAATTAATAATATAAAAAACATTACAATTATCCATGACCTAAATAATGCATCCATTTTATGTTCAATAATTTTTAGTTTTTTCATTACTTCATCTTTTTCTTTCATTATAACACCTCCATATTTAATCTATCTTCAACAAACTTAGGTGATCCTCCAGCTAATGTTGAACCTAATACTATCATTGGTAAACATACTATAAAGAATAATGATAAACCAATAATTGTATTTTCAATTAGCTTAACTGCTGCAAAAGTTAAACCAAATCCGCCTAACATAAACAACCAACCTAGTTTTTTATTGTATTTCATCTTCAAAACCTCCTTTGGTATAGATCACCAACTATGTCCCTTATCTTTTGTTTCTCTTCAGAACTAAATATATCTGGACTAGCATATGATTTAAGGAATGTGTCGTAGTCATGGCCCAACCTGCTGCATATCTCCCCTGCATCCACACCTAGAGCTTTAAGATAGTTTCCATGTGTCTTTCTTATATTATGTGTTGCAAACATATAGTAATCCTTGATTCCCACTTTCTTACAAACTTTCTTAATGCAGATACAGGCAGCAGGTGTTGAAAGAACTCTTGTGTAATCTTCTCCGTTTAAACTATTATCTCTAATGTATTTTTTCATGTACTTGGCAAACTGTGAAGATACTGCTATTATTCTAGGTCTTGGTGTTGTTTCTTTCTTCTTGGCCTTGATCTTAGTTATCCTTAAAGTTATTCGTTTTCTTTCCAGGTCCATGTCCTCTACCTTAACGTGCCTTAGTTCATTAATTCTTGCTCCTGTGTTTATCTGGAAATTGAATGTATGTTTCTGGAATGATTTTAAAGCATTGTAGAACTTTATCCATTCATCAGGAAACCAGAAGCGATCACGATTACTTCTTACTGTATATGTCCTCCCACCTTTTCTTGTTATTTTTCTTATATCGTTGTTTTCATCCATAATTACCACCTCTTTGCTTCTGAACAATGTCCATTATTATTATATTTTGAATCATAAAACCCATGATATATAGCTTCAATTACATCTAACATATCTTCTTCTACTATAAGATACCTTACTTTCTTTATTTGTTTTTTAGGTATCCATGAAGCAGGTGGAGAAGTAAAAGGAGATAAATGTGCACATAATCTATTTCTTAATTTTTTTGATTTTCCTATATATAATATTTCCTCTTTTTTTCCTAAGATAAAATAAACTGCTGGTATATTAGTTATAGAATCATTTATTGGATATGAATTATGAATAAAAAAATTCAAATATTCTAATTTAATTGCTTTTATTTCTATAAATTCATTCTTAAAGATTTTAAATTTATTTTCTTCTTCCCTAGTATTTTTGTTTTTTTCTTCCATTTTTAAAATGATAAACGTAAAAGATTATAATTCTTGGATCACCTCAATATGACGTATTAGCACTTGTATGTTCTTCAACAAACTCTTTAGTTCCATGATATTGTACCATTTTAAATACCTCCAACTCTTCTATGACGTATTAAGCTTTTTTGTTTCTTCTTCCTTCATCTCTATTTGTTTTTTACAACTATCACATATTGTTTTTTTCACGTTTACTCAACTCATCAATTAATTTCTCTAGTTCATTATTGTATATCCATTTGCCATATCCTAAATAAGTTGAATGTATCCATATCCTATCTTCTTGAACTTCTTGTATTTCTATAATCTTATTGCCTGTAATCTTTCTACTCACTTTTACTCACCTCGTTATAATTTCCTACAATGTTTACATAACCACATCCAGCAGTTCTCAACTATTGTATCTTTACTTCCCTTTTGTAACAAACAGAATTGTTTAAATTCATTAAACTCTCCTTTACCACTCTCTTTGAACTCATAAGCTTTCTTCTCCCAGCATATCCAACATTTATGTCTTTCTCCTAATGCCATCTTTAATTCTCCTTATTTTGAAATAACGTATTAAGATTGCCTTGTTTTAGTCTTTCTTTTGCTATTTCAACATATTTTCCTTCTTTTTCTATTAGTATAAAACTTCTATTTGTTCTTAAACAAGCCACTCCTGTTGTTCCACTTCCTGCACAGTTATCTAGAACCAAATTTCCTTCATTAGTATATGTTTTTATAAGGTACTCAAATAATGCTACTGGCTTCTGTGTCGGATGTTTACTTTTGGTTTTATCTGTATTAAACTTAATAATACTTGTAGGGTATCTTTCAGAACTTATAGTGCCACCTTCCTTTTCAAATCCGAGATGCTCTAGATAACCTTTTCCACTAGTATACTGTTTTCCATTTATTTTCTGAGGATTATAGACTCTGGGATATTTATTAAGAAAATCATTGTTTATTTCTTCTAATTTGTTGAATGTTTTGAATCCCTGCATCTTATCTATTTGAAATACATTCATTAGTTCTAGATAAGTTTCTCTAGTACATAGATTAAATTGTGTACTGTTTATTCTAGTAGTATGATCTATTTTCTGACCAATCCTTGACATCAATGCTTTTCTATTTAATCCTATGTAGTCAATAATATTTCTAAAATATAATCTAAGTGGATTATTAAATGTAAAATCATGGTTGTGTTCATTAGAAAATACTATTACATCTTCGAAATTCTTCATAGGTTGAACATTTGCTAGTAATGGATTAGCACCTTGTTCTTTCTCCCATATCCACTGATGAGAAAAATTATCAATATTACTATTAATTAATTTTGTAGTAGAAGGTTGTGAAGCTGTAAGAATAATAAATCCATTAGGTCTTATAATTCTATAATATGCCCCCCACAATTCTTTAAATGGAATTATTGCATCCCAACTACAGGCGGTTGTTCCATAAGGTAAATCACAAAGGATTAAATCAACTGAATTATCTTCTATTTGTTTCATTAATTCTAAACAATTTCCTTGATATATCTTATTTAATTCCATTTTATTATTCTCTGCAACATCTTTCTGCTTTCTCAAATGCTGATTTCTTTAAATTACTTTTATATTCTTTATTGCATTTAGTACATTTCCATGTAAATCTTTTAATTAATCTTGCATTAACCATTATTTCTTAATTCTCCTTTGTTGGAAT